>Ga0315551_10002116_pt1 | contig 14685 bp, 12 predicted proteins | sample SalMarSW160290MG_FD_203678 | JGI IMG/M metagenome (GOLD analysis project Ga0315551, IMG submission 203678) | Salt marsh sediment microbial communities from the Plum Island Ecosystem LTER, Massachusetts, United States - Salt Marsh Sediment SW1602-90 ... | reverse complement strand
TCATAGCCAGTTTTATCGGTGACGTATACCCATCGCCAGGACCGAATCCCGTGGTTCAGAAAGCCTACCTCTCCGGTGAAGTGGAGTTCGAGAACTGGACGATGCTTACCATCCCCCAGAGGCTTTTGGCTGGAGCAATGGGCTGGAGCGTAATTCCCACCAGGTCGGTTGTGGGAAGCTCCATGGAGGAGGAAAACAAGGAATCATTTACGGTCATCGATGACCCGTTTGTCCCCGGCCAGAAAATGGGGCTCATGAGAGCATTGAGACCGGATATTGCGCTGGTCCACGGCGCTGCTGCCGACCGCTGCGGAAACACGATTATTACCTATCCCCTAGGGGCCGATGTCTTCGGGGCCTGGGGGGCAAAACAGGGAGTCATCGTCAGCGTAGAGAAAATCGTTCCCACGGAATATATACGTAGTCACTCGCATCTTGTCCGAATTCCGTCTTACATGGTCAAGGCGGTCTGCGAGGTCCCTTACGGGGCACATCCCGCGGGAATGCCAAATTGCGGCCTGCCTGAATTCGAGCACTACTTTGAAGACTACGACTTCCTCACTGAAAGCAGGGAAGCATCAAGGGACGACCGAAAATTCTCGGAGTGGATAAAGTACTGGATTTTGGACTGCAAGGACTACAACGAGTATCTTGCCAAACTCGGTAGTGACAGGCTTATTTACCTTAGAGGGAAGGCTCATTCGGATTCGTGGAAAGACGAAACAGTGGCTGAGATACCAAATCTGGATTTCAACAAAGAACCGAACCCGCTGGAGAAGATGGTGGTTACCGCTGCCCAGGTTGTAAATGATAAATTCATTGCCGGAGGATACAAGACAATACTCGCCGGTGCAGGACTGTCAAACCTGGCAGCCTGGCTGGCAGCCTACGGACTCAAAGAAAAAGGCTATGACGTGGATTTAATGGCTGAGATAGGCATGTACGGTTACCTGCCGCGAGCTTCAGACCCCTTTATATTCAGCTATCACAACATGCACACGTGCAAAATACTGAACAATAATGAAACTATGCTGGGAGTCTTCGTCGGTGGCTCGTCCAATCAATGTCTGGGCGTTTTGGCGGGAGGACAGATAGATAAGTATGGCAATGTGAACTCTACAAAAATTCCCGGCCTAACGTATCTGGTCGGCTCGGGAGGATCCAACGATATAGCTAATGGTAACAGAGAGACTGTAGTGGTAATTAACTCGGGAAAGCAGAGATTAGTGGAAAAAGTGCCTTATATTACCTTCAGTGGGAAAAATGTGATGACACTGGTAACAGATGTCGGCGTTTTCGAAAAGATTGGCGGCGAAGGAACCTTCACGCTGACAACCTATATTCCATCCAGACCAAAGCAGCCGGTAAAAGAAGCCGTAGCCGGGATAGAAGGAAAAGTTGGCTGGGAACTTAAGGTCAGCCCCAACTTAAAAGAGGCTCAGCCAGTAGCTAAAGAGGAAGTGACTTTATTAAGGCTGTTCGACCCGAAAGGATTCTTCAGGTAAAAGAGGGCAGCTCTATTTTTCTAGCACCCTCCTCTGTCATTGCGAGGAGCGAGATTATTTGCTTACGCTCGGAATAAGCTCCGCAATCCCGGAGATTGCCACGCACCTTTCAGGTGCTCGCAATGACATCCTTTTTGTCTTTGCGAGTCCCGAGATTCCTCGCTTGCGCTTCGGAACAGGCTCCGCAATCTCTATGGGGTGAGGATTGCTGGGCTCTGCTCGCAATAACAGAAGCCTCCCTATACTGGGGAATGGATTCGCGCCCTTTCAGATGAATGCCGGCTGAGGGTCTGTTCTCTCACGCTTCCGAGCCATCGAGGTGAGCCTGCAGAGCGGAGCAATAGCTTTGGTAAGTCCGGGAATCGAAGAGAACAAACACGACATCTTTAAGAGAAGTCACTTGCTCCTTAAGAAACGAAACGACGGTGCTTACCGCTATTTTTGCCGCTTCATCCACGGGATAGCCATAGGCCCCGGTGCTTATGGAAGGAAAGGAAATGCTGGCCAATTTGTTCGCGGCAGCTAATTTCAGGCACTCGTAATAGGCGCTCTCCAAAAGCTCAGCTTCGTTTCTGCCGCCGCCATGCCAGATGGGACCAACGGTATGTATGACATGCCGTGCTTTGAGATTCCCCCCTGTGGTGATTACAGCTTGGCCCGTGGGCAATCTTCCTTGCCGGGCAACGATTTTCTTGCATTCCTCTAATATTGCCGGTCCCCCGGCCCGGTGTATTGCCCCGTCCACCCCTCCGCCGCCCATTAAGCTGGAGTTGGCAGCGTTAACGATGGCATCGGTAGCTTGCCCGGTGATATCCCCCTGGACAATAGAAATTTTTGTTTTATTGATAGTCACTTCCATCTTCCCTCCTTGTTCTGAAATGATCTGGCGTGCCTAGACATTAAATAAGAAGGTAACTACATCTCCATCCTGGATGATGTAATTTTTGCCCTCAGTCCTGAGCAGGCCTCTTTTTCGCGCCTCGGCTAGATTGCCGCATTTTTCCAAATCACTATAGCTGATGACATCGGCCCGGATGAATCCCCTTTCCATGTCGGAGTGAATCTTGCCAGCCGCTTTTGGTGCCGGAGTTCCGCCGGGGATAGTCCAGGCCTTTAGCTCGGAGGAAACCGTGGTAAAGAAAGAAACCAGTCCCAGAAGACTATAGGAGAGGTCGATAACCCGGTCAAGCGCCGGTCTGCTCAGCCCCATGGCTTCGCGAAATTCCTGGGCTTCTTCGTCGCTGAGTTGGGCTAGCTCCATCTCCAGCTTGCCGCAGAGGGCGACCACGGCGAACTGGGGGTAAAGGGAGCTTATCTCACCTTCCAATTGAGCAGCCTGTGATATTTGCTCCTCTCCGATATTAAGGACTACCAGCATAGGTTTGGCGGTAAGGAATTGATAGTTGGCTAACATCTTGAGTTCTTCTTTAGCCAGGCCCTGTATTCTTATCGGTATATCCTTCTCCAGCTCCGCCTTAATCTTTTGCAGCAGAAGCTGCTCCTTTAGATAGGACTCCCGCTCTGCTGCTTTAGCTCCTTTTAAACTTGTCTCCAGTTTGTCAAGCCTTCTCTCCATAATAGCTAAATCGGAAATGGCTAGCTCTAAATCTAAGGAAGCTATGTCTCGTTTCGGCTCTATGCTTCCTTCAGGATGGGGGACCTTGTCATCTTCGAAAGCCCGAACTACCTGGAGCAAGGCATCGGCGGTAGTTAGGTAGTTCAAGAATTCTCCCCCTGGTCCTTCCTTACCGAAGCCCTTGAGGGAACCGGCAATATCTGTGTAACTCACCTCTGCGGGAACAATCTTTTTGGGCTGGAATATGCCTTCCAGCACTGATAGTCGGGAATCGGGCACTTTAGCCACGCCGGTATTGGGAGCCAGGGTAGGGGAATAAGCGGCAACTTCAGCTTTGCCTCTGGTCAGGGCATTAAAGATAGTCGTTTTGCCGCTCTCAGGTATGCCGATAATGGCAACCTTCATGATTATATCCTATCATATTTCGACTTCGAGCGACTGCCCGACAGCAGCCGTTTGGCATATCCGAACCCTTCGCACGATTGAAGACAATCGGGCGGGGACAAGCCCCGCCCCTACGAATAAATGTAGTGGCGGAGTTCATCTCCGCCTCGCTCTGAGGGGCACAAGCCCTGCCAGGGAAAGTCAGCGCTGTGATAGAATACGGGTAAATGCTCTACATTCTTTATGGCCAGGACGATTTCTCCCTTAGTCAAGCTGTGAAGGAAATTAAAGCTGGGCTGGGCGATAGGGAAACGGTAGCGACTAGCACCACCAGCTTGGAGGGTCAGCATCTAACTTTAAGTGAGCTTAGAAATAAATGTGGTGCCGCTCCCTTTTTATCCTCATATCGTCTGGTTATAGTCGATGGTTTATTAGGACGCTTCGAGGTGAAGCAAAGCCGACCGCGGTCTGGCAAAGGTAAATCGGGAAACGGGCTGGGGGAATGGGAAGGCCTGGATTCCTACATCAAGCAAATGCCAGAAACGACCGTGCTGGTGCTGGTTGATGAGGAAGTGAAAGGCCAAAATCCTCTATTAAAGAAGCTTTCACAGTTAGCCGAAGTAAGGACTTTCCCCTTGTTGCGGGGCAGGGACTTAAAGGCCTGGATACTAGGACGGGTAAAAAGAGAGGGCGGCGATATCACCCCCCAGGCTGTGAATTTGCTTGCTGAACTCATAGGTGGAGACTTATGGGCGATGGATGGTGAAATCCAGAAACTGCTTCTTTATAGCCAGGAGCGCCCTATCAGCGAAGATGATGTCAGACAGCTGGTGAGTCATGTCCAGGAGGCTAACATCTTTGCTCTGGTGGATGCTGTTGCCGAAGGTCGGACCGAGTTAGCCCAACGGATACTTCATCGCCTGTATGATGAGGGTGTGGCGCCAACATATATCCTGGTCATGATTACCAGGCAATTCCGACTGATAGCTCAAGCCGGAGATTTGGGAAGGGGGTTGTCTCGCCTGCAGATTCAGGACAGGTTGGGGATGAAATCAAGCTATGGCCTGGATAAAACGCTCAGCCAGGCCAAGCTGTATGACTTTGAGGACGTGAAACGGGCTTACGATAAGCTTCTGGAGACCGACTCGGCCATCAAAACCGGCAAATACAGCGATAAACTAGCTCTGGAACTCCTAGTAACCGAACTTGCCTGCCTGTAATTCTCTCTCCCCTGGCGGGAGAGAGTTGGAGAGAGGGGGAAAGTCCTGAGCCCTCTCCCTGTCATCCTGAGCCCCTCCTTGTCATCCTGAGCGAAGCGAAGGATATCATCTCATTGAGATTGCTTCGGGGCTTCGCCCCTCGCAATGACGAAGGAAAATGTATCAAAGGCGAGGCAATCCCACTCTCGCTTTGTCATTGCGAGCGAAGCGTGGCAATCTCGGTGGTGGGCATTCTAGAGGTATAACACCTCTTTATGGTAGGCTTAATCAGTATTGTGCCCTGGAATCCCAAGAGGAGGTTCAGCAATGAAAGCATGTGAAGGAAAAATTGGCCGGGTTTTCGTGATACGGCTGGAAGATGGGGATGTTGTGCCCGAATGTATCGAGCGTTTTGCCGAAGAGAAGGGAATATCGGTGGGACAGGCTATCTTGGTGGGTGGGATTGGGGGTGGGGATGTCGTTGTTGGCCCGAGACGTTCGGAAGAAAGACCGCCGGAGCCCATGCTCCTGCCTATTGACGGCGCACATGAGGTGGTGGGGGTGGGGGTGCTCGCCCCCGGCGAAGATGGCAAGCCGGCTCTTCATATCCATGCTGCGCTGGGGCGGGCGGGGCGGACTATGACCGGATGCCTGCGGCAGGGCGTCACCACCTGGCTTGTTGGAGAAGTTATCCTCTATGAAATCCTCGGCGCAAAGGTGGTGCGTATCCAGGACAAGCAGAGCGGCTTCGAGCTCCTGGAGCCTGGGATATGATATCTGATTCGCCGTAGGCCTAATTAGCATGATGCCCATTAAATTCCAAGAAAATTGATTTGGACTAATTCTTTAAGTATAATGTTAGCTAGGAATTACTTGATTGACGGAGGCATGATATATCTACTACGGAGAAAAAGACTAAATCAAAGGCTTCGGAGCTAAGGGTCGTGTTTGATTCCAGCGTCATATACACTGGCTCAGAGGCAGATTTGGTGCGGGGAGAAGCCGCAGATTTAATAAGAGAAAGTACGCAGCATCTTGATCTCTCGGTCATCTGGTACTTGCCTAGTGTTGTTAGGCATGAAAGGCAATCTCAGATGCAGAAACGTGCGCTAGAACTCTTGCCTTCCATTCAGAAACTGGAGCGGCTGCTTGGTCACCAATTGAATATTACTGAATCTATTATCAAACAATGGGTAAATGAAGCTGTGGAAACGCAAATCGTAAGCCTAGGTTTCAAGGTCTTGGAATTGGATCAAACAAAGGTGGACTTGGATAGATTGATATGCGATGCGTGCTATCGTGTCCCGCCTTTCGCAGATCGGGAAAAAGAAGGTGGGTTCCGTGATGCCTGTATAGTCGAGACTTTTGCGCAGCTTGTTGAGGACTCTCCAAAGACCTCACGGGCGTGCCGTGTTGTTATTGTAACAGGAGACAACCTTGTAGCGGATGCGATTCGAATGCGGACTAGCGATGCAAACAATGTTCGGATACTCAGTTCTATTGAAGAACTAAAGGGGTTAATCAATACGCTTGTCGAACAGGTTAAAGAGGAGTTCGTTACAACCTACCGGGCCAAAGCTCAAGAGTACTTTTTTGAAGCTGACCGAAAAGAAAGCCTTTTTTACAAAGAGAGTATTCGTAGTAGAATCGAGGAGAAGTTTAAAGAGTATCTGGAAAACATTCCCAAAGGTTCTGATGAACGAAAGAACGGAATGTGGCATATAGGCACCCCAAGCTTCGTTAGGAAAGAGCGCCAACGAATGTTTTGGGCAACACGAATTAGAGTTGATGCTGAGGCATACAAGCGGACTATACAACCCTCATACTATAGTGGACAAGTCACCCTCGATAGTGGTGGACAAATCACCCTTGATAGTCGACCGTTTTCAATAAGTAGCACGCCCATTAGCTCGAAGATTGAAAGATACACCCTTACCGGTCACCTTCCTTCTTTAGAAAGCAGCGTGCCCGTCAGCTCATTGCTTCACGCGTACAGCAAGGAATTATCCAGCAGGGGAGAGTCAGTTTTCCGAGTGGTTTGGAGTGTGGTAGTTACTACTAGAGGGAAGCTCACCTCGCCTAGGGTAGAATCCCTTGAGTATGTCGGGACGACTTGGGAATGACGAAGTTGGCCCTGATGGTGCCTATCGTGTCGTATACCGAAAGTCGCATTGTCTTTCTAGTTTTGGGTATTCTGGGGGCGTGATACCTGATTTGTAGTAGGCCTAATTAGTATTGTGTCCTTGGAATCCATTCTCGAGTTAACAAATTGGCTAAACTGCTAAAATAGGATTGTGGCAGTAAAGTTAATAGCCAAGAAAGGCTCGACCTTTCACGATTTTCCCTACTCTCAGCCGGAACGGAAGTGCTTCCATTGTTGGATTATCAATGTCACGCCAGCGGGGCCCAACCAATGTCTGCATAATTGTATCTACTGCTATGCCAGGGAAGCTATTTACTCCAACTACTCCGAGGATACCCTGATTTATAACAACTTGCCTGAGTTAGTGGAGCGGGACCTCAAAAAGCTGACTTTATGCCCACCAATTTCCCTGTCCAACATCTCCGACCCCTGTCAGGACATACCTGAATTGAAAAGAGAGGTCAAGAGACTGATACAGCTTCTTATGGATTACGGCGTCTCTTTTTTCATCACCACCAAAGGCGACCCGTCCTTTCTTTTGGAACTACCTGGCTTTATCGAATACAAGCCTAAATTTATAGCTATAACCATCGAAGGGACTCCTGAGGTACTGGGGCTTTTGTCACCAGGGGCGCCTTCGTTCGATGCCCGGGTAGCTGCTGCCGACAAGCTATCCAGCATGGGTATAGACATCGTCATCCGTCTCGACCCCGTTCTGGTTCAGTTGTTCCATGCTCTTTACGGCGATTCCTGGTTTGAGGAAATAGCACGGTTGCTTGATATCTTCGCCGCGGCAGGAGCCAAGCATGTCATCGCCAGCACCGGCAGGCTATCCAGGAAGCGCTCTCCATCAGGCGCTCATGAAGGCACGAGTATATGGCAGCGAATATACAAAGTTATCTACAGCCAGTCGCCGCCAGCAGCTAAGAAATTCGAGCAGGAATATATCTACGAGGCACACTGGTCGGGCGGAGGCTATCGCCTGTGCAAGGACTTGAGGCTGGGCTTCCACCGGAAAGTAAGGGAATTGGTCGAAGCCAGGGGAATGACCTATGCCACCTGTCAGGAGCTTTCGGCCGATGAAAGTGATTCCCGGGGCATCCCGCACTGCGAGGGATTGCCACTGCCCTTCGCCCGAAAGCAAGCTGACGGAAGATTCGAGCCTGTTTCGGGTTGCACTGCTAACTGTCATGTCTCTTGCCGGGGGTTGTCCAACCCGCCCTGCGGGCAAGCCGAGTTGATAAGCTGTGAGCCACTGCGTATAAAGAAGCTGCGCTTTGAGTCAACGATCCTGGGACGTAATACCTGATTTGCAGGAAGCTTAACTAGTATTATCTCCGCGGAATTAGAGAGAGGGGTAAGGAAACTTGCTAAAATATTTATTAGGGTGTTGCCCCTATGGTAAGCCAGCGGGGGGTTGACAGGGGGGGGAGCGTGGTATACCATTGGTTCTAAGCCAAAATTCTCAGGAAAACTAGACTGTTGCACGGGCTCAGGGGCTGCAAAATTGAGTATCAAACGTCAGGTGGCGGGAAGCAAAAGTCGAACGGTCAAGAGCCGCATTCAAGCTCACGGAAATGAAAATCAAGGAGGTGTCCAAATGCTAGCGTTGTCAGATAAAGTAAGGCTGACGGTTGAACAGGCAGCCAGGATTATGGATGAATACAAGCAGCGGCTCAGTGAAGTTCTTGAGGAGGAAATAGAGAAGATCAGGCAAGAAGCTGAACAAGAAGCGGCCGATGTTCTTACCAATGCTCGCGAGACAGCGCAGCAAATCACAAAACAAGCAAAGCTGGAAGCAGAGATGCAAGCAGCGGAGTATCGTGCTGAATGGGAACGGAAGGCCCAGGAAGAGGCGGCGGCCTATGCGGTTTCGGCGGCGGAAGCAGCTGACTACCGGGCAGCGCAACTGGTAAAGGAAGCAAAACGGAAAGCTGAAGCGGAAGCTACCGTTATTATCAAAGAGACGAGAGAAGGAGCTGAGCAGATGATTGCGGAGGCTGAAATCGCAGCCAGAAAGCAAGCTGCGGAAGCGAAGCAGCGAGAAGCAGAACGCATAATTAGCAAGGCTAGGGAGGAATCAGCCAAGATTGTCGCCAGGGGGGAACAAGCGATTGAGGACGAAAGGGGCAAGATACTGGCTGAGGCCCAGAAGGAAGCGGGCAACTTGATTAAAAAAGCTACCCAGGAGATTGAAGAAACGTCTAGGGTTGTTGACGCGCTAAAGAAAAGCGCGGAAAAAGAGGTTAGCCAGGCAAAGCAGAAAGCACAGCGTGAAGCTCAACAGCTCCTGAATCAAGCCAGAGAGCTAGGCCAGAAAGAGGGTGAAGAAAAGGCACAAGCAGTCATCAGTGCCGCCATTCAAAAATCGCAAAGTATCATTGGCGAAGCCGTAGAGAGGGGGAGTAGGAAGTGGGAAAAGGAATCGGCTGGGGTCATAGCCGAGGCAAGGAGTAAAGCAGAACAGGAAGCCGAAGAAATCATTGCTGCTGCCAAGCAAACCGCGAAGCAGATTGTTTTCCAAGCGTTCCAGCGTTCTTTAGGTACCTTGTTGGATAAGAGCGAGGCAGCGCAAGAGGATGAGGATGATGGCGAAAGCTGGCAAGGTGGCAAAGCCTAGGCTATATTATATTTCTGATTCTAGAGATAAGCTCTAATGATTTGTCAGTTCCACAATGGTGACGCCATAGTCTCCTTCGCCATAATCACCAAGGCGATAGGATTTAACCAGAGGATGCCCGGCTAGTGACTCATGTACGGCACGACGTAATTTTCCTGTCCCCTTGCCATGCACAATGCGCACAGAAGGCAAACCATCCATAAAGGCATCGTTGAGATATCGGTCAAGCCGCCATAGGGCTTCGTCGACGGTAAGACGACGTAAACGTAATTCCCTGTCTACTGCTTTCATTCTGACCTGATAAACTCCAGGCGAAGGATTTTTTCGCTAGCTTCAGTGGCCTTGACTCTATCATCAGTGCGCCAGCCTGCTACCCAGATGATTTGCTGTGGGGAACAGACGATTGGGATGCGGCCTCGCCAGGAACGAGGTATCTTGGCGTCAACCATAAACTCATAGAGTTTCTTAGGCATGTTCATGCCCAGGGGCTGAAATCTGTCTCCGGGCCGACGCTGACGGACAAAGAGCTCGGTTCCTGTTTTGTGTAAATCGAAATCGGCGACGAGGTTGCTTTGGCGAGTCCCCTCGCTTGTGCCCAGGGCGTCCCGCGATGACGGAGAATCCACTCGCTTTCGAACTATGCTGGCTATAACTTTCCATCCGGGAAAAACTGTCTTACCGGGCACTCTAAGAAAAAATTCGCCTGGCAGCGGAGGGAAAGGACATGGCGGAAGCTGGGATTGCCACGCTTCGCTCGCAATGACAGAAGGGGGACTCGCAATTATAATCTCATTATATCCTCCGTGACAGATAAGTCCACGGGGCAGAGAGATTCTTTTGCTAGCAGGTTTATTCAGCAGGCTCCTTGCCGCTTCAATATGACTGGCTTCGATGTCTCGAGCATCCCCGGCCAGCCTGGTCATAGCTGCTCTCAATAAGTGCCTCTGCAAGGCTAGCGGTAAGCCAGCAATCTGTTTTTTATCCAGGTAAATAGTGTTATTTTCCTGCCTGGCTACTTCCTCCCACAACCCGGAAGCTTGCTGCTCAATTAAAGCGCTATCCTCTTTGGCGATATCAGCCAAACGAAGCAGGGCCTGGTCAATGCTCGGATTATATTGTCTGAGCAGAGGCAACAACTGGAGGCGAAGGCGATTTCTGAAGAATGAGAGGGAAAGGTTAGAGGAATCAATACGCGGGGCGAGCTGGTGTTCCTGGCAATAGCTCGCTGTTTCCCCCCTGGTAATATCTAGAAGCGGTCTTATTACCAGGAGATTGCTTCGCTGCCCCTCCGCTACGCTCAGGGCTTCGGCTCGCAATGACATTCCCTGGCTGTCATAGGGAATAGGGGAGCAAGGGGCTAAACCGCACAATCCGGTGATTCCTGTTCCCCGTAATATATGCATCAAAATGGTCTCTACCTGGTCATCCCTGGTATGACCTATGGCTATTCGATTGGCTCCGACCTCTCTAGCTACCTTGGCAAGAAAAGCATAGCGTAGTTCCCGGGCAGCTTCCTCAATGGAGCAATTTCTTTCAGTCCTGTAGGCAGCCACGTCCTGCCTATCAATAGTGATGGGAATGCCCAGCGAGCCAGCCAGATTGGACACGTATTCAGCATCAGCTTCGGATTCAAGTTCCCGAAGTTGATGGTTGAGATGAGCTATGTGAAGTTTTATCCCCAGTCTTTTCCGCCATTTTGACAGGATGTGGAGTAAACATACGGAGTCAGCACCACCTGAGACCCCGACAACCACTATTTCCTTACGTGAAATCCAGCTATGCCGCCGGATAAAATCTATAACTTTTGACTCTAGCTTAGTCTTGTTCATAAGGATTGCTTCCTTGCTTTGCCCTCGCAGCTGACACTAATAAGAAGTATCGTTAAATACCAGCAAGCGGGCTCCGTAATCCTGGAACTCAAGAACGCTTACCCCGGCAAGGTCTAATTTGAATTTGGTAAAGCAGTCCAGAGGCAAATTGAGAGCTTTGAGGATGATGACTAAGGTAACGAAGTAATGGCTGACTACTACCACCGTAGTTTCTGCATTGTGCTCAGGGTTAGTTTTATGTCTTTCTAGCAGACTTTCAATAACCTTCCATGCTCTCTGTTGCAATTCAATAAGATTTTCTCCATCGGGCAATTTCGTTGCCCCCTTGTCTTGCCACCATTTTAGTAAAAACTGGCTGAACGTGGTGCTTAAATTTGAAACAGACATGCCTTCCAATTCACCAACTTTGAGTTCTCTAAGCCCTTGCTCAATCTCTACTGGCAACTGGTGATGGCTAGCTATGACTTTGGCTGTCGCTATAGCTCGCTGCAAAGGACTGGAGAGTATAGCAGTAATGGATTCAGTCTCGAGGAAAGTCGCTAGCTTCCTGGCTTGCTCCAATCCGGTATCATTCAGTTCGATATCGCTATCGCCTCCCTGGATAAGCCGCTCCTTATTCCAATAAGTTTCGCCGTGTCTAACTAAAATAAGCTTCAAAAGGCCTCCTCAGATTGCTTCGCGTCACTGACAGCGAGAAATATAATTACGGGCTAGTTTTACCCTCTCATTATAAGTGGGATGGTCATAAAATAGAAGTTTTGCCCACTGGCCAGGTTCAGCCTCGGTTAGATTCTGGTCGGTCAGTTTAGTCATCAAAGCAATAAAGGCTTGGGGGTTATTGCTCAGCGCCAATGCAGTCTTGTCTGCCGCTATTTCTATGCGACGATTATACCAATTAAGCGCTGGTTGTAACACTAAGATGAGCATGGCTAGAACGAGGATTAGCCAGGGAAGGCCAGCGATATCACTTACTCCCTGGAGGGAAAATAATACCACTCCAGCTCTCAAGGCTAGATTGGCCAGATAAAATGCCAGAAAAAAGGTGGCTGCCTGGATTCCTATGAGCTTGGGAATATCATGATGGAGACGATGTCCTAGCTCATGCGCCAAAGTTACCTCTATTTCATCCCATGAATATCCCTGGAGTAAAGTATCGCTGAAGATAATACGTCTAGATTTGCCCCAGCCGCTTAGCATAGCGTTGGCTGTAGTGGCTTTGCTGCTTAAATCCATGGTAAGGCACTCTTCAATATCAACTCCAGCCCTCCTGGCTAGATTTACCAATTTTTCTTTGAGCCCTCCTTCTTCTAAGGGCTTTAATTTAAAGAATAAGGGTATAAGAAAGGTGGGCGTTAGCCAGGTGAGAATGAAACTGACTAAAAGCATAATCGAGGCAGCTGCCAGCCACCACAGCGCCGGCAGATTCCCTATAAGCCAGTAAACGATTATAACCAAGCATAAGCCTAGCAATAATTCCAGCCCCGAAGCTTTAACCTTGTCCTTTAGCCAGCTTATTAGGGCTTGCTTTGATAAGCCATAACGGTGAGGCAGGATAAAACCGTAGTAGTAACCTAACGGTGCCACTATAACTCCATAGCCTGCTGCCAGGATCAATAGATACAGGGCTGCTGACCAAGGAGAAGGAAAAGCTAAAAGGCTCGCCAGTGTAGCTGAGGCAGGGGTGAAAAGAAGGACCAGTAACAGGATGAACCCTATCCCGAGCTCAAGCAATGAGCCGCGCCGCAGTAATCTATGGTATTCTTGTGCTTTCTGCTGGCGTGCCGGGTCGGGGGCAAATTCTCTTAACTTCTCGAGGTCTTCCCCCACAATCGCACCATGCTGAAATAGAATAAACTTAAGTTCCCCGCTGACCTACGATGCAGCAATGCCCTTTTCCTTGGTTACTATGACCTTCGCTATCTTCATTCCACGTATTTCAGTGATAACAAACTTCAGATCCTGGTACTTAAAGTGCTCTCCTTGCTTTGGTATCCGACCAAGATGGCTGAGAATAAAGCCGGCCACAGTCTCATAATCACCGCTGGGTAAATTAAGCTCCAATTCCTCGTTAGCCTCCTCAATTCTGAACCCTCCATCCAGTTGAAAGGTGCTGTCGCCCGTTACAATGAAATCCTTCTCATCATCCGTTAAATCATCCTGAATATCGCCGACAATCTCCTCGGTCAACTGTCCTAGGGTAACCATGCCCGCTATTCCTCCGAACTCGTCGACAACGACTGCCGCATGGTGCCCGCCATCGCGCATCTCAGCTAGGAGCTCCCCTAAACGTTTACTTTCAGGCACAAAATAGGCAGGGCGAACTAAATCGTCGATTACGCTGTCTTTGTTGTCAGATTCATCGGTTAACTTCATCAGCACATCCTTGGCATGCAACATACCCACCACGTTATCGGTATTTTCCTTATATACGGGGAAACGGCTATATCGTCCCTGGGTATAGAGATTCAGGAAATCACTTAGCTTCGTCCCCTGCTCCACCCAGGTGATTTCTGTTCTGGGGACCATTATCTTACTCACGGGGCGGTCGGTAAATTCAAACACCTTTTGCAATATTTTTGCCTCATCCTGCTCCACCACCCCTTCGCTTTCCCCGGCATTTATAGCCGAACGTATCTCGCCCTCGCTGATCAATTTTTTATCCTCCTCGGATACAGCTACTATCCTGGTAAGACTTAACCCGATTCGCTCCAGGGCCAGGATAAAAGGATAAAAACACAATTCTATTATTCTCAGGGGATTAACGTATATTAAGGATAGCCGCTGGGCATGATGCACGGCAAAAGTCTTGGGGATGACTTCTCCGAAGACCAAAACTATCGCTGTCACCCCCACGGCGGCTATGATTGGTCCCCAGGGTAAGTCAAAAATTGTTACTGCTATGATGGTACCCAGTGTAGCGGCAGCGATATTTACCAGATTATTACCTAAAAGGACGGTAGCCAGAAACCTCTCAGGCTTTTCGGCAAGTTTGGCCAGCTTTTCCGCTCCCTTAACGCCGCTTTCCACCAGATATCTTATGCGAAGTTTGGGCAGCGAGATAAAAGCCGACTCAGCACTGGAAAAGAAAGCTGAAAGGGCTACGCAAACTAGGAAGGCTAATAAAAGCCAACTATCGGTGGCATCCACCTATTACCACCCCCTAAGTCCCCTCCCCAACCGAATTGACCATCTTGTTACCATTAACTTTAGCTGCAATTTATACTTTATATAAGTTATGATAGCATTAGCCGGCAAACCTGTCAAAACATCCATAATGGTAACTGGTTACTACCACCGCCCCAGGCCGTAAGCGAAGAATCTACGATACTCATTGCACCCTTCGCTCAGGCGAGGTCGAATCGGTCAAGGTTCATTACCTTATTCCACGCCGCTACAAAGTCGTGCACGAACTTCTCCCGGGAGTCCTCA
>Ga0315551_10002106_pt1 | contig 14727 bp, 14 predicted proteins | sample SalMarSW160290MG_FD_203678 | JGI IMG/M metagenome (GOLD analysis project Ga0315551, IMG submission 203678) | Salt marsh sediment microbial communities from the Plum Island Ecosystem LTER, Massachusetts, United States - Salt Marsh Sediment SW1602-90 ... | reverse complement strand
AAAATATGGAGAAAATTATAAAAGTAAAGAGCTAATTGATTTAAAAAAAATGTTAAAAGAAGATTTTGATACATTAAAAGGATTTATAAATAATATTATCACAGAGAGCATTTCCAATCTGAATGTTTGGCTCAGTGAAATTGAAAAGTATTTTAAGTAAATTTATCAATATTAATTACGTAAAAGTTATATAAAGAGAAAATATTAAATAACTGTTTTTATCTAATATCAAAGTAGTAAAATATAACATAAAATCATATTAATTTTATCGTAATTACAATTTGGAGGTATTAAATGAAATTAAAAATTCTAATTATCCCCATTATTATGATACTGGTATTTACCTTTATGATTAGCTGTAGTAAGAGCAGTCCTGAAGATATTATAAGTCAGTATTCAGGTTATTTTAAAAATGAGCAATTCGACAAGATGTATGATCTTCTTTCAGAAAAAAGCAAAGAAAACCAAACTAAAGAAGAATTTGTGAAAAATGCAGGATCAGATCCTTCTGATGATGAAAGTACTAAACTAATAATAAAACAGGTGATCGACAGTTTTGAATTTGAGCCGATAGAATCCACTGTAGATGGCAATGAAGCATATGTTGAAACAAGAATTACCATGCCTGATTTTACACAGCTATTCTCAGATCTTCTTTCTGAGTTATTTGCTCTGGCATTTTCCAGTGATAACCTTGAGGAAGAAGCTAATGATTTAATTGTAGATTACCTAAATGAAAATGAATTAGAAACAGTTACGGTTTATAGAAATATTAGGCTTGTTTATGAAGATGGCTGGAAAATAGATACCAGCTCATTTGAATTATTCGAGGTTCCAGAAATGGAAGATGAAAGCAAAGAATCTCAAGAGCAGGAGCCTGCCAAGGAAGGTTTATTATCAGAAGAGGAAATAGAAACTGAAGAAGCTACCAAGATTAATATTGAGCCATTGCCCCAAGGTGAATTTGTATCTGCCCCCGGCTGGGATTACAGGGTTACTGAAGCAAAGGCTCGAAAGACTATTGGGGAATATACAGCTCGTGGAATGTACATTGTAGCATTAGTTGAGATAAAAAATACTTCTGATAGCGCAAAACAATTAGGTTCAGATCTTTTCAAAGCCGAAGATGCTCAGGGTCGTATTTATGATATGGATAGTAGTGTTTCTTTGGAATATTACCAAGAATATGATTTGGGTCTATGGCATTTAGATGATTTAGGACCATCGTTATCAGATGTAGTTGCAGTAGTTTTTGAAGTAGCTAATGATGCAACTAATATAGTTCTCACAACAAGTGGAGATAGTAGTAATCCGATTTCACTCGTAGATAAAATTAAATAATCTGTATAAAAATATTTTAGAGAATTTACTAATATCATTCTAAAAACAATGATACTAATATTTTTAGAGTATAATTTATGAAGTTTGTAAAAAAAATAATACCATTCCTAATATTAACAATCATCTTTGCATTCGGAATAGTATGTACCAGTGAAGCTCCAGAACAAACCAATGACAATGCAGATGAAATAGATATAGAAGAACCAGCAAATGAGGCAACTAAAGAGAAGGAAGACGAATTCTCCTTTGATAAAGACCTTGATGAATCCAAAGTTAGAGAATATGAAATGATTGAAGAAGAAGATATTAGTACTAAAGCTCTGGGAGACAAATTATTTTCTGAATATTCTGCAGAAGAGTTGGAAAGACTACCTACAAATTATAGAATGAAATACTCTATTGTAATACCTCGTGATATAACAGAAGAGGAATTAAAGTCAACTTTTGCTCATATTATTAAAGAAAAATCTGAGGCAAATTCAGATATTGATGAGATAGTAGTCTTTTCCTGGTATTTTGAAGACTCAGTAGGTCAAACCGCAGCTATGGGAAAAGCTGAGTGGTGTCCTGAAGGAAAATGGGAAGAGCTTCCCCCGGAAATAGCAGAAAGTAATAACAGAAGTTCCTATAAAATAATTTTTTCTCAAATTGAAATTCAGGACTATGAAGAAGAGGAAAAGTATGGTCTATCTGAAGAAGAAAGGATGCAAGCATTTTATGATTTAGTGAAGCTGCAGGATTCCATATCACTTGATGATCCGGAATGGGATAAAAAAAATGAGGAATCATATTCAATTATCGCTGAAAAATATGGAATTACAGAAGATCAAATGCATGAGATATCCACTGAAGGCTTGGTAAGAGGATGGCCTATACCTCCAATTGAGGAAGAGGTAGATAATACTTTAAAAGAACAGTCATTGATTGCCTCATTTTCAGATAGTATGGGAAATGTAATCAAGAACTCCACCAATAATAGTGCAGGTGAGGATGAATCGGAAGGTAATTTTACTATTTCCTCCAATGATACAATAGAGTTTCATGTTACCTCCACTGGTAAAAATGATTTATACAAATTTGGGTATTGTATCTGTAATTCTGAGGATAGTCCATTTATACTAATGCAGGATTGGAGCACTAATAATAATTGTATCTGGACTGTACCGGCGGAAGTTCCAGGAGGGACAATGGTTTTAGTGCTTGTAATGGCAAAGAATGATGATGGAATCGAAACATTAGGAGGCCCTGAGATGGGATATTGTGATGATAGTTCTGCACTTGGATATTTTACAATAGAATAGATGGGTGATGAATATCAATAAATAATTTCATGTAATACTAAAATTCAAGGAGTTTATTAACAGAAATGTTTAATGCCTTGGCAACTTTTTCAGCGCTTTTGAGTGTTATATTTTTCTCAGCTCTTTCAATCATTCCGATATAGGTTCGATGTACTCCTACAAGCTCTGCAAAAGCTTCCTGTGAATAACCTCTTTTCAATCTTTCTTCTCTAATTTTATTTCCAAACTTTTTTAATATATCTTCATTCATAGTAACAAAGTATAGGAGTTTGATAACTATAGTTCTACATACTAAAATTAGCATTTATTACTAATTTGGGTATAATGTTATTTAAAAAAGTGGAGTAAATTTATTGGGAAGTAACTAATTTAATAGTTATTATCAAGATGATAAAAGGAGAAAAATATGAAAGATCTAAAGAAATTCAACATCGTCGTAGCTGTTACTATCCTTTTAACTTTTTTTTGTTTTGCTCTTGCATGTAGTGACAGTAATCCAGAAGAGCCTAAAGATCCTTCTGTAGAATATCAACTGGCAGTAATAAACGAAGGCGGGTATGTAGATGAAGATGATCCAGTAGTAGACGAATTTAAAAGTCTTGTTGAAAGCATAGATAGAAAAGTAGTAGAGGGACCAACAGAAATAGGAGATATACTTGTTACAGCCCAGGAGATACTTTGGGATAAATACAATATCAAAATATCCCTACTTGAACTCACCAGGAATCTAGAAGAATCACTTCCCGATGATTCAACAAACCTAAATTTCGAAGAAATTGCTGTTGCATATATAGTCATATTAGGGGAGAGCCAGTAGAGGAATAACATAGAGTAGCTATAATATGGTCTCAAAAGGATGTTTATACTATATGTACAAGAAACTAAAGAAAAGAGATTTCAATGCAGTACTTGAATACCTACCCTATTTTAAAGATAAAACCAATTCCTTTTATACCATAGAAAAGGGTAATTTCAATGATCCCTTTAGGTATGGTAGTAAAGTTTATCAATTTTTAGATACCCTGCAGAAACATGACTTTATCATTGTATTTGATCATCCAAGTTGGCAACCTGAAGCTTTTAAATATATAGAAAATCCAAAACTTTTAAAATCAGCAGATATACTGACTCTGCGAAAGTTACTGACTCTCCATACTAGAAAAGAACGTTTCTGTTCCGGCCATTTGGCATCAGTAATAGATACAGGTCATCTGGTTAAAATATTTGAAAGACTGAAGGAATTAAAAACAAACCTGAAAGACTGAAAATGTTTCAAGTATACGGGCTGTTTACAGTCGTTTAACAGGAGAAATCCCCAAAGGCATAGATAAAACCATAATAAAATTCGAGGGCCAGAAATGGGCAAATTTCAAATTGATCAATATTATCCCCTACCATTCAAATTGTTATTTTTATATAATCAATTTATTAAATATGTTCTAAATACTTTTATAGTTCTCATTTTTATCGTATGAAAAATTAAAATTAATATAGAAAGTCAGATATGGAAAATTTCCAAGAAAAAGCTAATTTTATTTGGCAGGTTGCTGATGATATCTTGAGAGGGACTTTTAAACAACATGAATACGGAGATGTGATACTTCCCTTTGTTGTGCTGAGAAGATTAGATTGCGTTTTAGAAGATAGTAAAGATAACGTTATTGAAACATATGAGAAGTTTAAAAATAAACTTCAGGATCCATCACAAATACTTCTAAAAGCAACCGGAGGAAAAAACTTTTATAATACCTCTCATTATGATCTAAAGAGACTCTCTCAAGATGCTAAAGAAATAGAGCTAAATTTTAATAATTATTTAAATAATTATAGTGCAAATGTTTTAGATATTATTGAAAATTTCCAGATAGAAAAAATAATTAAAAGACTTGCAAGTAACGATTTGCTATTTTTACTAATCAATAAATTCACTGAGATAGATTTACATCCAGACAAAGTATCAAACCATGAAATGGGTTATATTTTTGAAGAACTTCTCCGGAGATTTTCTGAGATGTCAAATGAGACTGCTGGGGAACACTATACCCCCCGGGAAGTTATCAGACTAATGGTAAATCTACTTTTTGCCGAGCATAAAGAAGAGTTAAAAGGGAAAGGTCTGATTAGAACTATATACGACCCTGCATGTGGTACAGGTGGAATGCTAACTGTGGCAAGAGAACATATTACCAATAATATAAATCCGGATTTAGATATCAATATGTGTGGGCAGCAATTAAATGAACAGACCTATGCCATTGCAAAATCAGACTTTTTAATGTTAGGAGAAGACGAAGGAAATATTGAGCGTGGAAATAGTTTTACTAATGATAAATTTAAAGGGAAACAATTTGATTATATGCTATGTAATCCACCATTTGGAGTCAGCTGGAAAAAGGAACAAAATTTTATAAAAAATGAAGCTAATGACCCATATGGTAGATTTTCTACTGGACTTCCAAGGTCAAGTGATGGTGCACTTCTATTTTTACAACATATGATTTCAAAAATGGAATCAAGAGGTAGCCGTATTGCTATTATTTTTAATGGTAGTCCTCTTTTTACTGGAAATGCTGGAAGTGGTGAAAGTAATATTCGTAAATGGATTATAGAAAATGATTGGTTAGAGGCAATAGTAGCTATGCCTACTGAGCTATTTTATAACACCGGTATTGCAACATATATCTGGATAGTAACAAATAATAAACCGCTAAAAAGAAAAGGTAAAGTTCAGCTATTAAACGCTATTCAATTCTATAAAAGTATGAAAAAAAGTTTAGGAAACAAAAGGAAATTTATATCCGATGAGCAAATAAAGGAAATCACAGAAATATATACTGAATTTGAAGAAAGTGAATACTGTAAAATTTTTAGTAAAGAAGATTTTGGTTATACAAAGATAACAGTGGAATTGCCACTAATTGAAAACAATAAAGTTCAATTAGATGCTAAAGGAAAACCTAAACCTGATACATCCCAGAGAGACTATGAAAGAGTTTCTTTAAAAGATGACATAAACGAATATTTTAATAGAGAAGTTAAACCACATTTACCTGATGCTTGGATGGATAGGTCCAAAGATAAAATAGGATATGAAATAAATTTCACTAAATATTTTTATAAATATAAACCGCTACGTTTATTGGAAGAGATTACTAAGGACTTGGTGCAGCTAGAGGAGGAGACAAAAGGACTGTTGAAGGAGATACTAAAATAATGAAACCATACCCATCATATAAAGATAGTGGAATTGAATGGATTGGAAAAATTCCAGAACATTGGAATAATTCCAAAATAAAATATACAGGAAAAATTATTTGTGGTGGGACACCTTCAACAAATAATGGTGAGTATTGGAATGGAAATATACCTTGGTTACAATCTGGAAAGGTTCAACATAATTCAATCTATCTTGATGACGTTGATAGATACATAACTGAAAAGGCATTGAATAATTCATCCACAAAAATGGTAAAAAAAGATTCAACATTAATTGCAATAACAGGAGCAACTTGCGCAAATGTTGGATATTTAACATTTAATTCAACTATAAATCAATCAATAATTGGAATAGAAAATTCAAAAGATTATTTGTCTTGGTTTATTTTTTATTATTTGAATTCTCAAAAGAATCAAATACTTAGTTATCAATCAGGAGGAGCACAAGGTGGAGTAACAAAACAAGATATGAAGAGTGTGGTTATTCCAGAATTACCAATCCCAGAGCAGAGGAAAATAATCTCGTTTCTTGATTGTAAAACTCAATTGATTGATGAACTGATTGAAAAAACAAATCAACAGATTGAACTACTCAAAGATAAAAGAATTACTCTAATCAATCATTGTGTAACCAAAGGATTAAATCCTGATGTGGAGATGAAGGATAGTAAAATAGAACGGATAGGGAAAATTCCGAAACATTGGAGTATTATTGCTTTAAAATACATAGCTTGCATGAAGGGTAGAATAGGATGGAGAGGTCTCAAACAAGAAGAATTTATAGAAGAAGGACCATATTTAATCACAGGACAAGATATAGAAAATGACAGAATAGATTGGAATAAATGCTATCATATAACTTGGGAAAGATATAGGGAGTCACCAGAAATAATGGTAAAAGAGCAGGATTTATTATTCACAAAAGATGGTACTATTGGAAAAACCCTTTTAATTGAAAAGTTACCGGGTCCCACTTCTTTGAATAGCCACTTGCTATTAATTAGGTCTACATCAAATCGATATATATCAGAATTCCTTCAATTTAGTTTTAAATCTACTCCTTTTTCAATTTATATAAATTTAAAAAAAACTGGCACTACTTTTTATGGTGTTTCTCAAAATACAATGGAGAACTATCGTGGAATTTTCCCCCCATTAAATGAGCAAAAGAAAATAGTTGAGTATCTTGATAAACAAATCCAAAAAATAGATAAAATAATTAAAAAGGAATCTCAAAGAATTAATCTATTAAAAGAATACCGCAAATCCCTGATTTCAGAAGTGATAACTGGAAAAATTGATGTTAGAGATGAGGTAGCAGTATGACTCCCAAATCATATAGAGAACAGAATTTTGAAGAACATATCGAAGAACATCTACAAAACTCAGGTTACCATATAAAATACTCGGAAAACTATGATAAAGATTTATGTATAATCTCTGAAGAAGTAATTACATTCATTAAATCTACTCAACCAAAAGAATATGAGAATCTTCAAAGACAGTATGGTATAGATACAGAAGATAAAATCTGCTACAGACTATCTCAGGAAATATCTAAAAAAGGAGCTCTTGAAATTCTAAGAAAAGGCTTCAAGGATAGAGGTTCAAAGTTTAGAATGGCATATTATAAACCATCAAGTGGGATGAATCCAGAGGCAAGAAGCCTTTATGAGCTGAACAGGTTCTCTGTAATTAGGCAATTAAAGTTTAGCAGCAGGAATGCAAAATCACTTGATATGACAATCTTTTTAAATGGTATCCCCATTATAACAGCAGAGCTAAAAAATTCTCTGACTGGACAGTTTGTTGAGGAAGCCATAAAGCAATATAGGTATGACCGTGATCCAAAAGAACCTCTTTTTAAATTTAAAAGGTGCCTGGTACATTTTGCCATTGGAAATGAAAAAGTATTTATGACAACAAAACTTTCAGGTCCAAAGACTAAATTTCTTCCATTTAATAAAGATACCGATAATCCGATCAACCCAGAAGGTCATAAAACTGCGTATCTGTGGGAAGATATCCTGCAGCCTGATACACTTTTAGATTTAATTGATAATTATCTTCATATCCAGGAATATACTGGAAAATACTTTGTAAAGGATAAAGGCCTTGAAGAAAAGACCCATCGAGCATTAATATTCCCCAGGTACCATCAGCTTGATTCAGTTAGGAAGATTCTTGGTGCTCTAAAAACCGAAGGGGTAGGTCAAAGCTATTTAGTCGAGCATTCTGCCGGTTCAGGAAAATCAAATTCTATTGCCTGGCTTGCTCATCACCTTGCTAATTTTTATCAAAAAGAAACTGATAAAGATAGGCTATTTGATTCAATAATTGTAGTTACTGATAGAAGAATTTTAGATCGTCAACTACAGAATACTATAAAACAATTTGAACAGACTTCAGGAGTTGTGATACCAATTGAAAAGCATTCAAGAGAGCTAAAGCAGGCCCTTGAAAGCGGAAAAGATATAATCATCTCAACAATTCAGAAATTTCCAGTAATCTCTGAGGAGATGACAAAACTATCCGGGAAAAGGTTTGCAGTAATAGTAGATGAAGCTCATTCCGGCCAGGCTGGTGAAGATGCAAAACATCTAAAGAAAGTCTTGTCTGTAAATTTAGAGAAAGCAGAGGAAGAAGATAAAACTGATTTTGATCTTGATGATGAAGTATTAAAAGAGATCAGAATTAGAGGAAAGCAGCCTCATATTTCATATTTTGCCTTTACTGCCACTCCAAAGAATAAAACACTTGAACTTTTTGGAAGAAAAAATGATGAAGGCAAACCTACCGCCTTTCATACGTATTCTATGAGGCAGGCCATAGAGGAAAAATTTATTCTGGATGTTTTAAAGAATTATATGACCTATAAAAGGTATTTTAAACTCCTGAAGACAATCGCCAGTGATAAAAAATATGAAAAGAAAAAAGCAATAATGCTACTAACCTCATATGTAGATCTTCAGCCTCATGCAATTGGAACTAAAACCCAGATCATGCTCGATCATTTCCTGGAAAAGACTGTAAATGAGATACAGGGTAAAGCCCGGGCTATGGTTGTAACAAGGTCCAGGCTTCATGCAGTAAAGTATTACCTGGCATTCAGGAAAGCAATGAAAGAGCATAATTTAGCATTCAAGCCATTAGTTGCCTTCTCGGGAACTGTTATAGACCCTGATTCTGGAGAAGAATATACAGAAAATAACATGAATAGATTAGCCCGGCAGGTCAATATCCCGGATGCATTTAAAACCCCTGAATATAGAATACTAATAGTAGCTGAAAAATTCCAAACAGGATATGATGAGCCCCTTCTTCACACTATGTTCGTTGATAAAAAATTAAAAGATCTTCATGCTGTTCAGGCTCTCAGTAGATTAAATAGACCTATGACCGAGAAAAATGAAACTTTAGTAATTGACTTTGTCAATGAAGCAGAAGATATCCAGATTGACTTCCAGCCCTATTATCAGCAAATATTTTTAGAAGAGGAAACAGATCCAAATGAACTGTACAGCCTTCAAGATCAGCTAGAAAGATATGAAGTATTCTCTGATGAGGACATAGAAGAATTCTCTAAAATCTTTTTCAATCCCAGTGAAGAACTAGAGAAACTACAGCCAATTCTTGATAGAGTCGTTGAGAAGTGGGAATACAAGCTTGAGGATGAAAAAGAAGATTTTAGATCAGTAATCCATAAATTTATCAGATTATATGGATTTATATCACAGATTATAACTTTTGAAGATATAGAATTGGAGAAGCTATATAACTTTGGTAAAAACCTATTAAACAAACTGCCCCGGACCAGAAAAAAGCTACCCTATGAAATAATGGAAGCTGTGGATCTTGATTCATTCAGAATTCAGCAGACCTTTAAAGGTAGAATAAAACTAGAAGCAGAAGATGGCCAGGCTAAAGGAGTAATAACTGAGTCTACTCCTCCACCTCCCGATGAAGAGGAATTTTTAACAAAAATAATTGAGACATTAAATGAGACCTATGGGGCAAATATAACTGAAGAAGATAAACTTGATATTGATTTAATAAAAAACAAATTGGAAGAAAATGAAGAATTAAAAGCTGTAATGAATCCAAATAATACAAAAGAAAATATTAGGAGTAAATTTGAGACTATATTTGATAATCTACTTCTGGATTTTGTAAATAATAAATTTGAACTATATAAAAAATTATCCGATCCACAAATAAATTCCCAGTTTAAAAGAAAGTGGTTTGACAGATTGATACAGCAGCATGGGCTTTGATATAGCATAAATAATTAATATTAGTATGAATTATTTAAACTCAATTACGGTACAGGCATTAATCTTTTTTAAACTCAAAAAGGACTTCCCATTATTTCACTTTAAATCAAATGAAATAGATTATCTAATCGATGACCTAAAAAGGTATGAAATTGGAAAAAATTTTCTATTTGAAGGAATTAAAGAATCATTTATTAACGATTTATTTGAAATAAAAAAAGATTCACACTTCCTTTATTCAGAAGAGACTGCTAAAAAGTTTAATTTATTTTACGATAAAATATTAAAAGAGGATGACAATATTATACTTTCATTTGAAGATGTTATGTTATTAAAAAATAAATTTCTGGTTACATATCCCCTAATTGGTAGGTTTGATATATTAAAGTTAATTGCAGACAGAAGAGAAAGTTTATTAAATTTTATAGACGACTATATCGAAAAATTTTCTAAAGATAATCTAACATCTGAAAAGAATTATTATTCTATAAATAGATCTATAGAGCAAGTCTGCAAACAATTGGAAGACCATTATAATAACTATGGACCTAGATTTAATATCGACAATAAATTAATTGGTAATGATAGGATTAGGTTGTTCGAGTTGCTACTTTATTTCAAGGAAAAAGGATTAATTGAAATCAAAGATTGCGATTTTCGAAAGCATGGAGATAATGTTTTTAATATAAATGTTGATATGAAAAAATCACCACAGGAGATACAAGATATTTATGGGTATTGGGAATATTATGGTGATTTGAGAGTAAACGAAAAAGCCGGAGTAGCATTTTACAAAAAAAATCGTTACCCATTTAAATCGATAACTACCAAATCATTTAAACTATTATGCTATTTTATAAAAAATTCAGGCAAAGAAATTTTAATAGATGACCTTTACGATTATCTTCACCCTGATGATAAAGATATGATTGGTGAAGATGGTAAAAAGAAAAAAGAGAAGACTCCATACAAAAATAGAAAACAAACAATCAAGGATTTAATAAAAGATATTGAGAAAAATTTAGGAATAACCGAAGAAAAAAGCCCTTTAGTAAAATTTATGATAATTAGAAATAAAGCTATTTTAATTTCAAATCCCCCAGAAAATATTTGAAATTCCACTAAATCGACCCCTTTAACTCCCTCCAATGCCTGTAATAACCTAACAGTAGATTATTAAAATTACTATTAGGCTATTTTTTATGTATCCAGAAAAAAATAATATCTACAAAACTTCAGATCTCTCTTTGGCTACTGTATTGTCACTATACTACTCTGTTCAAGCAGTGGATAAATCTGATCCCAAAAGGGTAATTTTTATATTTGTTAGAGACAAAAACTTCGACCTTTATATTGAGAGATTTTATAGAGGTACGTTGAGAGTAGATCCTCAGGAGTACTTCCAACATCTGAAGTCATTAAAAAACCGTATTTACAATGGTTAACTATGTTTAGTGAAGAAGAAATTGAAAAATTCCAGAAAATCTATGAAGAGGAATTGGGGGAGAGAATCAGTAAAGCTGAGGCAATTTGCCAGGCTACAAAACTGGTGAATTTAGTAAAAATTATTATGAAGAAGTAAATAGAAGAGAAAATTATTATGAGTATCGAGAGAATAGAAGGACATTACACAAAAATTCCTAACGATTTTTTATCCCAACGAGCCAGAACAAGTCTATGTGCGACTGAGGGGAAAATTGTTAATGCAGTTGTTATAAAAACATTTGGTTTTCAAAATGCACCTAAAAAGAACTGGGAGATCGATTGGATATCTATTCCTCAAATTATGGAATTAACTGGAATATCCAAAAAACAAAATGTGAGCAAATATCTGATTAGGCTAAAAAAAAGAAGAATCATTATAAAGATTGGAAAGAAGATAGGGGTAAATATGAATTATAAAGAATGGATACTCTCACCAAAAGATATTCCAAAAAGCACTGATAAAAAAGAATTACAAAAGTCATCTAAAATGGTAGATGGGGTAATCAATAATGATGACAAGAGTAATACAGATAGAGGACCACAAAACAATAATATACAAAAGAAAGAAAAGTTAGATAGGATAGCTTTTGAGGAAAAAACTGGAGTTGAAAACGTTGGTAAAGCTATTAGAAAAATGTTTTAGCTATATTATGAATATTAAAATGCAGTTTTGTCAGTCGATATGGTGGTTTATTATATATTTCAACAGGGAATATAGCAGGGAAGGAAGAGAAAATTGAAGACAAAGTTAACTCCGGAGATAACAAAAGCAATATGCAAGAAACTCAAGACTGGAACCTATGCCAAAATAGCAGCAGAATCAGAAGGAATAACCGAAAGGTCATTTTATAGGTATATTGAGCGTGGAGAAGAGGCCCTAAAACTCGCAGAAAAAGGAATTAAATATCCAGAATCAGAAGAAATCTATTGTCAGTTCTGTCAGTCGGTTCGGCAGTCTACAGCAGAAGTGAAAGCGGTGCTCAAACATGTGAAGTTGAGAGAATACCCGGCATTGAAAGAAATCTTTGTTCAGTTCGTTCAGTCGGTTCGGGGGGTTATGATAAAGTGTAAATTCCTATTGGTGGCAAAGGTTATATTAAATAAAGTTGAGAGATTAGCTACGTTTATAAACGGAATTTTGAGGAGGCTGATAATTCAGGGTGCCAGTCTTGACGTTCTGTTCTCGATAATAAAATTTATGGCAAGTTGAAATTGGAAATAGATCCGAGAACTAAAAATTATAAAGAATAGATATTAATGAAAAAGTGTTATATGTTCATTGTCACCAAAAATACAGGAGTTTTAAAGTATGAATATGAGAATAGATACCAAAAATTTAAAGTTTATTATGTATTGCCGGAAATCAACCGAAGGTTGCGAAAAACAGATACAATCGATACCTGACCAGTTAAAATACCTAAAATCCCTTGCTGTAGAAAAGGGTCTAAAGATATCAGATGTTATTATTGAGAAAAAATCAGCAAAAGAACCACAAAAAAGACCCGGGTTTATTGAAATGATTGAAAAGATCCAGGCTGGCCAGGCTAATGCAATATTATGCTGGAAGTATGACCGGCTGACCAGGAACCCCTTGGAAGGTGGACACATCAGGTGGCTACTGCAGCAGGAAACAATAAAACTAATATGGACCAATGATAGAATCTATAGGCCGGAAGATAATGTACTTCTTCTGAGCGTTGAAGATGGAATGTCAAATCAATATATCAGGGATCTAAGTATAAATGTCAAAAGAGGCATGAGAAGCAAAAGAGAAAAGGGCTGGTTTCCCCATAGAGCCCCAATAGGATATATAAATGCAGAAAGAAACAGCGAAAGAGTTATTATTCAAGATTCTGAAAGGTTTAATTTAGTCCAGAAAATGTGGCAAATGATTCTTTCAGAACGCTACACAATTTCAGACATAGAAAGAATTGCAAGAGACAAATGGAAATTCAGGACCCGGAAGACTAAGCGGATGGGAGGATCAGTACTAACCAAATCCAGGTTGTATGAAATGTTTTCAAACACATTTTACATGGGGATATACGTCAAGGGTGGCATCAAATACCGAATGAATCATGTTCCGATGGTCACATCCGAGCAATGGGAAAGGACCCAATTCATAATCGGCAGGAAGAGAAAACCCAGGAGTAAAAAACGTGAATTTGCTTTCAGAGGTCCTATCTTTTGCGGTGAATGTGGGTGTCTCATAACTGCTGAGACAAAAACGAAAAAGATAATTGGTACTGGAGAAGAAAAAAAGTATACATACTATCATTGCACCAGAAGAAAAAAAGATATTAAATGTTCCCAATATAAATCAATTCGGGAAGATGTACTGCAGAATCAAATACTGGAAGAGATAGAAAGAATCACAATCCACCCAAGGTTCACAGAGTGGGCATTGGAGTATTTGCATGGGTTCCATAAAAAAGAAGTCAATGACAGGAAAATAATCTATGAGAATTTAGAAAAAAGATATAAAGAGATTGAAAGAAAAATCAACAATCTAACAGATATGAGACTGGATGAGCGGTTGACTAATGAAGAGTATGATCTGAAAAAGCAGGAACTATTGAAAGAAAAATCAACTACAAAAACCCAAATTGATAATTATGACCACAGAGTTGACGGTTGGTTAGAACTGACGGAGAGAGCGGTTAATTTTTTTACCTATGCCAGGGGAAAATTTATTAATGGTACTATTGAGGATAAAAGGACCATTCTTCAGGCTTTGGGAACAAATATAATGCTGATAGATGGTAGAATTCAAATAAAATTGGAAAAATGGCTTGTTCCTATAGTCGAAAAATATCCTGCACTCGAAAAGCGATATAGAATGTTAGAACCAGAAAAAGGCCACCATAATGAGGGTAGAAAGCGGGTTTTAGAGGGTATTCGTTCGGATTGGCTGGGGAGGGAGGATTCGAACCTCCGATCACGGGACCAAAACCCGTTGCCTTGCCACTTGGCTACTCCCCACTGAAGCTAATAAATTTTATATTAGATCCTGGTAAAATTCAATCTGAAGAGGATTGTCATATTGAAATAAATTGAGTGTAGCTCTGATGGTTTATTTATAAATAGTCAAGCTGTTAGGTGTTGTATGT
>Ga0315551_10002101_pt1 | contig 14752 bp, 10 predicted proteins | sample SalMarSW160290MG_FD_203678 | JGI IMG/M metagenome (GOLD analysis project Ga0315551, IMG submission 203678) | Salt marsh sediment microbial communities from the Plum Island Ecosystem LTER, Massachusetts, United States - Salt Marsh Sediment SW1602-90 ... | reverse complement strand
AGTATAGCCCTGACATCGACAACCGGATATCCCGCCACCTCTCCGCTCTGCATAGCATCTTTTATACCCATTTCAACAGGTTTAATGAATTCCTTCGGTATAATCCCGCCTTTTGTCTTATCTTCAAATTCAAATCCCTTGCCATACTCATTTGGCTCAAAACGTACAATCACATGACCATATTGTCCTTTTCCACCACTTTGTCTGATATATTTTCCTTCTACCTGTGTTCCACGGGTTATGGTTTCTCTATAAGATACCTGCGGCTTTCCCACATTTGCTCCCACTCCAAATTCCCGCAGTAATCTGTCGACTATTATTTCAAGATGCAATTCCCCCATACCGGAAATAATCGTCTGTCCCGTCTCATCGTCTATTTCCCTTCTAAAAGTAGGGTCTTCTTCTGCCAGTCTTGACAGTGCCATGCCCAGTTTCTCCTGTTCCATTTTCGTTTTGGGTTCAATAGCGATCGAAAGCACCGGTTCGGGGAAACTAATTGATTCATATCTTATAGATTTGGCAGGATCACAAATGGTATCGCCCGTTTTTATATTCTTCAGCCCAACAACGGCTATTATATCACCACAGTAAGCTTCTTTTAATTCTTCTCTGCTATTTGCATGCATTTCCAGGAGTTTGCTGATCCTGTTTTTATTGCTGTTATTTGCATTCATTACCTGCGTCCCACTTTGCAGGATTCCGGAATAAATCCTTAAATAACTTAATTTTCCTACAAATGGGTCGGTAATTATTTTAAAAATCAAACCGGAGAATGGCGCATCATCACTGGTTTCTCTCTCGATTTCCTTTCCTTTGTCAGGACTCACGCCTTTTGGCGAAGAGATATCTGACGGAGACGGAAGAAAATCCACTACTCCATCCAGCAGAGGCTGCACTCCTTTATTCTTAAATGCGGCTCCGCAAAATACCGGAACGCCCTTAACACTTAAAGTTATCTCCCGTATGGCTCTTTTTAATTCGGTTTCGCTTATTTCAATATTTTCGACATATTTATTTAAAATAAAATCATTATAATTGGCTATATTTTCAATTAATTCCTGTCTGTATTTTTTTGCAACGGATTCAAGTTCCGCCGGGATATTCTCATACTCAAACTTGATTCCCATTTCATCTTTGTAGATTATTGCCCTCATACTTATAAGATCGATTATCCCAAGGAAGTCTTCTTCTCTGCCTATGGGGATTTGTATGGGTAATGGATTGGCGCCAAGTCTTGTTTTGATCATATCAAGGACATAATAATAATCAGCTCCGCCCCTGTCCATTTTATTCACAAAAGCAATCCTCGGAACATTATATTTATCGGCCTGTCTCCATACTGTTTCTGACTGCGGTTCTACTCCTCCCACTGCACAGAATATGGCAATCATCCCATCGAGCACTCTCAGTGATCTTTCAACTTCAACAGTAAAATCTACATGTCCGGGAGTGTCTATTATATTTATTTTATTATCTTTCCAGAAACAGGTAGTTGCTGCAGAAGTAATGGTGATTCCTCTCTCTTGCTCCTGTATCATCCAATCCATAACAGCTGCTCCATCATGGACCTCACCCATTTTGTAAGTCTTGCCTGTATAATATAGAATACGCTCCGTCGTAGTTGTCTTACCTGCGTCTATATGAGCGGTTATACCTATATTTCTTGTATTTTTTAATGAAACTTCTCTACCCATTTATAGTCACCTTATGCTACCATCTATAATGCGCAAAAGCCCTATTGGCTTCAGCCATCTTATGTAAATCTTCTTTCTTTTTAATACTGCTTCCCGTATTGCTGGCACCATCCAGAATCTCTGCAGCCAGCCTTTCGGCCATGGATTTTTCTTTTCTTTTACTTGCAAAATCAACTACCCATCTGATGGCCAGCGTATTTGCTCTTTCCGGAGATACCTCTATCGGCACCTGATAAGTGGCTCCTCCGACTCTTCTTGGTTTCACTTCCAGCACCGGTCTTATGTTATCAAGACATTTGTCCAGTATTTCCAGAGGATTTCCTTTTGTCCTTTCTTCCAGAACTTTAAGACTCCTGTATACTATACTTTCGGAAATACTTTTTTTGCCGTCTGTAAGAATCTTATTTATGAATTGGGCTATAATCTTGTTTTTATAAACAGGATCTACCTTTAATTTTCTTTTTTTAGGTCTTCCTTTTCTTGGCATTTATTAACTCCTTATAAATTACTTTGGCTTCTTGGCTCCGTATCTGGAACGGGAAGATCTTCTGTCTTCGACCCCTGCAGTATCCAGTGTGCCCCTTACAATTTTATACCTTACTCCCGGCAGATCCCTTACCCTGCCGCCTCTTACAAGTACTATTGAATGTTCCTGCAGATTATGGCCAATTCCCGGTATATACGCAGTAACTTCCGCTCCATTCGTAAGCCTTACCCTCGCCACCTTACGCAGTGCCGAATTAGGCTTCTTGGGAGTAGAAGTATACACCCTTAAACATACACCCCTTCTCAGAGGATTTCCCTGCAGTGCACGGGTTTTCTTCTTCCTCTTTAATCTTTTTCTTCCCTTTTTAACCAGTTGACTTATAGTAGGCATAAATACCTATCCTCTACCTCAATTTAACAAAATATCTACACTACAAAAAATGATTAGTGATAACCTTTTTTGAAGACACGAAAAAAGAGATTATCATCTAAAAATTAAAATGTCAATATTAAAAAATGGCTATTTTCAAGTACTTTTTTCACTATATTTAAATATTGATCTCTATTTCTTTTACGTCATCCCCTCCCGATTCCTGAAGTATTTCTATCTCGTCCTTATTATCCTCCTTATAACCGGGATATTTTAATTCATAATCTTTAAAACTGCTCATACCTGTCCCTGCAGGAATAGCCTTGCCCAATATCACATTTTCCTTCAGTCCGGATAAATAATCTATTTTATTCTCAAGAGCAGCATCTGTCAGGACTCTGGTAGTTTCCTGGAACGAGGCCGCAGAAAGGAAGCTATCAGTCACGAGAGAAGCTTTCGTTATACCCATCAGGTTTTGAACAGCCGTTGCAGGTACCTTCATATTGGATATTAATTTGTTATTCTCCTTTTCATAATAAAGCCTGTCCAGAAGTTGACCCGGCAGGAAATGGCTATCTCCCGGATCTATTATGGTGACTTTTTTAAGCATCTTTCTGGCTATTACTTCTATATGTTTATCATTGATGTTCACACCCTGAGCCTTATATACATTTTGTACTTCTCTTACCAGGTATTGTTCACAGTCCTTGATCCCATTGATCCTTAATATATCATGAGGATTCCTGGGCCCTTCGGTTATCTGACTGCCTGCAGAAATCTTATCCCCATTTTTTACACTTAATTTAGCTCTGGTTGAAATCTGGTAAATCTTTTCCTGTTTACCATCTTTACTTTTAATAGTAAGCATTCTAAACTTGGAATCTATATCTTCTATCTCAACCTTTCCCGATATCTCTGCTATAAATGAATGGTCTTTGGGCCTTCTGGCCTCGAATAATTCTACCACTCTCGGAAGACCACTGGTTATATCGATACCTTCAAAAGTCTTTTCATGTTTATGAACATGTGTCTTTCTCTTTGCAGTAAGAATCAGTTTTGCAAAAACCTCTCCTGCCTCTACATTTACTTTTTTGTTTATCTGCAGTATTTCACCTTTGGGAATGATCACATCAATAATATCTCCTCTTTCCATCTGAACCTGGAAAATCAATTTATGGGGTATGTGCTCTATATTGATCTCCATGACTTCGCTGGTATTTTCTTCGGTAAGATCAGTTTTTTTAATATTCAACTCGACCAGTAACTCTTTTCTGAATATAAGCCTGCCCTCGACGGGTGACTTTATTGATCTCTGAATTACGGTACTGGCCACTCCACCGGTATGGAAAGTACGCATGGTTAGCTGGGTACCAGGTTCCCCGATGGATTGGGCAGCTATGATCCCTACTGCTTCACCAATTTCGATCATTTTACCCGTGGCGAGGTCTCTTCCGTAACATTTCTGGCACAATCCGGATTCTGCTTCACACGTCAGAACCGAACGTACCTTTACACTTTCGATATTGGAATGTATAAATTTTAAAAGATGCTTTTCGGTAATTTCCTCACCATTTTTTATTATATTAATCTTAGTACCGGGCTTGTTAACATCTCCAAGGCATGTTCTTCCGACAAGATTAGTATTGGGTTCTCCTTCCAGCGTCAGAACATATAGATTTATGCCATCCTCGGTATTGCAGTCATTGAGCCTTATCATGGTGTCTTGTGCAACATCAACCAGCCTTCTTGTGAGATAACCTGAATCTGCGGTTCGCAGTGCAGTATCTGCCAGTCCCTGTCTGGCGCCATGGGTGGAAATAAAGTATTCAAGAACAGTCAGTCCTTCTCTAAAATTGGATTTAATGGGACTGTCTATAATATCTCCCCTGGCATTTGCCACGAGCCCTCTCATGCCGGCCAACTGGCGAAGCTGCTTTATATTTCCTCTGGCACCGGAAGTGGCCATCATATAAACAGAATTGAATTTACTGAAGTTTTTTTCCATAGCATTGGCAACACTCTCATTTGCCTGAGACCATGTTTGTATCAATCTCTGATGTCTTTCAAGTTCCGTTATCAAACCCTGCTTATAGTAATCTTCGATTTTTTCTATTTTTTTCTCCACATTGCTTAAAATCTTTGCTTTTTCAGGCGGAATATTTATATCATTTATACCTATGGTCAGGCCTGAACGGGTTGAATACTTGAATCCTGCTTCTTTGATTGCATCCAGCATCTTTGTTACTTCATTTTTAGGATATCTGCCTATACATTCGGCAATTATAGCAATAAGTTCTTTTTTGGATATTTCCTTATTGACGAATCTATAATCTCCGGGCAGTGACTGATTGAATATTATTCTTCCAACAGTGGTTCTGGCTGCTTTCTCCTCTATTTTTACTTTAATAGGTGTATGTAAGGATATAAAACTATAATGATAATCCAGAATGGCATCATCAAAATTATTGTAAAATCTTTCCTTTCCATCAGATTTCTCTCTTTCCGAAGTCAAATAATATATCCCCAGAACCATATCCTGGGATGGAACTACAACCGGTTCCCCGCTTGCAGGGGATAATATATTATTCACAGAAAGCATCAAGATCATCGCTTCCGCTTTGGCTTCATTTGATAGAGGTACATGAACAGCCATCTGATCACCATCAAAATCAGCATTGAATGATGGACAGACCATGGGATGTATTTGTATTGCCTTTCCTTCAACCAGTACAGGCATAAAAGCCTGTATTCCTAATCTATGAAGTGTCGGTGCACGATTAAGTAAAACCGGATGGTTTTTGATCACATCTTCCAATATATCCCAGACTTCATTGCTTTCTTTCTCTACCATAGTTTTGGCACTCTTTATATTCTGGGCAAATCCTTCGTCAACCAATTTCTTCATAACAAAAGGCTTGAATAACTCGAGGGCTATCTTCTTGGGAAGTCCGCATTGTTCCAGCCTTAAGTTTGGATTGACTACAATAACCGATCTTCCAGAATAATCCACTCTTTTTCCGAGGAGATTTTGTCTGAATCTGCCTTGCTTCCCTTTAAGCATATCGCTCAGAGATTTAAGCGGTCTGTTTCCGGCTCCGACTACTGCCCGCCCCCTTCTTCCATTATCAAAAAGCGCGTCAACCGCTTCCTGCAGCATTCTTTTTTCATTGTTAATGATAATTTCCGGAGCATCCAGTTCCAGTAATTTTTTAAGTCTGTTGTTTCTGTTAATAACTCTTCTATATAAATCATTTAAATCGGAAGTGGCAAATCTTCCGCCATCCAGTTGAACCATGGGCCTTAGATCTGGGGGTATTACAGGAAGTATATTAAGAATCATATATTCCGGTTTGTTATCCGAATCTATAAATGAAGACAATATCTTTAACCTTTTCGTACTCCTGCTTCTTTTCTGGCCTTTTGACTTCTTGACAGTCTCCTTGAGATCCTCCACTTCTTTTACACAATCAATATTTTTCAAAAGGTCCTTTACCGCCTCTGCTCCCATTCCGCCTTTGAAATATTGCCCATAAATTTCTTTCATCTTCTTAAACAAAGCTTCATCTGACACCAGCATTTTCTCTTCCAGGTTAAAGAAAAAAGTATCGGCTCTTTTTGCGAGGTCAATTTCCTCCTTATATATCTCATTCTCTTCGTTTAGAAGCATCTCTGTTTCTTTGATGACTTTTGCTTTCTTCGCTTCCATATCCAATTCGGGAATTTCATTCCCTTCGATTTTTTCGTTTATACTAATACCATCTTTGAAATCTTCTTCTCTATTGCTTTCCTTAACTTTTTCCAGATTTTCTTTACTGATGATTTCATCGCTTTCGATTATAAAGTCATTCTTATTTGATTCTATTTCTTTAAGCCTTAGCTCGTGCAATTCCTTTGCCCTGTCCAGAGCTTTCTGGTATAATTTCTTGATTTCCTCTTCTTCTGCAGTTATTTTTTCTCTATTAATACTGGTTATGATATAAGAATCAAAATAAAGTACTTTTTCCAGATCTTTAGGGCTAATATCCAGAATATATCCCATTCTGCTTGGAACTCCCTTAAAAAACCATATATGCGATACAGGGGATGCAAGATCAATATGCCCCATTCTTTCTCTTCTTACATTTGATCTGGTTACTTCGACTCCGCATCTTTCACAGATTATTCCTTTGAATCTCACCCTTTTATACTTCCCGCAATAACATTCCCAGTCTTTTGTAGGGCCAAAAATTCTTTCGCAGAATAATCCGTCTTTCTCAGGTTTAAGAGTCCTGTAATTTATAGTTTCAGGCTTTTTTACCTCACCATTGGACCATGATCTGATTTTTTCGGGTGAAACGAGTCCAATTTTTAAGGCATCAAAATTATTTACATCTATGCTTACAACCATTTATTAAATCCTCCGAATTAATTAAAACGGTATTTAACAATACCTATTTTTATTTTTTAATCTTATCTTTTTTCTTTTTTACTACTTTAATTTTCTTTTTCTCTTTAGAACCTTTTGATTTCTTTTCCTCTTTTTTTTCAACCTTTTCCTTTTCGTTTTTTTCTTCTGTATCCTTATCCTTCGTATCCTTACCCTTCGTTTCCTTTACCTTCGTTTCCTTTACCTTCGTTTTTTCCGGCTCTATCTCTTTTTGAAGATCGATTCCTAATTCTTCAACGGTTTTCATTATCTCATCTTCAGCCTGTAATACTTTCACTTCTTTTCCTTCTTCCGATAATACTTGCACGTCAAGTGCCAGGCTCTGCATTTCTTTAATGAGTACCTTAAATGATTCCGGGATTCCGGGTTTTTCTATATTTTCACCCTTTACAATTGCTTCGTAAGTCTTTACCCGTCCGGTCACATCATCTGATTTTATAGTCAGCATTTCCTGTAATGCATACGCGGCACCATAAGCCTCGAGTGCCCATACTTCCATTTCCCCGAATCTCTGGCCGCCAAATTGTGCTTTTCCACCCAGAGGCTGCTGTGTGACAAGGGAGTAAGGGCCGGTAGATCTTGCATGTATCTTATCGTCCACAAGATGCAGTAACTTCATTACATAAACATGACCGACAGTAATCTCATCGGATAATTTCTCGCCGCTCCTGCCGTCATACAGTGAAGTTTTTCCGCTCTCGGGTAAATTGGCCATCTTTAACAGCCTGGTTATATCAGATTCTTTTGCCCCCTCAAAAATTGGTGTTGAAACATATACGGAGCCGCCATTTGTTATCTTATCCTTTTTATTGTTCCAACCCTTATAGGCTGCCCAACCAAGATGAGTTTCCAGCACCTGTCCAACATTCAATCTGGAAGGAACACCCAGAGGGTTGAATATTATGTCTATAGGTTCGCCATCTTCCGTATAAGGCATATCCTCTTCAGGAAGAATTACCGATATGACACCTTTATTACCATGTCTTCCGGCAAGTTTATCACCGATAGAAATCTTTCTCTTTTCCGCAATAAATACCCTTACCAGTTCATTTACTCCGGGGGGAAGGTCGTGTCCTTTTTTCCTCGAGAACAGCTGAACATCCAATACTTTCCCTCCCTCTCCGTGGGGCACCTTGAGAGAACTTTCTCTGACTTCCCGTGCCTTTTCACCAAAAATAGCCCTCAGCAATTTTTCTTCTGCCGTGAGCTCCGTTTCACCTTTTGGAGTTATTTTGCCAACCAGTATATCTCCGGGTTTTACCTCCGCTCCGATTCTTATAATCCCGCGATCGTCCAGATTTTTTAATGCTTCCTCTCCTATACTTGGTATATCTCTGGTTATCTCCTCTGCCCCCAGCTTTGTGGTTCTGGCTTCCACTTCCTGTTTTGTAATGTGGATAGAAGATAAAAGATCTTCTTTCACCAATCTTTCGGAAATAATAATCGCATCCTCGTAGTTATATCCTTCCCAGGACATAAAAGCTAATCTTAAATTCTTGCCCAGTGCCAGTTCACCCGAACTTGTTGCGGGTCCGTCCGCAATCACCTGCCCTTCTTTGACTTTTTCACCTTCTTCTACTATGGGCTTCTGGTTTATACAGGTCCCCTGGTTTGATCGCTTAAATTTATATAACTCGTGAATATATTCTTTTTCATTCTTGTAATTTACTTTAATGTGATCGGCACATACCTCTTCGACTGTGCCGTCGCCTCTTGCAAGAATCAGCACTCCGCTGTCCCTGGCCACTTCTTCCTCCATTCCCGTTCCCACGAGTGGTGGTTCCGGATCTATTAATGGCACAGCCTGACGCTGCATATTGGAACCCATTAGTGCCCTGTTGGCGTCATCATGTTCCAGAAATGGAATAAGACACGCTGCGGCGCTAAAGATCTGTCTTGGTGATACGTCCATATAATCTATCACACCCGGTTCCACGGTTACTATTTCATCACCCAAACGTGCCATGACTCTTTCTTCAAGAAATCTGCCATCTTTACTTACTTTTGCAGTTGCCTGTGCAATAATATAGTTTTCTTCAATATCAGCGGATAAATATTCCAATCTGTTAGTTAATTTACCGTTTACAACTTTTTTATAAGGCGATTCAATAAATCCATATTCATTTAGTCTTGCGTAAGTAGCCAGAGAACCAATCAATCCAATATTGGGACCTTCCGGTGTTTCTATGGGGCACATTCTTCCATAATGAGATGGATGAACATCTCTTACCTCAAAACCTGCCCTTTCCCTGCTCAGCCCGCCTGGTCCCAGAGCACTAAGTCTTCTTTTATGAGTAATCTCGGCCAGAGGATTGGTCTGATCAAGAAATTGGGAAAGCTGACCGCTGCCAAAAAATTCTTTCAGGCTTGCGACCAGCGGCCTGATATTTATAAGAGATTTAGGAGTTATCATATCGACATCCTGAGTGGTCATTCTTTCCTTTACAACTCTTTCCATTCTTGAAAGACCGATTCTTACCTGATTCTGTATAAGTTCCCCTATATTCCTGATTCTCCTGTTGCCAAAGTGATCAATATCATCAACCTCACCTACGCCGCTCATCAATTGAATAAGATACTTTACGATAAGGAATATATCCTTGCAGTTCAGGATATATTTTTCATTTGTATCTATACCCATTTTGGCATTAATAGCCTTTATCTTGTTTAAGATATCTTTATCTGTTTCATCCGTTAATTTCTGATCCATTTTATACCTGCCCACTTTTCCGAAATCATATCTCTTTGGATTGAAAAATAAGGAGTTTATAAGGTTTCTGGAACTCTCGACTGTAGGTGGTTCTCCAGGTCTTAATTTTTTATATATCTCGATCAATGCTTCTTCTTCTGATTCGGTAAAATCTTTATCCAGAGTGTTTTTGATACAACCTTTTTTATCATATGCACCAAAAATACCAAGCAGGTCATCATTGTTGCCAAAACCTACGGATTTCAAGAAAATAGTAAGCAGAAATTTCCTTCTTCTATCAATTCTTACATAGGCAACGTTTCTTTTATCAGTTTCAATCTCGATCCATGAACCCCTCGTGGGTATGACCTTACACATGTAAATGTCTATTTCCGTTTTTTTATCTATATCCGTATCGAAATATACACCTGGAGAACGAACTAACTGAGATACTACAACTCTTTCGGTTCCATTGATTATAAAGGTCCCTTTTTCGGTCATCATTGGAAAATCTCCCATAAAGACTTCCTGCTCTTTCATCTCTCCGGTTTCTTTGTTTATAAATCGTGAAAGAACTTTTAGCGGAGCGGTATAAGACATATCCTGCATCTTGCACTCATCGGGGGTGGAATTGACATTATCAAAACTATGTCTTAAAAAATCAAGTGACATATTACCGGTAAAATCTTCAATTGGTGAAATATCTTTTAGAGCTTCCAGCAGTCCTTCTTCCTGGAACCATTGAAATGATTTTCTCTGAATATCCAGAAGATGGGGCATATCTGTTAATTTTGGAATTTTGCCAAAATTATATCTCTGGATTCTTTTGGTTTCTTGCATTAATTTATTCTCCTCTTTTATAAATACTAAGTTTAGTAAAGCGGTAAAAAGGGCAGCAACCAGACTAATAGTAAACCCTTTGCATTGGAAAAAACCGTTTAAAAAATAACATTGGTATTTTTTCAGGAAAAACTAGCAAACTAATAGTTTATCAAATACAAACCAATAGTCAACTATTTCCTTTAAATATCTGAAGGAAATATAGTTTTTATAAACAATAGATATATGAATTTATGTACATTATAATGTACATAAAAGTGTTAAAAACTATTTCCTGAATTCTTTTTCTGCTACTTTTATCCGATTACTTTATTTCTACTTCAGCGCCAGCTTCTTCCAGCTGTTTCTTTATGCTTTCAGCTTCTTCTTTTGAAACCTTTTCCTTTACTACATTTGGCGCTTTATCAACCAGATCTTTGGCTTCTTTCAGGCCAAGACTTGTTAAAGACCTTACTACTTTTATAACCTGGATTTTCTTTTCTCCGGCTGATTTTAAATTGACATCAAATTCTGTTTTTTCTTCAACAACTGCTCCTCCTTGAGCAGAAACTGCTCCACCCGCAATAGGAGCTGCTATCTGCATCGCCTGAGCACTAACCTTAAATTTTTCCTCAAGAGCTTTTACCAGCTCGGAAAGTTCAAGGACGGTCATCTTTTCGATGGTACCCAGAATTTCATTAATAACTTTGCTTTTAACAGCGCTTTTTTCTTTGACTTTACCGGTTTCCTTTTTTTCTTCACTCATTTTTGGTTTTTCCTTACTTTTGTCTTCTTTTTCTACTTTTTCTACTTTTTCTACTTCTTCTACTTCTTCTATTTTTTCTTCTTTTTCTTCTACTTCTTTTACTTCTTCTACTTTTTCTACTTTTTCTTTTACTTCTTCTACTTTATCATCAGTTTTTTTTATTTCTGCCATTGTTCCCCCTTTAATTGGCATTACTCTTTATATCTTTAATTGCGTTCAGAACCAGTACCAGATTGCTGGTAAGGGTACTTAAAACATTAACTAACCTGATTATCGGAGATTTGATGGTTATTGCCAGATTGGTAAGCAGTACTTCTCTCCCGGGCAAGCTTGCAAACTTCTCGATTTCTTCAGGACCTAAAAGTCTATTTTCGAATATTCCCGCTTTTATTTTTAATAACTCAAGGTCCTTTGAAAAATTCTCCACCACCCTGGAGGTAGAAATCATATCCTCGCCGCTTATGACAATACTTGTCGGACCTTTTAATACCTCTTCAAGATTTAAATCTTCAAAAACATCTTTAGCTGCAATAAGAGCAAGAGTGTTCTTTATTATTTTTAGATATGAATTCACTTCCACCAGTTTGTTTCTCACCTTTACTGCATCTTCAGCCTTAAGTCCGCTATGGTCAGTAAAAATAAGACCATGGCTATTTTTAAATGCCTCTTTTAATTCACCTACTTTATCTATTTTTTCTTGTTTTGCCACATCAACCTCCGCTTAATATATTTTTAAAAAGTTAAAATAAAATCGACCCCATGTATTGAAGGTCGACTTAATCTTTTTAAATCAACCTCGGTAGGAAATTAAGTCATTAAATGCTTTTAACAACACCTACTGTCCAGGGCTGTATTTTATCAATTTTATAGTAGTTCCCTTATGCCGCCTCTATCACCTCAATGCTTTTATTTGGATCTATCTTTATACTCGGACTCATAGTTGCTGAAATATAAATACTCTTAACATATTTTCCTTTAGCTGAAGAGGGCCTAGACTTTATGATTGCATCAATTAAAGCCGCGTAATTTTCCACCAATTCCTTCGGCCCAAATGATACTCTTCCTATACTGCTGTGTATCACTCCATTTTTGTCTGTCCTGTATTCCAGTTTGCCTTTTTTTACATCCTCGATTGCTTTTTTTAATTCAAAGGTAACCGTCCCGGATTTAGGATTGGGCATCAATTTCCTGGGCCCTAAAATCTTTGCAACCTTACCTACATGCTTCATCATATCCGGAGTTGCAATACAAACTTCAAAATCCAACCATCCTTTGCTTATTTTATCAGCAAGATCTTCCCCGCCGATATATTCTGCTCCTGCTTTTTGGGCTTCTTCTGCTTTCTCGCCCTGTGCAAAAACAAGTACTCTTCGGGCCTTTCCGGTACCATTGGGTAAAACTATTGTCCCTCTTACTATTTGATCGGCTTTTCTTGGGTCGACACCTAAATTCACACTGATATCTACAGACTCATCAAAACTTGCATAATGATTTTCCTTTATCCAACCAATGGCCTCCCCGGGATTCATCATTTTATTTTTATCAAGATTTTCCAATTTAGACGTATATTTTTTCCCTCTCTTCAAAACCTATCACCTTCTAAATCCAAATACTTTTTATCAATTTAATTATTCATCTGCCGATGCAGTGATTTAATTAAGAACCTACTTTAATTCCCATACTTTTGGCAGTACCTTCTATTATTCTGACAGCATTTTCGAGGGTTCTTGCATTTAAATCTTTTAATTTGATTTTTGCTATCTCTTCTGCCTGCTTCCTTGAGAGTTCACCGACTTTTTCTCTGTTGGGTTCAGCTGAACCCTTTTCCAGATTTAAAGCCTTTTTTATAAGTACTGCTGCCGGTGGAGTCTTGGTAATAAAAGTAAAACTCCTGTCTTTATAAACAGTCAGGATAACAGGGGTGATCATTCCCTGTTCTTTTGCTGTCTTCTCATTAAAAGCTTTACAGAATTCCATTATATTGACCCCATGCTGCCCAAGAGCTGGGCCAACAGGAGGAGCGGGATTTGCCTGTCCCGCAGGAATCTGTAATTTGATCTGTGCTATAACTTCTTTTGCCATAACCGGTTACCTCAAGTAAAATAATTCCGTATTATACATTTTAATAAAAATATTTCAATCTTCTCTTATATTTTCGATATTTGATTAAAATTTAATTCAACAGGTGTCTGCCTTCCAAATATTGAAACTAAAACCTTCAGTTTGCCCTGGTCTATATTTATCTCGCTAATAGTGCCATCAAAGTTTGCAAATGGTCCGGTGGTCACTTTTACGGGTTGCCCGATTTCAAAATCAGTTTTTGGTTTGGGTTTCTCTGTATCCTGTCTCTTCATTATCTTTTTTACCTCAATATCCGATAGAGGAACAGGTTTATCTTCCCTGCCAACAAAACCGGTTACTCCGGGAGTATTTCTCACAACATACCATGAATCATCATCCAGGTGCATTTTTACCAGTAAATAACCTGGAAGCACTCTTTTAGACGATATTTCTTTTTTCCCACTTTTTATTTCAACTACATCTTCCCTGGGTATGAATATATCGAAAATCTTATTACTCATATTCATGGATTCTATTCTGTGTTCCAGATTAGTTTTTATTTTATTTTCATAACCTGCATATGAATTTATTACATACCATCTCGGTCTCATTAAATCACCAAATAATTAAATCTTTACTAACAGATCAATAAGCTGTATAAATCCGAAATCAAAAAGTCCAAGAAGGATCGAGAAAATAATAATATTTACTATAACCACTACGGTATAATTTAGAAGAGCCTTTCTGGTAGGCCAGGTTACCTTTTTTAATTCACGTATTACATCTCTTATAAACTTAGCAATTCTTGAAGGCAACTTCTTTATAAATTGCTTAAAGTTCATTTTTTTCCTGGGTTGGGATGGAGGCTTTCTCTCCTGCATTTGCCTTTCCATCATCGCTTTTTGTTTAAATTTTCTTGATACTTTCCTTTTAGACATTATAAATAGTCCTTTATGTTTATATCTAATCCTGGCAGGGCTGGAGGGACTCGAACCCCCAACACCCGGTTTTGGAGACCGGTGCTCTACCAATTGGAGCTACAGCCCTATTTGGTCTCCTTGTGAACAGTGTGCTTTTTACACCATCTGCAATATTTTTTAAGTTCCATTCTGTCAGGTGTATTTTTTTTATTTTTTTCGGTACTGTAATTTCTTCTTTTACATTCCGTACATTCAAAAATAGTTATCTGCCTCAAATAAACCGCCAGTCGTTATTTTTATTAATAGAAAGCGCAGGGTAATAAATTAGCACTATATTTATTCGATGTCAATAATATTAATCCCTTTTGCGGGTAAAAATAAGGCTTCTCTCTTCTTACTCTATTATCTTTGTGACACTGCCTGCACCTATGGTCCTGCCGCCTTCACGGATAGCGAACCTCTGTCCTTCTTCCATGGCTATAGGAGATATAAGAGTTACCTCCATCTCGGTATTATCTCCG
>Ga0315551_10002099_pt1 | contig 14756 bp, 15 predicted proteins | sample SalMarSW160290MG_FD_203678 | JGI IMG/M metagenome (GOLD analysis project Ga0315551, IMG submission 203678) | Salt marsh sediment microbial communities from the Plum Island Ecosystem LTER, Massachusetts, United States - Salt Marsh Sediment SW1602-90 ... | reverse complement strand
ATCGGCGATGACCAGCATGTTGCGGGAGAGCGTTCGTTCCACTCCGTCCAGGCTGACCAGAATTTCACCCTCGGTCGCCCGGCGGACGATTATCTTCTTTTGTCTGATTAGCTCGTAGTCAAAGGCATGCAGGGGCTGTCCCAGCTCGAGCATGACGTAGTTGGTGACGTCGACCACGTTATTAATGGGGCGCATGCCGCAGGCAAGAAGGCGCTGCTGCATCCACGGCGGTGATTCATCGATTTTGACGCCGGTGATGAGGCTGGCACAGTACCTGGGGCAGAGGTCGGTGTCAATGATTTCCACGGCAATGTGCTGGTCAATTGGTGCCCCCGCTTCCTCATAAGCGATTTCGGGAGCGTGGAGCTTCTGCCCGGTCAGTGCTGACACTTCACGGGCGATGCCGATAACGCAGAGGCAGTCGGGCCGGTTGGGCGTCACGTCTAGGTCAAGGATAGCGTCTCCCAGGTAATCGGCCAGAGTCATGCCCACCGGCGCATCAGCAGGCAGTACCAGAATTTCGGTGTGGTTGTCCGAGATGCCGAGCTCTTTTTCCGAGCAGACCATGCCGCTCGACTCGACGCCGCGGATTTTCGCCGGTTTCAGTTTGGCCGTCTCCCCGGTGTGCCCGTCGATGAGCTCGGCGCCAACGCGGGCAAAGGCTATTTTATCGCCGATGTTGAGATTCGGGGCGCCGCAGACCACGGTCTGTTTCTCGTTGCCGATATCTACCGTGGGCAGCCGAAGGCGGTCGGCGTTGGGGTGAGGATTGACCGCTGCAATCCGGCCGACCACAATGTTATCCCACCTGCCGCCGACTGTCTGTATCCCCTTGGACTCAGTCCCGGCCATGGTCAGTCTGTCCGCCACCTCTTTTGGCGACAGGCTCACGTCAACGAATTCCCGGAGCCACTTGAGCGGAACTTTCATCTTTCCATCTAAAACTGTCTTAAGAATCTGAGGTCGTTGCTGTAAAAAAGCCGTATGTCATCGATGCCGTAGCGGAGCATGGGCAGTCGCTCAATGCCAATGCCGAAGGCAAAGCTGCTGTACTCGTCAGGGTCGATGCCACCCCGCCTCAGCACCTCGGGGTGGGTCATGCCGGCACCGAGTATTTCAATCCAGCCGCTGTACCCGCAGAGCCGGCACCCCTTTCCGTTGCAGGTCAGGCACTCGATGGCCATCTCCACGCCGGGCTCCACGAAGGGAAAGAAATCGCAGCGGAACCGTACCTTCCTCTCCTCGCCGAAAAAGCGGCGGGCGAACTCGTAGAGCGTACCTTTGAGGTCGGCCATGGTGATGCCTCTGTCCACGGCCAGACCATCAATCTGGTAGAACATGGGGATGTGGGTAGCGTCCGTGGCCTCGTAGCGATAGACCCTGCCGGGCTCTATGACCCGTATCGGCGGTTTCATCGTTTCAATGACGCGCGCGGTTACCGCAGTGGTGTGGGTGCGGAGGAGCATGGTGTACTGGCCGCTTTCCGACTTGGGTTCCACCCAGCAGGTCGACATGGTATCGCGGGAGGGATGTTCGGCGGGAATATTCAGGGCCTCGAAGTTATAGTAGTCCCGCTCCACATCCGGCCCTTCGAATATCTGAAAGCCCATGGAGGCAAAGATATCGAAGATTTCATTGAGGGTCTGCGTTATCGGGTGCAGACGACCGGTCGGCAAAGGACGGCCGGGCAGGGTGATATCAAGGACTTCCTTCTGCGTGCCGGATATAAGCCGGGCTTCCCGAAGTACCTGCTCTTTCTCCCGTAGCCCGCTTTCCAGGCTGGTTTTGACCTGATTGGCCCGGGCACCAACCGATTTTCTCTTTTCGACCGGCAATGTGGCCAGACTGCGTAAAATTGAGGTCAGGGAGCTCTTCTTACCGAGGTAACGGACCCGCCATGATTCCAGCTCTTTTACGTCCTGTAGTTTATCCAGCTCCTGGAACGCCTTTGTTTTCAGTTCATCAAGCTGCTGTATCATTTTTCCCTTGGTATGGAAAGACAGATGAGGCGGTGGTAGCAGATACCGATTGTTTCGTTCTGAACTTAAGCCTTCTCTTTTGCGGCGTTGACCAGATTGTCAAAAGCCTCTGGCTCTCTCACCGCCATTTCGGCCAGCATCTTCCGGTTTAGGCCAATGTCTGACCTCTTCAGCAGGTTCATAAACTGGCCATATTTCAAGCCCCGGGCACGGCTGGCGGCATTGATGCGCAGAATCCAGAGCTTTCGCATATCACCTTTTCGCTCGCGGCGGTGCTGGTAGGCATAGCTCAGGGAATGCAGCATCGCCTCATGAGCACGGCGGTAGAGGGTATGCCGGGATGCCCTCTGCCCTTTGGTCATGGCGAGTATCTTTTTGTGCCGGCGGTGGGTGGTAACCCCCCTCTTCACTCGTGGCAAGGAACGGCCCTCCTATCTAGCCAACCCCGTAGGGAATCAGTCTTTTAATTCTGGTTCGGTCAGCGGGATGCAGTTCAATTTTGCTATCGAAGAGCCGCTTTACCCGCTTGGCCTTGCGCATTCGCAGGTGGCTTTTCGGGCCTTTCATCCGCATGATTTTACCGCTGCCGGTAATATAGAAGCGACTTTTGGCACCTTTATGCGTTTTCAGCTTTGGCATCTTGACTTTCCTTTGTCTCTTCTTTGGCCTTTGCTTTTGCTGTAACCGGCGTCAGGATGATATTCATACGCTTGCCTTCCATAGCGGGCTGCTTGTCTATCGAGGCGTTCTCATTGAGTGTCTCGGTCATCCGCTGTAAAAGTTTCCAGCCCAGTTCCGGGTGGGTTATCTCGCGCCCCCGAAAAAGCACGGTTACCTTTACTTTGTCACCCTCCGCCAGCAGCTTCCGCGCCTTCCTGGCTTTGGCCTCAAAATCATGGTCGCCTATTTTCGGGCGCAGCCGTATTTCCCTGAGCAGGGAGACTTTCTGGCCCTTTCTCATCTCCTGCTCTTTCTTGGCCTGCTGATATTTGTACTTTCCGTAGTCCAGCAGACGACATACCGGGGGGACGGCGGTCGGGGCTACTTCAACCAGGTCAAGGTCGTGCTTTCTGGCGGTATCCTGTGCCTGACTCAAGGGCATAATTCCTAACTGCTCACCCTTCTCCCCCACAAGACGAACTTCCTGAGCTCGGATCATCTGATTGACGCGCAGTTGTTTGATTATGTCCTTATCTACCTCCTTCAAGCACAGCTATTATACGTCAAAAGACTATATCATATTATGCGTCAATAATCAAATTCAGAAAACACCGAGCTACCTGAGCATGTCACTTTTGCTCGTCACCGCCGCTCTCGATATCTCTGGCCCGGCGGGCAATGGCTGATTTCACGGTATCCTTGAAGCGCTTCAAGGGCTGGGCAGCGGTCTGCTCTCCGCTGCGCCGGCGAACGGATACGGTTCTGGTCTCCGCCTCTTTATCACCGACCACGAGCATATAAGGGATTTTTTCCATCTGTGCCTGACGGATTTTGGGATTCATTCTTTCTGTTCTGGCATCAATATCGGCGCGAATGCCCTCGTTTTTGAGTTCAGTCTCAATCTGACGGGCATAATCGAGGTGGCGGTCGGCCACGGGGATTATCCGTGCCTGAACCGGTGCCAGCCAGACCGGGAAGGCACCGCCGTAGTGCTCCAGCAGGGTGGCCAGAAAGCGCTCCATGCTGCCGAGCACGGTGCGGTGCACCATGACCACCGGGTGCTCCTTGCCATCCTCGCCGATGTAGTTAACGTCGAACCGGGGCGGCAGATTGAAGTCGACCTGAATGGTCGGGCCCTGCCATGCCTTGCCCAGCGCGCTCTCAAACTTGATATCGATTTTCGGACCGTAGAAAACGCCTTCTCCCGGGTCAATCTCATAGTCGCGACCTGACCGCTCCAGTGCCCGGCGCAGGGTTTCCGTGGCTTCCTCCCAGATTTCCACCGTGCCGGCGTATTTCTCAGGCTTGGTGGAGAGCAATAATTGATAGTTCTGGAAACCGAAGGTGTCAATCATAAAGAGGGCGAGGTCAAGAACGCCGACGACCTCGTCTTCCAGCTGGTCAGGCCGGCAGAAAATATGGGCGTCATCCTGGGTAAAACCCCTGACGCGGGATAGCCCGTGGAGCACGCCGGAGCGCTCATACCGGTAAACGGTGCCCAGTTCGGCATAGCGCAGCGGAAGGTCGCGATAGCTGCGCAGCCTGGTCTTGTAGATGGCGATGTGCCCCAGGCAGTTCATCGGCTTGAGTATATACTGCTGCCCCTCGACGTCCATCGGGCTGTAAAGATAGTCTTTGTAAAATTCAAGGTGTCCGCTGGTTCGCCACAGGTCTATTCGGGCGATGTGCGGCGTGTAGACCAGGTCATAGCCGCGCCTGAAGTGTTCGTCCTTCCAGAAGTCCTCAATGATACGCCGGATGACGGCCCCCTTAGGGTGCCAGAGGACAAGGCCGGGGCCGAATTCATCCTGAATGCTGAACATGTCAAGCTCTCTGCCGAGCTTGCGGTGGTCTCTCCGGGCGGCTTCCTCCAGCCGTTGCAGATGCTCCTCTAATGCCTCCTCGGTGTCGAAGGCGACGCCGTAGATGCGCTGCAGCATCGGGCGGTGTTCATCGCCGCGCCAGTACGCCCCGGCGATGTTGATGAGTTTAAAGGCCTTGATTTCCCCGCTTGATTTCACGTGGGGGCCGCGGCACATGTCCAGAAACGAGCCCTGCTGGTAGAGGCTCACCTTCTCATCGGGCAGCTCGTCGATTAATTCCAGCTTGTAGGGCTGCGCGGCGAAAATCTGCTTTGCCTCTTCCCTGGTTGCTTCACTGTGAACGAACGGGGCGTCAGCCGCGATGATTTCCTTCATCTTGTTTTCAATAACGGGCAGGTCATCCGGGGTGAGCGGGCGCGGTAAATCAAAGTCGTAATAAAATCCGTCCTCAATCGCGGGGCCGATGCCGAACTTGGCATCAGGGAAAACGGACTTGACCGCCTCCGCCATCACGTGGGAAGCGGAATGCCGCATGGTCTCCAGATTCTGTTCTCTTTCCTGACTTGCCTTTGAAACCACTTTTCAGCCCCGGTCGTTAATAATGAAAACCTCTCACCCAGCTTCGGGACGAGAGGCTTCGCCTATCCCTATCTATCCATCAGCCTTATTATACCAGCGACGTTCTACGAGTGCAAACGCGCCGGTCGAAACCCGCGTTCAGCTTGCCTGTCACAACGGCAAATAGCTATAATGCGATATATCCGCATGATAAAACGAGTATTCCCCATTTTGGCTCTGGCCATATTCTCTTCCATGCTGGGCGCCGGCATTGTTGTCCCGCTCCTGCCGCTCTATGCCAAAAGCATGGGGGCAACTGGCCTGTCGCTGGGATTTATCTTCGCTGGCTTTTCCATTTCCCGTACCATCTTTACGCCGGTCTTTGGCCGGCTCTCCGACCGCAAAGGGCGGAGGTTTATTCTTGTTATCGGGCTTTTCGCCTACGCACTGATTTCATTTACGTACGTTCTGGCAGACAATGTCTATCAGCTGGTCTTAATCCGCCTGGTGCACGGCGTGACCGGGGCCATGATTTTACCCATTGCGCAGGCGTACATCGGCGACCTCTCTCCTGAGGGTGAGGAAGGGAGGTGGATGGGGTACTCAAACTCCGCCTTTTTCAGCGGTTTCGGTTTCGGGCCGCTCATGGGCGGAGTGCTCGCCACACAGTGGGGGATGGACCTTGCCTTCATCACCATGGGTGCTCTTAACCTGCTCGCGTTTGCCATCGCGGTCATCATGCTGCCCCGCAGTGATGTGAAGAAAAGGGCGGCGACCCCACCGCTGTCCTTTCTCGATATGCGCCGCAGCGGCACTATGGTAGGTCTATGCAGCTTCCGGCTGACAATCTCCCTGGGCCGGTCTTCCTTTTTCACCTTCCTGCCGGTGTTTGCCGCTATGAGCCTCGGCCTGCCGACCAATCTTATCGGGCTCCTGATAGCGGTTCACGTCTTGCTGGTGTCGATACTCGGTGTTCTGGGGGGGAGAATAGCCGACATTTTCAACCGCCGGGCAATGGTGGTTATCGGGTGTTTCGTGATTTTCACCTATCTGTTTCTGGTGCCACAATCACCGGGCTTCTGGTCGCTGCTGGCGCTGTGTATTCTGGGCAGTATCGGCAGCGCCGTTTCCACGCCGGCGGCCCTGGCTATGACGGTGGAGGAGGGGAGGAAATACGGCATGGGCTCGGCCATTGCTGCCATAACGATGGCTCTGAGCATTGGCATGGCGCTCGGGCCAATTCTGAGCGGTGCTATTGTTGACCTTATCAACATCAAAGCCGCGTTCTATTTCAACGCGGGTCTGGCCTTATTCGGCGCGGGTTTATTCGCGTGGTTTACCCGGTCGCGATAGAGAGCCTCAGCGTGCCTTCGCCCGGAACCGGCGGTGAAGATAACTGACCAGGAAAAGAAGCACCCCGCTGATGAGCAGCGCTCCCAAATCCAGGTACTTGATGCCGAGCAGTTTGCTGATGAGACCGGCGGAGCCACCGCCGATGAGCGCCGCCAGTGCTCCGGCGGGAGTAACTTTCAGGCGATTTTTAAAGAAGCCGGCAATGACGGGAATAATTACACCGGACGTGTATATCGTGTAGGCAAAGAGAAGGGCGCTGATAACGCCCTTGAGCATCAGGGCTACGATGAGCGCGCATATGCCCAGCAATACTATGGCCCACCTGGAACGCGGCAGTATGCTCGTCTGGCTCGCTGCGGGCTTGAACCGACCGATTATGTCTATGGTCAGTATGGTGCTGGCGCTCAAGAGGGTGGTATCGGCAGAGGACATCACGGCGCAGAGCAGGGCGGCCAGTATGATGCTACTTGCCAGCGGTGAGAATAGTTCCCTGACGACCGTGGGAAATGCCTGTTCAGGCGCGATACCGGGGAACATGACGGCGGCGCCCATGCCGATGATGGCGATGGCGAAGGCCAGAGGGATGATGAGGACCGCAGCCCACAGGGTGGCCGAGCTTGCCGTCCGGTCATCCCGGGCGCAGAAGATTCTGGAGTACATGTCTGGCCCAACAACATAGGTCAGGCCGACGAGCAGCAGGAGAGTCATCAGGGCCACGCCATCGAACTGCGGGCTCAGCGGGAAGGCAAACCGCTCGGCGGGCAGCGAGCTGCGCAGCCCTTCCCAGCCTCCAAGTTTGGGCAGAAGCAAGGCCAGGCCGGCAAAGACGCCAGCAAAAATGATTATGGACTGCAGGAAATCGGTGCGGATGATGGCGTGCTGGCCGCCCAGCACCGTATAGGTTACGAAGATAGCGGTGAAAACCACCATCCATATGACCGGACTGCCAGCCCCCAGGATACCGAGTATCTGCCCGGCAGCGATAATCTGGGCGGCAACAATCCCTACCCAGGCGACGACAATGAGAATGGAGGCGGCCAGGGCCATCCGCGGGTCATATTGTCTTTCCACCAGCTCGGGAAGGGTATAAAGCGCCAGCTTCCTGACCTTTCTGGCGAAGAAGAGCCCTAAAAACACCAGGCCGATACTGCCGACGAGCAACCACCACGCCCCGGTCAACCCCTGTTTGAAACCCAGCCCCGCCATGCCTATGGTGGCTGAGCCGCCGATGATGGTGGCCAGCAGTGAACCAACGATGAAGAGAGAAGAACCTTTTCTCCCGGCAACAAAAAAATCATCGAGCCCTCTCGCCTTCCGCCGGCTCACCATGCCAATGGCGAGCATGGCCAGGAAGTAAAGGGCGATGATTATCAGTCCGCTCATGCTGATGGCTTACGTTTTTCTTTGCTTAAAAACTTTTCGGTCACTATTCCAGGGAACTGGCTGATATATGCTTCTTCAGGTTATCAAAGCTGGTTTACCCAGAAGGGAGCAGAGTCTGATGTGCAAAAAGAAGATGACCTCGGTGGTTTCGAAAACAGTCTTATTTCCTCGGCTTTTCCAGTCCGAGGAGTGCGATTTCCATGGTCTGCCCGCATTTGGAGCAGGTGATATTGAGCGTAACCGGCTGCCTCATTACCCGTTCGGCAACGGCGGTAACCATGGAATCAATGCTGTCCAGGCGCTCGTCAAGCATATCCAGGCGCTGGTTAAGGCGCTCTATATCAGCTTTTGTATCCTCAGCCACCGAGGCTGATTTCCTGTCCTGAGCCAAATCAGGACCTCCCATAGATGTGGTTAACTAATTATACGCACCACAGAGCAATATGTCAAAACGGCACGCCGCGTATTGATTTATAAAGGCTGTGGGGGTATAATTTCAAGACCAAAATCAGGTAAATTAAATATCAGGTAAGGAGGGAGTCAGATGCCTGAGGAGGAGATCGGGAAGGTTAGCGATTTCTTCGCTCATCCGGTGGTCGCCGGCATTGAGCTCACCGGCACGTTAAAAGTGGGTGACCGGATCCACATCAAGGGACATACTACCGACCTTGAACTGACGGTGAACTCGATGCAGATCAACAATGTGGATGTCACTGAAGCCAAGGCCGGTGATTCCGTCGGCATCAAGGTGACGGAACGGGTGCGACACGGGGATGTTATCTATAAAGTCACCGACTAGGTGAAATGCCAGGCTGCTTGTCGGGGCTTGGCAGGTAGTATTGCTGGCCCGGCATTTGTTACTGGCTCATAGATTTAAGCAGGTTCACCGTCTCGATGGCGCTGACCGCAGCGTCAAATCCTTTGTTGCCCGCTTTTGAGCCGGCACGTTCCACGGCCTGCTCGATTGTCTCCGTGGTGATGATGCTGTTGATAACCGGCACGCCGGTCTCAAGGCTGACGCGGGCTATTCCTTTGGTGGCTTCCGAAGCGATGTACTCCCAGTGAGGTGTGCCGCCGCGGATGACCGCTGCCAGGCAGATAATGGCATCATACTTTTTAGAATGGGCCATTCTCTGGGCCACGAGCGGGATTTCAAATGCCCCCGGCGTCCAGGCAACCTCGATGTCTGTTTCGTTAACACCGTGGCGGAGCAGGGCATCCTGCGCTCCCGCCAGCAGTTTTCCAGTGAAGAACTCGTTGAAGCGGGAGACAACTAGGCCGAATTTAAGCCCTTTGCCCAGCAGTGAGCCTTCATAGCTTTTACCCATAGTCTTCTCCTTTTAATCGGGATTAATCACCATTTTCAGGTGTCGTCTGTGTCAGTTTAATCGTATGCCCCAACTTTTTCCGTTTCGTTTCCAGGTAGCGGGCGTTGAACGGGTTCGGTGTGGTTATGATGGGCATGATTTCCACTACCTTGAGCCCGTAGCTCTCCAGACCGATTACTTTCTTGGGGTTGTTGGTGAGCAGGCGGATATTGTGCAGGCCGAGTTCGGCCAGAATCTGGGCGCCAACACCGTAATCACGCAGGTCCGGGGCGAAACCGAGCGATATATTGGCCTCCACGGTATCCAGTCCTTTGTCCTGCAGTTCGTAAGCGCGGATTTTGTTGTGGATGCCGATGCCCCGTCCTTCCTGCCTCATATAGAGAAGGACACCGCGTCTTTCCTCGGCGATGCTCTGCATCGCTATCTTGATCTGCTCCCCGCAGTCGCAGCGCAGGCTGCCGAATACCTCGCCGGTGAGGCACTGGCTGTGTACCCTGACCAGCACCGGTTCATCGGTGGCCACGTCCCCCATCACCAGCGCCAGGTGTTCATCGGGGTCGATATTGCTGCGGTAGGCGATGGCGGTGAAATTGCCGTACGGCGTCGGCAGCTTGGCTTCGGCCACCCGGTGCACCAGCCGTTCGTGTCGATACCGGTAGGCAATGAGGTCGGCCACGGTCACGATTTTAATCCCGAATCGCTTGGCCATTCTTCTGAGCTGGGGCATTCGTGCCATGGAGCCATCTTCGTTTAAAATCTCGCAGATGACGCCGGCCGGGTAGAGGCCGGCCAGCCTGGCCAGGTCAACGACCGCTTCTGTGTGACCGGCACGTACCAGGACGCCGCCTTCTCTGGCACGCAGCGGGAACATATGTCCCGGCTGGACAATATCTTCAGGCTGCGTGGCGGGGTTAAGCACCGCCTTTATCGTCTCAGCGCGGTCGGCCGCGGAAATGCCGGTGCTCACCTTATGCTTGGCTTCGATGGACACGGTAAACGCGGTGGCGAATTTGGCGGTATTCTGCTGTACCATCAGGGGGATTTTCAGCTCATCCAGACGCTGGCCGATGATGGGCAGGCAGATAAGCCCGCGGCCGTGCTTGGCCATGAAGTTGATGGCATCGGCGGTTACCTTCTCCGCCGCCATGACAAGGTCGCCCTCGTTCTCGCGGTCCTCATCATCGGCTATGATGAGGAATTTGCCGTCTCTGATGTCTTCAATTGCTTCCGGAATCGTGGCCAGACCGGTACTCATTTTCACTCCATTAGCTTATCATCCGATAGTGAAGCCATGCTCAATTAAAAATTCTGCGGTCAGTCCGGTAGTCTGCGGCTGGGTAAACTGCGTCACGTACTTGGCGATGATATCCACTTCAAGGTTTACCACATCGCCCGTTTTTCGGCTGCCCAGGGTGGTATTCCGGCGCGTATACTCAACCACCGAGACCCGGAATGAGCTATTATCCTTCTCCGTTATGGTCAGGCTGATGCCGTCAACCGCGATAAATCCCTTGGGCACGGTGTAGCGCAGGACCTCAGGCGGCGCTTCGAACCGGAAAAGAAGCGCTTCTTCTTCCTGTTCCCATGCTGCAATGCGGCCGATATCGTCAATGTGGCCCTGAACCAGATGGCCGCCCAGCCGACCGCCCAGCGCCATCGGTCGCTCCAGGTTCACGCCGTCTCCGGATTTGAGCAATCCGAGGTTGGTCCGCCGCAATGTCTCCGGCATAACGTCGACGGAGAAAGAAGCGCGGTCGAAATCGGTGACAGTGAGGCAGGCGCCGTTAATGGCGATGCTGTCGCCCGGCTTCATTCCGCCAGCAACCTGCGGCGCGGCGATTACCAGCTTGGCGGTTGATGCCGAGAGGACCTTACCTACCTCTTCTATTATACCGGTAAACATGGCTTATTCTTAACATAAAATTCAGATTATGGCCATTGTAGCATTTTGCCGGCCGGAAACGCAAGAGCCGGCTGATTTTGAACGCAGTATGGAATCCTACTCTATGCTGTAGACCACCTGTACGGACAACCTTATTTCCGTTTCACCGGGGCTTATCGGGGTGGAGGGCGCGGCGGGCATGGCTGCTTCAGGGTAGAAGTCGCGCACCACGGGTATTGAGGCCCCGCTCTCGCTGATGTACGTGGGCTTACCCAGCTTTACATTTCCCAGGTCAGCCAGCTGCTTCGCCTTGGCCGCGGCATCGGCCATCGCCCTGACCCGGGCGCCATCATAATGTGCCGTTGGATTGTCCACGGTGAAACTGATGCTGTTGATTATGACGTAGTCTCCGCCAGCCCTGGCCGCGGCGTCAATAATGGCGCCGGTATCCTCAATCTTCCTTATCTTGGCGATTACCGTATTGGTTACCCGGTAACCCAAAAGGATTTCCTGTCCGTCTTTTTCCGACCATCTTCGCACCGGCGCGATGCTGAAATACTGCGTCTTGACGTCCTTTTCCGCGACGCCGAACCGATTGAGCTCCTCAACCACAGCGGTCATGGCCGTGGCTGCCTGGCCCTGTGCTTCGGCGACGCTTTCCGCCTGTGATTCCACGCCCAGGTTGAGGACGGCAACATCGGGGACAACGCTGACCTTTCCCTCACCGGTAACCCAGATCCCAGTATTCTGCTGGTTGAATATACCGCTCACCTGTGGGAAGGCACCGGTTGCCGCAGAAGGTGGTGAGAGCGATTCACAACCCGCCGCGCCGAAAGCGATGGTCAGGAGCACCACAAAAAGAACGGTCAGGGATTTCCATCTCATTGTTTATCACCTTGTAATTCGTGTTCTCCTACTGAGAAGTATATCGAATGAGGGGGGCAAAATCAAGGCAGCGCTGTTACGCACGCTGGAATTATAGTGCTTTGACCATTCCGTTGGAGTTGAAGAGGAATTTCCTGGCCCACAGAGAAACGTAGACCAGGCCGATTAATACAGGCACCTCAATCAGCGGGCCAACCACTGTGGCCAGTGCCTGTCCGGAATTGATGCCGAACGTGCCCACGGCAACGGCGATGGCCAGTTCAAAGTTGTTGCTGGCGGCGGTGAAGGATATGGTCGCTGTTTGTGAATAGACAAACCGCAGCGCCCAGGAGAGAATGTAGGAGACTCCGAACATCAGCACAAAGTAGGCCAGCAGCGGCACGGCGATGCGCAGCACGTCCAGGGGCAGGTTCACGATATATTCACCTTTCATGGAGAACATGACGAAGATGGTAAACAGCAGGCCGACCATGGCCGTGGGGCTGAGGCGGGGGGCAAAGACCTCCTCAAACCAGGCCCTGCCCTTGTGGCGTATGACGGAGAAGCGGGTGATGATGCCGGCGACCAGCGGGATGCCGAGAAATATGAGGACGCTTTTGGCGATGTCCCACATGGATACCCTGACGATGGTGGCCTCGCTGCCGCTGAGCCAGGAGGAGGCGATGGTTATATAGAAATAGGCCAGCACGGAATAGAACAGCATCTGAAATATGGAATTGAGGGCGACGAGCACCGCGCAGTACTCATTATCACCTTCTGCCAGCAGGTTCCAGATGAGCACCATAGCGATACACCGCGCCAGCCCGGTAATGATCAACCCCTCGCGGTATTCCGGGTAATCATGAAGGAACAGCCAGGCCAGGCCGAACATGATGACCGGGCCGATGAGCCAGTTCAGGATGATGGAGACGCCGAACATTTTCCAGGCTTTAGCCAACTTGGACAGCTCCTCGTACCTGACCTTGGTCAGCACCGGGTACATCATCCAGAGGAGGCCGATGGCGATGGGCAGCGAGACGGTATCGATGCGCAGGACATCGAATATGGAAGCTATTTCCGGGAATAAGTAGCCCATCCCCACCCCGAGCGCCATGGTGAGAAAAATCCCGACGGGGAGGAAGCGGTCGAGCACGGAGAGGCGGCCGGCAACATTGGCTGATGCGCCGCTAGGCATGTGATTTCCCTTTCCGTTCCGGCGTGCCGCCCGGCCCGATGCGCTTTGCCAGTTTCAGCCTTCGCCTGTCTTCGGTCAGCGTTTCATTCCTGATAGGGTGGTCCTGCAGCAACCGGGCAAGAGACGTAGCATAGCGGTCTGCCATCTGCCAGTCTATTGAGTACAGCGCCCACAGGCCGTTGCGCCTGGTTTTCAGCAGGCCGGCGCTCTGCAGAATGCCAAGATTCCGTGAGGCCCTGGTCTGAGAGATATCGAGCGCCTGCATCACCTCGCAGACGCAGCATTCCCGCTCCAGAAGCAGGTGGAAAATCCTGAGCCGGGTCCCATCGGAGAGGGCCTTCATTAACTGAATAAAATCTCGCATCGTGAAAACCGAAATCTATATGATAATATGCGCATTTCCGCATATATTCTACTACTTTATTCTATAGCTGTCAATAATAGTTTTCCATGGCGCGCATCTTGGACCTTTGTTATCAATCATCTGAATTGAATGTTATAATTAAACGATGGATATCCTTGCCGACCTTAATCCAGCGCAGCGGGAAGCCGTTGAGGCTATCAATGGGCCGGTGCTGATTCTGGCCGGGCCCGGGAGCGGCAAGACAAGGGTAATCACCCACCGCATCGCTTACCTCATCAAGGTCTGTGGCGTCAGCCCGCGCCGTATCATGGCGGTCACCTTCACCAACAAAGCGGCCCGTGAAATGGAGGAGCGACTGCGGAAACTGGCCCGAAGCTCCGTTGACGAGCTGACCATCGGCACCTTCCACGCCATCTGCGCCCGTATCCTGCGCCGTGACGGCAAAGCCGTTGGCGTCAATCCGGGCTTCGTCATCTATGACGATGAGGACCAGATGACCCTGGTCAAACGCAGCCTTCAGGCGCTGGAGCTAGACCCCAAGCAGCATAACCCCAGGGCGGTTCACTCGGCGATTTCTGCGGCGAAAAGTCGGCTGTGGACGCCGGAGGAATACCTCAAGCACCGCCACAGCTATTTCGATGAGATTGTCCAGCGCGTCTACGAGCGCTACCAGCAGTTCCTCAGCGAGAGCAACGCCCTTGACTTTGATGACCTTCTGCTGAAAGTGGTGCAACTTTTCCGGCAGCATTCGTCAGTGCTATCGCGCTACCAGTCGCGGTATCTGCACCTTCAGGTGGACGAGTTTCAGGATACCAACCTCGTCCAGTACGAGCTGATGAAGCAGCTGGCCGGGAAGTACCGCAACCTATGCGTCGTTGGCGACCCTGACCAGTCGATATACTCCTGGCGCTTTGCCGACCTGAGAAACATACTGAACTTTGAAAAGGATTATCCCGAAGCGAAGATAATCCTGCTGGAGCAGAACTACCGCTCCACCAAAATGATTCTGGAGACCGCCAGCCATGTCATCTCGGCCAACCAGCAGCGCAAGCCCAAGGGGCTGTGGACGGAAAACGAGGTCGGTGTGCTGCCCGAAATCGTGGAGACCTACACCGAGCAGGAGGAAGCGCAATTTGTGGTCAACGAAATCGAAGAGCTGGTGGGGCGAGGGGAATTTAATCGTGGCGACTGCGCCATAATGTACCGCACCAATGCCCAGTCGCGCGTCCTTGAGGAGGCGTTTATCCGCTATGGCGTGCCCTACAGGCTGGTGGCCGGCACGCGCTTCTACGAGCGGCGTGAGGTCAAGGACGTGATCGCCTTCCTGCGCCTGATCTACAACCCGTACGACAGCATCTCGTTCGCGC
>Ga0315551_10002096_pt1 | contig 14767 bp, 15 predicted proteins | sample SalMarSW160290MG_FD_203678 | JGI IMG/M metagenome (GOLD analysis project Ga0315551, IMG submission 203678) | Salt marsh sediment microbial communities from the Plum Island Ecosystem LTER, Massachusetts, United States - Salt Marsh Sediment SW1602-90 ... | reverse complement strand
ATTTGCGCAGGCTCCCCACCCCCTCCGGCAAGGAGGGGCGTATCGTGCTGCACTTCCTGGAAGAGAAGATCAGACGCCACGGCAAGCCCTTTTCGAGGCAGGGGGAGTTGGTAGAGGTCCTCGCCATGTCCGAGGACCCGGAGCGGGACGAGAGATTTCTCGCCACCGAGGGCTTGGACCTCTCGGAGGCCCAACAATTCGTCCGGGAGCTCCACCACCAGCTCCTCCAACCGTGGGAAGACCTGGGGACACCCCGCTCGTTGGCAGCGGCCCTCAGGGGGCTGGTGCGCTTTCTGTTCTCACCCTTTGTGGGGAGAGCGGAAGACGGGGGCGATCACCCCCTGGACAATGAATTTATCTTTACTTTAGAAGACAGCGTGATCCCCAGCCTGGAGGACGCCCTCTTTGCGGATCATCCCATGGAGGCACGACTCCTCTTCTCCCTCCTGCGGGAGGTGCTACACATGGCGCGCACCCCCTTTGAAGGGCACCCCTTGGTGGGGCTTCAGGTGTTGGGCCTTTTGGAGACGCGGCTCCTCTCTTTCGATCAGGTCATCGTGATCGATGTGAATGAGGATATCGTACCGGCCCATGAGGAGGTCAATCCGCTCCTCCCCGAGCCCCTCAAGGGGGCCTTGGGCCTGGCAGGCCGCGAACGAGAGGAGGCCATCGTCCGCTATCACTTTGAACGCCTTATTTCCTGCGCCCGAGAAGTCCACCTCTTTTGGCAGGCATCCACCATGCCCGCTTCCAGCGGTCTGGAGGGGAAAAAGGTCAGGAGCCGCTTCATCGAAGGGCTTCTGTGGCAGGAGGAAAAGGAGAGGGGTACCCTCCTGGAGGACGCCGTGGTGACGGCCCCGCTGCGCATCTCCGGGGAATCGCTCCGCAGGGAAGGGGGGCTGGCTAAAAAGGGGAGGGACCATCAGCAGGTCAAGGGGTTTCTTTCCCAGTGGAGTCGAACCCAGGGATTCTCAGCCTCGTTCCTGAACGCCTATCTCCTGTGTCCCCTCAAGTTTTACTATCACTATATTTTAGGTCTCAGGCCTACGGCCTCTGTCCCCGAGGAAGTGGATTCCGCCGCCCTAGGGGAGATCATCCACCAGGCCCTGGAGGACTATTTTGCACGGTATCGAAAGCGGACGTATCGAAAAACCGCGGACAATGACCCCGAAAGGCTGATCTCCTTCTTTCAGGAGCGCTTCAGGGGATCGGCGATGTACCGCTGTTTAGCTCCGGCGAAGAGGTTTTTTCTCGAGTACGTCGCCGCCTATCGGCTGCGAAGCTATCTTTCCCAGATGCCGGAGAATACCTTCATCGAGGCCTTGGAGGAGGAATATCGCCTCCAGCTCCCCGTGGGCGCCGATGAGTTTACCTTCTATGGGAAGGTGGACAGGATCGACAGGAGGGATGGGCGCCGGATCATCTTGGATTATAAGACAGGGAGGGTAGAGGCCTTTGCCAAGGGCCACTTCGAAAGGCGCATCCTTCCCTTTGCCATGCCGGATGATGTGGACTATGAGGGCCTCAAGGCCGTCAAGGGGGCGCTCAAGGACCTTCAGCTTCCCCTCTATGTCCTTCTTGCGGCGGGGGGTGGTGATGCGGCGGTATTGGGTAGCACCCTCTCGGCCTATGTGGAGCTGGGCAAGGGGGGGGAGGAGCGCTATTTCATCCCCCCGGAGAGGATGGATGGGCTCAGGACCGCCACCATCGCCTGGTTCTCCGGGGGCTTTCCTGCGTTGCTGGCCTACCTGATAGACCATATGGTGGAGGCCCCTCTCTTTTACCCTGCTACGGACGCCGATGCCTGCCGGTTTTGCGAGTATGAGGGTGTGTGTCGTTTTTCCTTGGCCAGATAATGATATTATGGAAAATCCTTAATTTTCAATGTGCTGGAGACTCTTTTTTTTAAGTTTTCACTTTTAGAGAGACCAATATCTTGATATTATTAATATTTTGCTTGACAAAATCAAAAATTTTGAGTACGTTTGCGATGTTTTTTGTGTCTGAAGTTATACAGAGCTCCCCCCCCCTTTTTTTTGCCTTCCGGGCGAGGTGTAGTACCAGGCCCGTGAGGGAGTACCGGTAGCATCTCGGTTTGTACGGTATAGGAACCTCGCGAGAGAGGCAGTTGATAACAACTTCTCGTTCAAGGAGGCAGAGATGTCGGCAAAGGCGAGGACCGCGGGTCAGCTCATCAATGCGTTGGTACTCCTCCACCACAAGGTCGCTGAAATGCAGGTATCGGCGATCGAACAAAGACCTTCCGATAAAACCCTTCACGCACACGGTAAGAGTCTCCCCCCTCTGTCCGCTGCCGTGACCGATCAGGGCACGGAGTGGGAGGGGGATGATTTGATGGAACTTATCCTCACCAGCCTTGCAGAGTCGGTGAGGGCCGCGCACGGATTCTTCTACGTGTACGACGCTGAGGCAGGCATCCTTGAATTGAGAGGCGGACGAGGTTTATATGCCGCACATATCGGATATCAGGTGAAAGAGAGTACAGGGATGGCGGAGAAGGTGCTGAGCGCTGACAGACCAACGGTGGTGAACGATTATCAATCGTGGGAGGGGCGTTGCTGCGATCCCCGATGGGACCAGATCCGTGCCCTCTGTGCCATACCGCTCACGTCCAAAGGCAGGCTCAAGGGGGCGATGGGCCTTGTCCATATCGAAGAAGGGAGGACATTCGGGAAAACTGATGTAGCCCTACTCACCCGCTTCGGTGCATTGGCCGCGGCGGTGCTGGTCAACGCAACCAAAGATGCACAGGCTCGACAAGTAATGAGCGAGCACAAACACTTGAGGGAAGAGCTCCGGAACAGGACGAATCACTTGCAGGAGACCTTTTTTGCAACGGTCAATGCCCTGGCAACAACAATCGAGATGAAAGACCCGTATATCGCCGCTCATCAACGATGGGTGACCCGTTTGGCCTGCGCCATTGCCAGCGAGATGGGTCTTACGGGTGAACAGATTACGGGACTGCGTATGGCAGGGCTCATTCACGATATCGGCAAGATAAATGTGCCGACCGAATTACTCATTAAGCCGGGTCGGTTGACGGCAATCGAATATGAGGCGATCAAAATTCACCCTCAAAGCGGGTACGAGATAGTAAAAGAGATACAATTCCCATGGCCTATTGCTCACATCGTGCTGCAGCATCACGAACGTATGGACGGTTCCGGATATCCCCACGGCATTTCGAATTCGGAGATTCTCCTGGAGGCGAGGATCTTGGCGGTAGCTGATGTGGTTGAGTCCATGTCCTCCCACCGGCCCTACCGAAACGCGCACGGGATCGAGATCGCTTTGAAGGAGATTTCAAAGAACAAGGATGTTCTGTATGATCGTCCAGCGGTCGAGGCCTGCGTGAGAGTGTTTCGGGAAAAAGGATTTACGTTTGAATAAAAGCGTGAACAACAGCATCTCAGAGCAGTATAACCGAATTCCCTCTCCTACCAACCCCCCCACGCACGAAAAGGCCCTTACAAAAACTTCACCAAAACGCCTTTCGAACCTCTGTCTGCATTATATCCGGAAGAGTTTTCGCTTGTCAGAATCGATGTTGTATGCTAAAAAGAGGATAGGCCTTTCAAGGAGGTAGAGTGAGTCGAGACGATTTGATTAATCTAGAAGGGGTGGTGATCAAGGTTATGGGGCGCGGGACCCTGGAGATCGAATGCAACAATAATACCGTGGTAAGAGGCGTGCTCTGCGGCCGGATGAAGAAGAGGCGGATTCGAGTGATGGAAGGCGATCGGGTCCAGGTCAGTGTCTCACCCTATGATACCTCCCATGGAATCGTTACCTGGCGTTTTTAGAGAGAGAGATAGGTGACAAAAGAGGAGGGCCCCATGAAACGGGGCCTTTTTTGTGAAGGGATTACCTCCCCGCTGGATTTCTCCTGTTGTCAAATGAAGGCAAATTTGATTTAATGCGAGAACCTCGATACGATGACCAGACAAACCGCCCTGAACAAGATCAAGAAAGAGATCGAAGACATAGTCTCCCGGAGTTATGGTGACAGTGCGTTATTGCTGCCCAAGGACCGTATGCCCATCGGATTCTTCTGCCCTTTCGTCCCGGAAGAGCTTATCCATGCTGCGGGCGCCTTGCCTTTCCGTCTTATGGGGGCGCCTGCCCAGATAACCCATGCCCAGGCCCACCTTCCTCCCTATTGCTGCCACCTGGTAAAATCTTCGCTGGAAAGCCTCCTGAAAGGGGAACTCCATTTTCTCAAGGGCGTCGTATTCAGCCACACGTGCGACTCCATGAAGGGCCTCTCCGACATCTGGGCCCATAAAGGGCTCCTTTCCTTGCAATTTGATTTGATGACCCCCGCCCATTTGAATTCGGGGCGCGCTCGTCCGTACTTTCGAGCGGAGATGGAGCGATTCAAGGATTTTTTGGAATCCAACGTGGGGAAGATTTCCCCTGATGATCTCAAGGACTCCGTACGGCTCTTCAACCGTATCAGAGAGAGGCTGGGAGAGCTCTACGCCCTGAGGAGGGGATTGATAGATTACATACCCGGCGACTACTTCGCCCGGATCATTCGTGCGGGATATGTGATGGACCGCGACCGATATCTTGAACTCCTTGAGGAATTGCTCGATTCCCTGCCCGAACAAGGCGAAGCCGGCGAGGGCGACGCCCCTACACCCATTTATCTGGCGGGGAATATGACCCATATGGACACCTATTTCTCGTTGATCGAAGATGCAGGTGCCGTCGTGGTCGGCGACGATCTGTGCAGTGGGGCGCGGACGTTCCGGCTCATGGTTGCGGAAGACCAGGATCCCCTTGAGGCCTTGACGGAACGTTACTTCCGATCCTTCTTCTGTCCGACGAAGTACCTGAGCCCTCAGGCCCATCTCGATACCCTCGTGCAGGAGGTCGCGGATTCAGGGGCCCAGGGGGTCATCTTCCTGCTGTATAAGTATTGTGAGCCCTATTTTTTTGATTATCCGGATCTCAAGTCCGTCCTTGAATCGAAAGGGGTGAGTACCCTGCTCTTGGAGGTGGAGGATCCGTTCCAATCCCAGGAGCAGCTCAAGGTCAGGATTCAGGCCTTTGTGGAGATGCTGGGCCTTGTTTAAGACGGCAGGGATTTTTTGTCTCGAAGAAGACCATACGGTGCGATTTACAATGTGAGCGCCTGATGGCAAACGTGAGGTAGCGGTAGATGGAACGACAAGCTATACCCAACCCCTATCGAAAGATACAGACCACTGCGGCGTATCGTCGGTTGATGATGGCGTATTACTTTATGGTCAAGCACCCCCGCTGGTTCGGGAAAAAGGTGGCGTGGATCACCAGCGGGGGGCCTGTCGAGCCCCTCTATGCCATGGGCGTTCTCCCCTTTTATCCGGAAAATTACGGGGCCATGTGCGGTGCCGGCAGGGTGTCGGTGTCGCTCTGTGAGGAGGCCGAGCAGCGGGGGTACTCCCGGGATCTCTGCTCGTATGCCTTGACGGATATCGGATCGAACCTAAGCGGCACAGGTCCCCTGGGGGTCCTCCCCAAACCGGACTTTCTCGTCTGCTGCAATAATATCTGCGGGACGGTCATTAAGTGGTATGAAATCCAAGCCCGTGCCTTACAGGTGCCGCTCTTTTTCCTGGATACCCCCTTCATTCATGATGAGATTCACGACCATACGCTCCGCTATGTGGAAGAACAGATGGAAGGATATATCGCCTTTCTCGAAGAGCAGGTCAAGCGCCCCTTTTCGGAAAAACGCTTTTATAAAGTCGGCGCCCGGTCTCTGGAGGCCATTCAGCTGTGGAGGGAAATCCTCGAACTGTCCAAAAACCGTCCCGCCCCCTTTACCGCCTTTGATGCCTTTATCCATATGGCCCCCATCGTTACCTTGCGGGGGACGCGCTGGGCGGTGCGGTACTACCGGAAGCTGAAGAAAGAACTTGAGCAGCGGGTGGCGGAAGGGAAAGGGGCCTTTGCCCGGGAGGAGATTCGCCTTATCTGGGATAACATCCCTATTTGGTACGACATCAGAAAGCTTTCAAAAATGCTTTCCGCCCAAGGGGCCGTCCTAGTGGGGGATACCTATACGTCGGCCTGGGCACACGAAGGGTTGGATGTGGAACCATCGTTGGCGGGATTTGCTCGATCTCACCTCACGACCTACCTCAATTTGGGCTTGGAGCATAAGCTACAGAAGATGATTACATTGATGGAAGGGTATGGGGCCCACGGCTTTATCATGCATTCCAACCGCAGTTGCAAATCATACTCCTTTGGCCAATACGATCTGAAACGGGAGGTGACCACGGCCACGGGGAAACCCGGTTTGGTCATCGAGGCGGACCATACCGATTCACGCAGCTACGCACCGAAACAGGTGGAGAGACAGATTGATATCTTTCTGGATATGATCAGGGGTCAGGGACAGGCCTGATCCCTGCGGCAAATACGCTCGTTCCCCTTTAAAACCTCACCAGGATAGATACGGGCTTAGGCCTCGGTTGCCTTGGTATGTGTTATTATCGCCTCTTCCATCTCCTCCCAGAGGCCGGGGTAGGCCGTCCCGTGCCCCAGCCCCTTGATCAGCAGAAACCGTGCCCCGGGGATCGCATCTGCGGTGTCTTTACCATGCTCCGAGGGAAAGAGGGTGTCCGCAGTCCCGTGTATGACCAGTGCCGGTACCTTAACGGATGCCAAGGCCCGCCTGCGGCCTCCAGAGGCAACGACGGCGGCAAACTGACGGGCGAATCCGGCGGGATTGACTGACCGGTCATAAGACATGGCGGACATCTCTCGTTGCGTTTCTTCGTCGTACTGATCCGATCCGCCGGCAAACAGCCGAAAGAGATCGAGCATGTAGCGTATGTATGCCTCTCGCTCGGCCGGAATCGGCTTTATGAGGGCTCCGGCCACCTCGGGTTCAGCCGGCAGGTCGGGTTCGCCGGTTGTCGATTCCATGGAAATGAGGCTTATGACGCGATGCGGGTGCTCGATGGCTATGGTCTGGGCAATCATCCCCCCCATGGACAGACCGCAGATATGCGCCTTGTCGATGTCCAAGGCGTCCATCAGCCCCACGGTGTCCGCCGCCATATCGGAAAGTAGGTATGGCACGTCAGCCTGCCTTCCTTCCTCACGTGCGGCTAGGACCTCGAAGATTTTCGGCATACCGGCATCGTCCAGTTGGGTGCTGAGCCCGACGTCACGATTGTCAAACCGGACCACCCAATGGCCCGCGGCGGCGAGCCTTTCGCAAAACGCCCTGGGCCACAGGACCATTTGGCTGCCGAGTCCCATGATCAGGACAAGGGGGCGATCTGCGGGGTTACCGAATTGCTCGTATTCGATATCGATTCCATTAGCTCGCGCCTTCGGCATAGGAGGACTCCTTTCTTACTCGGTAACGGGTTCTTATTCTATTGCAGGCGTGCCTACCTTCTGACGCAGAGCGCTATTTCACGTCCGCCTCATTATCGTAGCCTCGCTGTTCCCAGAATCCTTTATACGGTTTATCCGACAATTCGATCCGAGTGACCCACTTCACCCATTTATATCCCCACTTTGACTCGGCAACCACTTGGAAGGGGAATCCCCGTTTGGCATCCAGTACCTTGCCGTTTATCTTGGCCGCCAGCATGACGTCCAGCCGGCTCGCCTCTTTATAGGTTAAGGAGGAAGAATAGCCGTCCACAGCATAGAAGATGACGGTGCGTACCCCCTTTTTGGGCTGTGCCAGGGCCAGCAGGTCGGCCAGGCGCACCCCCTCAAAGAGGAGGTGCTCATTCCATCCCTCCACACAGTAGAGGGTGACGGCCCGCTTAACGATGGGCAAGCTCAACACCTCCCGATAGGTCAGGGATTGGGGTGTGTGCACCAAGCCGGTCACCTCGAGCCGGTATTTTTCGATATCCACGCGCTGAGGGCCTTTGATGGAATTATCATATTCCCTGTCAAAGGGATCGAGCCGTTTCCCCTGGTACTCGCGTATTTCACGCTCCGCCTGAGCCACGGAGCATACGATCAATACCGTGCTGACGAGTATCACAAGGGTCATCATAAGGAATTTCATAGGGTCCACCTCTTTGGGCTGCATCGCGCTTTCATTTATTGCAGGGTAATGGCCTTCTCAGGGCAGATTTCCTGGCAGCAGAAACAGGTGATGCACGTATCGGCGTCCACCTGGGGAAGGTTGTCATCCATGGACAACGCCGATACCGGGCACTGATCGACGCACGTCCCGCACCCCGTGCAGAGCTCAGGATCAGCCTGGGGACGCATGAGCGTTCTCTTGTAAAGAAACGTCTGCACGGTCTCGTTCTGCAGGATCGCCTCGCCGCCTAACGGAGGAATCTTGAAGTCAGGCAATTGTTTCAATTCACCGATAATTTCCATCGCACTGAGGTCGTAGTCCCCCAAGCCCAGCTCCTTTGCCTTCCGCAGGAATCGCAGCCGCTCCGGTGCCAGCCCCATCATCGTCGCCATGACGGCATCCATGGCCACGGCGTTGTCAGCGGCCAGGATCAGGCCGATGGTCCTGAGATCGGGGGAGGCCGGTCCGTTCCCCTCCATGCCGACCACGGCGTCCATGATGATCAGGTCGGGCACCCGGAGTTTGAAGACATCGACGATAACAGCATGGAATTGTTCCGGATTTCCCGCCGCTCCGTGTAGTTTGGCCTTTTGGGCGCCGGGGAGAAAGCCGAAGCTGTTTTTGATCGCCCCGGTGATGACGGTCAACCCGTGGGTCTTGAACTTCGGCAGGCTGATGATGATGTCGGCGTCCAATACCGCCTGCGAGATGCTAACCGTGGGCATAAAGGCGGGATTGAAATCGACCCGCTGCGAATCGTTGCCGATGTTCTGATAATGGCCCTTGGCCGCCTCCAGCAAGCCCGTTTGCCCGAAGCTTTCCTCGTTCGCCCCATAGCTGAGCATGCCGGGGTTGTCTCCCACCACGACGGCGGCGGGCCTCATGGTTTCCACCTTTTCCACAACCGCACGAAGCACCGCCGGATGGGTGGCGATGCCTTCTTTGGCCTCCGATGCCCGCAGGACGTTGGGTTTTAACAAGACCTTTTTCCCCTCCAGGTCGAGGCTGAAGAGTTCAAAGGCCCGGTCGACGGCCTGACGGCAATTCTCATAGGTGGCAGGGTGGATCATTACCCTTGACATAGTCTGATGCTCTTTCTCAGGCCTCTTGTAACATCATTCCTGCGGAGGGCGGTGTTCTGGTTTTATAAGAGAACGGAACGCCCCTCTACTTCTTTTTCTTTGCGGTTTTCTTTTTCGTTTTCTTTGCTGCTTTCTTTTTTGCCTTCTTGGTTGATATGTTGAAGATGACGTACAAGGGGCAAAACCCTACCAGGCTTGTGAGGACAAAAATCACCGCAATGATACCGAGGATGATGGCTGCGGTACCCGTTATAGCCCCCGTCAGATAGAGTACCAATACGACGATAGCCAGAATTACCCTGATAACTCGGTCAATCGCGCCCATATTTTGCTTCATGTGCTGTCCCTCCTTGTTATGGTATATTTTGATCTTTAAAAGCTGATAAACAATAATAACACACCATTCCCCCTAGTACAATAACGATCAACATGGAGAAAGGGAATACGCTTTTGGGTTACCCCTGTCAGGTACCGGACACTATCTTTATGCCCAATACTTCAATGATTGCTGCGACAATAAGGAGGGGGACGATGACAGAAAGGTAAATATTCAAGCTTTTTTTAATCCTGAATATGATGGTCTCTGACCTCCGGGCCTGGAAAAGCCCCCCTGCGCACCACATACCCAGCCCCCAGGCAATACAAACCGCAGGGAGCTCAAAAAGAGCGTGGGGGATAATCATGAAGATATGGAGAGGATCGAGGTGTATTAGGGCCCCTAACACAATACCATTGAAGACAGCTCCCAGTACGGGAATGAGCCCAAATAAGAAACCAAATGCGATGGCAAGGAAAGCACTGGAAGCGTTCTGTAAGAAAATGGCAACCAGCAATTCGAGGTAATTTTTATCCTTAAATGGTTTAAAGTACTCCAAGGCGAGGGAAATGACCTTTTCCCCTACGTGTGGTATCAACAGGGCCAGGATATTTCCGGAGACAAAGATGATTATGGCCGCGACGATATATGCCCGCGCCTCCCGGAGATCGCTCCAGATGCGATGATAGTGTTTAGTTAAGGCGTCTCTGATCATGGATCTTCAGTCCTAATGCCTGCAATTAGCCGCTGACCCGATTTCTCCCGCTCTGCTTCGCAGCGTAGAGGGCTTGATCTGCACGGGCGAGCAGTTGTTCCAATGAGGTCTCCTCACAATCCACCGCAGCAACCCCCAGGCTCGCCGTGATCTTCGCCGACCCCTTGGGGGTAGCGATCTGCCTCCGCGCGATACTCTTTCGCAGACGCTCGGCCACCTGCCGGGCGGCATCCAGGTCGTTTTCGGGGAGCATGACGACAAACTCATCACCGCCGTAGCGCCCCACCACGTCCACTCTCCGCAATTCCTGCCGGAAGCTTTGCGCTACCTCTTGCAGCAAGTGGTCGCCAACCGTGTGTCCGTAGGTATCGTTCGCCCGCTTAAAGCGGTCGATATCCAGCATAATGGCGGACAAGGGACGCCCATAGCGACAGGCGCGTCGGAGCTCTTTTTCGGCCACCGTGGAGAAATGGCGCTGGTTGTACAGGCCCGTCAGGGGATCGGTGATTGCCAGCCGTTGCACATCTTTCAACGCTTTTTTCAGTGCCTTTTCGTTCTTCTTCAGATTTCCAAACAACAGACGCTGTGGTTTCTCTAATCCCATTTCAACGATGGCGATGTAGATGAGATAAAACGCAATGAGCTTAAGAAAATGCCCAACGAGATTACCAAGACCATATACGCTGCTATACAACGTGAAGGCCAATTCAGACGCGACAGTCAGAACCAGCGATGCCACCAGCCACTGCAGTACATGCCGATCAAAGGCGGTGCGTTTGTACAGCAAAAAGGCGATAGCAGCCACGAGTAGGAAGGCAATGATATATTCACTGATCTTCTTAAACGGCGTCAGCCCGACCCCTTCTACAAAACAAACCGGGAAAACAGTGGCGAATATCGCGGCGAGCACCGCGATTGTCACCGCCGTGTAAACCACGAACACCGCATATATATTCAGTTTTCGGCGAAGAAACAGGGGGGAGATTAAGAGGGAGAGACTTTGGCAATAGCGGGCGGCAATCCACAGTTGGGTCGGCAGATTCGCGTCGTATCCCGGGAATACACCCATCCCTTTGTAGGAAAGGGTGTGGAGCAGATCCAAGCCGCTGACAAACAAATAGGCAGTCCCCAAAAAGAGGACATAGCTGTTGTCCAGGCGCTGACGCGAGTTCCAGGCAAGTATGAAGATGCTGCAGCCGACGACAATGCTGAATGTCTCCGCCAGGCTGTGAAAGAGGAGATAGCTATAGAGGTTGCTCAGGTACAGGCCGAACAAGACCAGCCCGAAGAATACAAAGGCAACACCTTTGCGTGCCCATTCAGAATGTCTTCTCTTCGCTTTTTTCATCTCTACGGGTGCCTGGTGATGGTCTCATTCGGCCCCTGTTCCACATACACCACGTCCGTACTCGCCGGATGGGAATCGACCCGCTTATCATCCTGATCGTATACGACCCACTTCTCCCTGCGCGCCATGATGCATTTCCACACAAAGAGTTCAAAGATGCGTAATGATCGATCGTATACCTGCCGCCCCTTCGCCTTTTTCCCCTCCAGCTCTAAGGCAACGTCATAAATTCCGGCGAGGGGATACGGCCACGGTTTTAATCGCTCACCCACCTGGGAACTCCTGAAGGTGCGCCTTTTGGTCTCCTTGTCCGGGGCCATTTCATCGATAATCCCATTCACCGCGTCCCTGACCTGTGCTGCTCGGCGATCACCCAGCAGCCGGACGACTTCCTTAAAATCGGCGGTGTGCGGAGCGTGTGTTATCTGCTTTCCGTCAGGCGTGAATAACAAACCCTGAAATCTCTCCTTCCGGGCGGCCCGTGCTTTAATTGGTTAAGGGGGCTACGGCGCGGCCCCTTCTCCGTTTCAATCTCCCCAGAACTGTTGAGCGATAATGGCATAGAGCATGGCCAACAGTATGGAGATCAAATTCCCCACCAGGAAGTAGTCGTTCGAGATCTTCGTTTTCTTGTCTTCATGGAGACGGGTGCCGATCTTCAGGGCACCGAATGCAATGAGGATCTGTGGGAATCCATGAAGCAGCCCTATGTATAGAACCGCTCGCTCAAGCATACCCTTGACCACCGATGCCCTGCGTGCAGGGCTGGCCTTCGGCAGGCTAAATGCCCGCTTGAGGAGGGCAAAGATGAGCACGCTCACCAACTCGCCTATGATGAAGATGCCGGTAGCGATAAGGTATTTCATTGATTTCGCTTTCCTTTTGCGGCATCTGCGAGGTCCAGGATGACGGCCTTGGCCATCCTGTATTCCTCGATTAATAGATGTCTCCTCCTCTTCCATATCTGTGACCTGTTCTTATGGTGTCTTGCCGCGACTTCCTCATTGTTCGTGTCCGAGAGCATGTCGGCAATGAGAGAGAAATCCTTTCGAACCCACCGGCCAGTGAGCCCATCGATAACACCGAATAGCCGCGTCAGGTTCTCCGCCAATCGCTTGTCCGGGAGATCGATACAGAACCGCGGCTGCCCCCTGCGCTTATCGGTCAAGAGGGCCCTGGCCTTGGTCAAGCCCGGTCCCATCATCCCATAGGCGACTTCCGTGTTGATGGGGGTCTGAATCTCGCCGTAATCTACTACGTAGCGTATCCCAAAGGCGTTCTGTTTTTTGACTCGTCTTTCCTCAAAGTAGAAGATGCTCTCAACCGCTCCCCGCAGAGACCTGGCGATGCCCTGAAACTCGTCACCCAGTGTGGTGGTATAGGGGGAGAGGATGGCGGATTTCAGGTCACGATTGCAGGACGCCAAAAGGGCCTTGAGCTGCTGCCGCAGCCGTGTCGCATCCTGCTTTCGGCTTTCGATGACATCCCCCATCACTATGAAGTATTTGGCCATTGCAACGCAACCACCTGAAACACGATATAAGGTTTCATTATTTATGATACATAGCTATATGTTACACAAATAGTGAAACATATAGGGACCCAAAAGTCAAGTTTTTAATCGATTTTTAGGCCGTACGCCGAAGCTTGGCAATAGGGTTGCGGTACCCGCTGTGACGGTTGATGGGGTACGGCTTACAGTTGGAACCGCAAGACGAACTTATTCTTGAAATAGTAGGCCAGTACCAGCTCCGTCGGCTTGATGCTGAAGATGCTGGCCAGCCTCGCCGAATGACCTCGAGCAGCTTGCGGGTCAAGAAACAATTCCGCTTTTCCGACCTTAACCTCGAACTTTTCCGGAAACTCTTCGGCTAGTTCCAGGGGCGTCCTTTCTCCCCCGCTGCCGAACTTAGGCTGGTAGATCTCGCCGTTCAATATATTCAATTGCGGGATCGCCTTCAGTCGCTCAAACCATTGTCTTTCTTCATTGGTAACCACATGATCCTTCGCATCGTGGATGATGGTCATGACGGTCTTGCCCTGTAGCTTCAATCGGCCCGTGTATGTTGAGCGGCCCCGTCGAAGCTGGATATCACCCATGATCTTGGGATATCCCAAGTAGTAGATACCGCCCAACCGGGCCTCATCACTCGTGACCGGCATAGTGACGCAGTGCCAGGCCGGTTTGCCTTCGTATTTTGCCAACAAGAACACTGCTGCCTCCAGGTAGGGCTGTGTTGCCTTATCCATTTCGTAGAAGTCTATGATATAGGTCATGACCAACAATTCATCGGGCATCTCAAAGACTTTTGGCAGCAATGCCCGATAGATGGTTACATCGTTGGTTTCGTAGAAGACCATGACACCGTCGAATTCATGGTAGGTATATCGCGGCTCGCTTTGTTTTTGCGTTGAAACTGTGGAACATCCGAATACGAATAACAAAAAGACCGAGAACAACAAAACGCATAGTTTAGCAAATGATCCATATCGAGGGGTCATATCTCGCTTTCTCCATGTTCTTTATGGTACCCTGAGCCCATTACCTGACCTTTTATACGTTTTCGTCTCAGGGTTCCTGTAGAACGTAACATGCCCCTGTATGCTGCCGGGTGTATGTGACAATACAACACTTCTGACCGGGCTGGAGGATAATCTGCTGCCGAAAAAACCCAACAGGCCGTACGATCCACCTGTAATGCTTGTACCATCGATGAGCGTAACGGTAACCTGTTAAAAATACGGTGGCCGCAGGTCTCCAAATGCACCGTATGCGACACAAATGATTAATGCCCCTGCAATAGTCGAAGCTAATGGTTTTTTCATCTTTTTTTGTTGAAAAAACCTTTTACCAGGAGCGCTTTTCTCCGCTTCGACCACGACTATCGGAACGTGGACGAGCTTCATTTACTACAATAGTGCGTCCATTGAGATCTGACCCGTTTAAACCTTCGATAGCAGCGAGAGCTTCCGCTTTTGTTGGCATTTCCACGAACGCAAATCCTCTTGATTCTCCTGTATATCTATCCATGATGATTTTTACATCGTCAACTTTACCATAAGCTTCAAAGGCCTTTCTTAAATCCTCACTATTGGTACTGGTGGACAAGCTTCCTATATAGATATTCATTGTGTTTTTCCTTTCATTGTTAAGTATTTTTTGTGCTGATTATGAACGGCCATTCGAATTTTTTCTCTCTATCCCCTTTCTTTTTTAATGTTATAC
>Ga0315551_10002095_pt1 | contig 14775 bp, 8 predicted proteins | sample SalMarSW160290MG_FD_203678 | JGI IMG/M metagenome (GOLD analysis project Ga0315551, IMG submission 203678) | Salt marsh sediment microbial communities from the Plum Island Ecosystem LTER, Massachusetts, United States - Salt Marsh Sediment SW1602-90 ... | reverse complement strand
TTGTCACCAATAAACACGTTCTTGTCATTAACGCCTATAGGCTCAGTGGTAGGAACGCTGTTGTCAAGCTCACCGTCCAGATATACATTGATGTTCGCACCATCAAACACACCAGCGACATGGTGCCACTCATCATAGCCAACCGCAGTGACTCCATCAACCGAAGGCGTGTCGGGAGCATTCCAAATGGAGATGCCAAAGTGGAACCTTGGATCCAGGTTCACGTTGCCAAGCCTCCAGGCGTATTCACCCTTAGCCACGGCAGCAATCCAAGCAGTGGGGATCGACCTGATTGTAACCCATGCTGAAACCGTCATCTCGCTGGTGAAATCGAAGACCGGATCATAGCCACAATCCACGTAGTCATTAACGCCATCAAGATCGAGTGCCATACCATTGCATACTAATCCTTCGACGAAGTTCGGGTCGCCCGCGTTCGGATCACCCATAAAAACTCCATCGTGTCCGTTGCCGGTAGCATCATTCACGTCGTTCTCCATTGGATAGTAAGCCACCAGGTTACCAGTGCCGGTATCAACCGGTAACGAAATCATGGTAATTTTGAGATTATCCATTAACCAGATTTGGTCCCACGCAGGCGTACCTGCGGGTACTGATGCACCCGGCCACGCCGGACCACCAACCTCAATTTGCCACGCAGGAAGTGTCATGTCCCAAGCTTGTCCTGCCCACCAACCAACTGATAAGTCAGCCAGGTTAGCTGATACATGGACCCAGCCATCAGCTTGAGCATACTCCGAAATGCCGGAACCATAACCTTGGTCACCAGGTAGAACAAAAAATTCTAAGCCGATAGGATCCCAGTCACCGGATAAGTTGCGTAAATCAAACTCGATGGTGTAATCTGCCGGATTGGTACTGGTGTTTCCGCTCAGCTCCATGCCCCACTTTGAACCGAATCGAGTGCTGATATCTGCTGTGCCTGCAGAATTGTCTATCGTTCCGGTATGCTCAACGACCATATTTCCTTCATAGTCCGCATACACGACATTATGCACCGTCCCATTGTCGCCCCAGTTCCAGCCGGAAAGAGCATCGACTTGACAGGGGTCTTCAAAATCGTTCTCATACACAATAACATCAACATCAGCAAAACCTGTCATCGATCCTGCCAAACATAGGAATAATGCGATTAGAATTATCTTTTTCTTACACATAATACACCTTCTCCAATAAGAATTAAAACACTGTGTTTTGGCCACACACCAAAACACAAGTTACCTTTAACAAGCAACCGGATTTTTAAGCCTGAGTCTGCTTGTCCAAAGTAACTCCATAGAACAAACATAAAAACTTGCTCCCTCACTCGACTTACCGTTGTAGAAGAAAAAAAGTAGTGATGTTATTGAATTTTCTACCTCCTTCCTTAAGAAAAGCCCCTTGCGGGCCGTTAAATGAAATGGAATCATATCGCCTCCGCGATATAGTTTAGACCACTATCTCTTAAATCACAGGGCATCAATGCCAGAAACAACAAAAGCGTGTATACCCTATAATATTCCATTTATACTATATCTAATCCCCTAATTCAAGAAAAATCTAACTTTTCAGCCTTTTTTATTTCACTGGGGCTATTAAATCAGGCCCTTGATTCTATTGCTCTCTAATATGTAACCGCTTTGGTCTCGAAAGGCATACGCTCGGCGCGGTGGAGACCCAGAAGCCACGGACGGAATCTTACTATCAACGCCCTATCCCAAGGCCCCATTTCCATCTAATCCGCTCGCTTACAGCCCAAATTCTACAAAACCAGCTAAAATCATCGTTTGTCGCAGCACATCTTGCGAGTTATACGGTTTTTTAGTTAATATCAGGTGCAGTTCTTTTGAGCGATTTTTAGCTGTGATTGGTATGAAAACAATCGGGGCCTATACCGAATCGGTATAGACCCCGAAATAATCCTACAATGCTATTCTGATTCAGCGTTTCCCTTAATCGAGAACACTAATAACAGAATCAGCCGTTGCTCATTCGTCAAGACCCGCCGCGTACTTGTCCGCAACCTCGGCCGGACTAAGGACACAATCGTAGATGTTGAACTCATGGATCTGACCGATCCACTCCGGATCGCCGCCATAACCTCCCTTGGCCAGCAAAGCATAGTCATTGTCCAGATCAGAAATGCTGTTGTGCGCGTCCATCGGGGTTCTGGCCTGCAACACGCCATCAATGTATAGCGTGATCTCATCGGCATCTAAGGTACTGACCATATGGTGCAGCATACCGTCATCGTACTCCACACCATCAGCACCAGTCTCGTCTGCCCAAGGTTCGTTCGAACCTGTAGAGATGGCAGCGCGGCTCTTATCGTCAGCACGGGCAGTGGTCATAAAGTAACCATTAATACCCACTCCGGCTATATTAGGTTCACTTGATCCGCCCAGATAGGCCAGCATGCTCCAACCGGTGTTGGCACCGGCGGTGGGGGTATACCAGGCCTCGATCGTGACTGCATCAAAAGAGTTGATGTCAATCACGTCACCGGGCATCTCCATCCACTGATCTTGAGCGGTTGTTAACAGGGCTCCATCAGCAACAACCGCACCACCAACCAATGTGCCATCGGCTGAGCCGACACTATCGTTGGCTGTCCCGTCCTCGAACGTGTACGAGTGAACAGGTATACACGGGCGCTCCGCAAGGTAAAGAAGCTCACACTCAGACAAAGCACGGTCGTAAATCTTCAACTCATCGACAAGACCGTCCCAATAGCGGACGGGATCATCCGGGTTATTGCCAATAAGCATGTTCTTGTCATTGACGCCTATAGGCTCAGTAGTAGGAGTGCTCACGTCAAGCGCGCCGTCCAGGTATACCATGATGTTTGCACCATCAAACACTCCGGCGACGTGATGCCACTCGTCATAAGCAACCGCAGTGACTCCATCGAGCGAAGCTGTATCGGGAGCACTCCAGATAGTGATACCAAAGTGGAACCTCGGATCCCAGCTCGCGTTACCAAGTCTCCAGGCGTATTCACCCTTGGCAGCGATAGCTGCCCATTGATTGGCGTTCGACCTAATAGTTACCCATGCGGATACCGTTATCTCATTGGAGTTGACATCGAAGAGCGGATCGTAACCGCAATCCACATAGTCGTCAACACCGTCAAGATCCAGCGCCATGCCTTCCATACCTGCAACAAAGGTCGGACCGCCCATATTCGGATCGCCCATAAAAGTACCGTGGAGTTCGTTGCCGGAAACGTCGTTCACATCGTTCTCCATTGGATAGTCAGCTATAAGACCCTTAGCACCGGGATCTGGACTATAACCTGCCAGGTAACGAACTTCATTCTCAGACAAAGCACAATCGTAGACCTTCACCTCATCGATAAGGCCATCCCACCATCGATTTAAATCGTAGGGATTGTTGCCAATAAGCATGGGCTTGTCATTGATACCTATAGGCTCTGTAGTGGGCTCGCTCCCATCAAGCGCACCGTCCAGATATATATTGATGTTTGTACCATCAAACACTCCGGCGACGTGATGCCACTCGTCATAACCGACTGCAGTGGCTCCATTGACCCCATAGGTATCGGGTGCCTGCCACCAAGTGATACCAAAGTGGAAACTCGGATCCAGGTTCATGTTACTAAGTCTCCAGGCGTATTCACCCTTAGCAGCGATAACTGACCACGCATTAGTGCACGACCTGATACTTACCCATGCCGCAACCGTCATCTCATTGGTGGTGACATCGAATAGTGGATCGTAACCGCAATCTACGTAGTCATCGATGCCGTCAAGGTCCAGCGCCATGCCATCATGTCCTGCGACAAAGTTCGGCTCACCTGTATTCGGATCGCCCATAAAAGTACCGTTAAGGCCGTTGCCGGAACTGTCATTCATGTCGTTATCCAGTGCGTAGTAAGCTATAAGACACTCGGTGCCAGGATCTACCGGTACCGGACATAGTTCCTCGGGCTCCGGCTCAGCAAAGACCTCGTAACCAATGCCGTCGTACCATGTACGAGAATTACCAGTAAGGTGATTCGGTTCGTCGTCGACATAGACGCTGATCATGTTGGTAACCCCTGTGGTGCCGAGATTTACCTGCCACAATGTTCGATTGCCTTCGGTCAACATCGGAACAGGAGCCTCAAAGTCTCCCGCGTCAGCCACAGTTGCTGGCCCGTTAGGATCATTGGCAAGGTACATCGGTAAATCACCCGCGGCGTCTGCCAACGCAGCCTGTATGCGCCACTGAGCTCCGGTGTCGTCGCACCAGAAGTAGACGTATACATTGTAGTCGTCCTCCGGCACGGCGACCATAGTTACCAGACGCGGACAATCTTCTGTGTTGCCGTCGCCTGCCCAGTCACCACCAGACTCAAATATGGTGCCCGCATTTGCAAATACTCGCACGCGCCAAAGATCATCGGCGCCGCTGCCAGTGGTACCCACATCAACGGACGTAAAAACGCCGCCCGCGGCCAATGCGGTATTGCCCAAATCACCATCAGTCGCATCGACATAGATGATCCCAGCTGAAGCGTAACTTGTGCATGCGAAGAACAGCACCAAAACAGAAATTAGAAAAATCAATCTCTTATACATAATACACCTTCTTCAATAAGAGTTAAAACACTGTGCTTTGGCCACACACCAAAACACGGGTTGCCTTCAACAAGCCCCTGCTTTCTTGCGAAAGCAAGAAAGAGGCAAGCATCCTAAGCTTTTAGCCCTAATTTGCTTGTCCAAAGCAACTCCATAGAACAAACATAAAAACTTGCACCCTCACTCGGCTTACCGTTGTAGAAGAAAAAAAGTATTGATGTTACGGAATTTTCTACCTCCTTCCTTAGAAAAGGCCCATATTAGGCTGTTAAGTTAAATAAAGCCATATCGCCTCCGCTGCATGTGTTGAACCACCATGTCCTCAGTTACAGGTCATACATGTCAGAAACCGTAAAAGTTAGAACACCCTATAATAATTTATTTATACTATATCTAATCCCCTAATTCAAGAAAAATCTGACTTTTCAGCCTTCTTTATTTCACTGGGGCTATTAAATCAGGCCCTTGATTCTATTGCTCTCTAATATGTAACCGCTTTGGTCTCGAAAGGCATACGCTCGGCGCGGTGGAGACCCAGAAGCCACGGACGGAATCTTACTATCAACGCCCTATCCCAAGGCCCCATTTCCATCTAATCCGCTCGCTTACAGCCCAAATTCTACAAAACCAGCTAAAATCATCGTTTGTCGCAGCACATCTTGCGAGTTATACGGTTTTTTAGTTAATATCAGGTGCAGTTCTTTTGAGCGATTTTTAGCTGTGATTGGTATGAAAACAATCGGGGCCTATACCGAATCGGTATAGACCCCGAAATAATCCTACAATGCTATTCTGATTCAGCGTTTCCCTTAATCGAGAACACTAATAACAGAATCAGCCGTTGCTCATTCGTCAAGACCCGCCGCGTACTTGTCCGCAACCTCGGCCGGACTAAGGACACAATCGTAGATGTTGAACTCATGGATCTGACCGATCCACTCCGGATCGCCGCCATAACCTCCCTTGGCCAGCAAAGCATAGTCATTGTCCAGATCAGAAATGCTGTTGTGCGCGTCCATCGGGGTTCTGGCCTGCAACACGCCATCAATGTATAGCGTGATCTCATCGGCATCTAAGGTACTGACCATATGGTGCAGCATACCGTCATCGTACTCCACACCATCAGCACCAGTCTCGTCTGCCCAAGGTTCGTTCGAACCTGTAGAGATGGCAGCGCGGCTCTTATCGTCAGCACGGGCAGTGGTCATAAAGTAACCATTAATACCCACTCCGGCTATATTAGGTTCACTTGATCCGCCCAGATAGGCCAGCATGCTCCAACCGGTGTTGGCACCGGCGGTGGGGGTATACCAGGCCTCGATCGTGACTGCATCAAAAGAGTTGATGTCAATCACGTCACCGGGCATCTCCATCCACTGATCTTGAGCGGTTGTTAACAGGGCTCCATCAGCAACAACCGCACCACCAACCAATGTGCCATCGGCTGAGCCGACACTATCGTTGGCTGTCCCGTCCTCGAACGTGTACGAGTGAACAGGTATACACGGGCGCTCCGCAAGGTAAAGAAGCTCACACTCAGACAAAGCACGGTCGTAAATCTTCAACTCATCGACAAGACCGTCCCAATAGCGGACGGGATCATCCGGGTTATTGCCAATAAGCATGTTCTTGTCATTGACGCCTATAGGCTCAGTAGTAGGAGTGCTCACGTCAAGCGCGCCGTCCAGGTATACCATGATGTTTGCACCATCAAACACTCCGGCGACGTGATGCCACTCGTCATAAGCAACCGCAGTGACTCCATCGAGCGAAGCTGTATCGGGAGCACTCCAGATAGTGATACCAAAGTGGAACCTCGGATCCCAGCTCGCGTTACCAAGTCTCCAGGCGTATTCACCCTTGGCAGCGATAGCTGCCCATTGATTGGCGTTCGACCTAATAGTTACCCATGCGGATACCGTTATCTCATTGGAGTTGACATCGAAGAGCGGATCGTAACCGCAATCCACATAGTCGTCAACACCGTCAAGATCCAGCGCCATGCCTTCCATACCTGCAACAAAGGTCGGACCGCCCATATTCGGATCGCCCATAAAAGTACCGTGGAGTTCGTTGCCGGAAACGTCGTTCACATCGTTCTCCATCGGATAGTCAGCTATAAGACCTTCGGTGCCAGGATCAATCGCCTCAGCGGGCATAACAATATCGCCCTCAAGTAATGTACCACCGGCTGAGTGTTCCCTTGATCGAACGATCGCCTGTGTATCCACTGCACTTGCCGTGAGCAAAAACGTAACAATCCCATCTGCATCGCTGTTGAGGAAATCTGCTAACGCCGCGCTTGTATCGGTTGAGAACCTTACCCCTACTTCCGCAGGCGGAGTAAATGTCAAAAGTACGTCTGTTAGGTCAGCAATTTCCAAGGCTACAGGGTCTCCAAGTACTGGAGCGGGATCATTCTGAACACCAGGAGCGGTGTTCCAAGTGAGCGATTCAACCTCGAGGACATCTAAATCCTCGATGATACCATAAACACTCGCTTCATCATCTTGGTCGTGACTAAAACAGCTTAAACTCACATTTGTGAAGATTCCACCCGTGGCTTTGAGCGTCGATATATCGTAGCTAATCAATACCACCCGGCGTCTGTCTGGAATATCACGTGCATCCAAGCCTGAACCGTTGCTGCTTGAGTCTGGCCCAAGTGACGCATCATTGCCAAGCGTTATATCCTCAGTAGCTCCTAAGCTAAAGGGCTGGCTTGGCTTACACTCCGGCTTTGGTTCAGCCACGGCCTCGTAACCAATGCCGTCGTACCAGGTACGAAGATTACCACCATTTGTCGGGTCGCGATCGGCGTAGTCGTCGATATAGACGGTGATCACGTTGGTAACTCCCGTGGTGCCGAGGTAAATCTGCCACAAAGTACGGTCTGCCTCAGTCACTATCGGCACAGGTTCCTCAAAGTCTTCCGCGACGGCTAGGGTTGCTGCTCCATTGGGGTCATTGCAGAGGTATAGTGGCAAATCGCCCTCACTGTTTTCCAACGAAGCGGCCATAAGCCACTGAGCATCGCCGGCGGTTATCATGTAGGCGTACACTTTGTAGTCACCCTCCGGCACGGCGACCATAGTTGCCAGACGCGGACAATCTTCTGTATTGTTGCCCCCCCAGTCGCCACCAGCCTCGTATATGGTACCGCCATTCGAGAATGCTCGTTTGCGCCAAAGCCCATCGGCACCGCTGCCAGTGGTGCCCGGATCATCGGCCGTAAAAAGTCCGCCTGCGGCCAATGCGGTATTGCCCGCATCACCATCAGTCGCATCGACATAGATGATCCCAGCTGAGGCGTATCCTATGAACACCAGAGAAAGCACCAAAGAAATAATTAATCTCTTACTCATAATACACCTTCTTCAATACAAATAGTTACAATACTGTGCTTTGGCCACACACCAAAACACGAGGTGCCCTCAACAAGCACACAACCCTTTAGCTTTAGTTCTGCCTGTTGACAACAACCTCATAAAACAAACATCAAAAATCTGCACCCTCGCTCGACTTACCGTTGTAGAAGAACAAGAGTATTGATGTTACTGAATTTTCTACCTCCTTCCTTAGAAAAACCCAATATGGGCCGTTAAGTGAAATGGGACCATATCGTCTCCGCGGCATAGTTTGAACCACTACCTCGTCACTTACAGGGCATCTATGCCAGGAACAGCAAAGCTGGTACGCCCTATAATCTTTTATTTTACTATGTCAGGCCCCTTAATTCAAGAAAAATTTAAGTAATCAGCCTCCTTTACTTTTATGATTTCACTCGGGAGACATTGAATCAAGCCATCAATTTTAATGACAACATGTCAGCCAAAAGGCCTAGTAAGCACTGCCTACATCTTCTGTGAACTCGATGGCCTCTCCAGGCATGAGGAGGGCTCAGCGATACCTATATAACGTGATACGCTGGATGCCAAAGCTGTCGTATGGTAATCGAAGATGTCTACCCTGATGGCTTTGGTCGCCGTTCATTCGCCGCCCGGCGATCCAGCGGCCATTCATATACGTGCCTTCATCGATGCCGGCAATTCCTGCGATCGGGTCTCCGGGCGTGTTTGGAGCAAAGGTAACTATGAGACCGCTGCCGGCGATCACGTACTCGTCGGTTCCAACCGAGATGATAATGCCTCCAACACGTGGCCAATGTCCAGATTCACGATATCCAGGCGACCAGCTCCAGGTGTAATCATGAGCCACATTCAATGTGTAGTTGCCCAAATGCACCTGTTGAGTTGGTTTGTCCTTATCCAGCAGCACGCCGGCCATTGTCCCTTTGCCCTGGTTTTCCAGAATCTGAGGTGCCATTTGCGAAAGGACCTCATAGCTTTTGGGCAGCCGTTCATTCTCAGGGTTTCTAATCGATTCAATTGAGAATGGGCAAAAGCCCATCGCATCGTGTTGTCCCATGGCGTAAAACACGTTGGCCGCACTCTCATCAGCCCTACTTGCCTCAGGTATGAACAGAGGATTGCCGGAACGGTGGTACTTCTGGCACCACTCGGCAAAGTTCGGAAAGTAGATATCCGGTGATAGAAAATCAATCTGCGGCGCACCTGCCCGCCAGACATCTATCAGGTGAGGCAACGGGCCACCGCTGGGATATTGGCCGGGCTTATAGTTCGGTCGGATCAAAGCCGCATTCACATACATAGGTAGAGGATACTCAGCTTTGCCCAACTCTACTATTCGGTTGACGTAGCGCGCGTAGTGCCAAGCCATGAAGATCTCATCCGTTCCCAGACCTTTGCCAAAGACTTCCTCCCAGGTGCCGCTTGTCTTGAAACCTGCAGCCTCCCATACTTTACGAAACTCCGGTATAAGTGTATCTTTGTATTCCTGAAGGTAATCCATCAACTCTTTCGGCACCGGCTTACTAAAGAGCTCGTTTGCCACGACACTCTTATCGCGTGATTCTGGTATCATGCCGATTTCATTTTCAACCTGTATCATAATGACTGTATGTTCTTCGCCATCCACCTCACGGATGTGCCGCATCAATGCCGTAAATGCACGGGCATCGGCGTCCAGGTTCGCCTCACTAAATGCTGAGAGGATTTCCATGCCGTTGCCATCTTTTTTCTGGGCGCGGCTGAATCGCTGCTGGTTAGTCTTGACCCAGATAGGAGTGTAACAAGACATGCTGTTCTTCCAGCTTGCGAACCACAGCAGAACGAGACGCAGATTGTAGCTTCTGGCATCCTTTATCAAGCTATCTACGAGAGCGAAGTCGAACTTGCCCTCTTCCGGCTCGACCAACTCCCAGTAAATAGGCACCAAGACGGTGTTAAGATGCATATTGACGAGCTTGGGCCAGATTGGCTTCATATATTCGAGGTTGGAGGAACTGGAATTGCCAAGTTCACCTCCCAGCATCAGGAACGGTTCGCCGTCCACGATCAGTTGTATAGCAGTTCCTTGTTTGCGAAGATGAGGAATTTCACCGCCCTTACAACCAATGGCTATTGCCATCAGAAAGACCACCAGCATACACAACCTCAACGGATTCAGCTTGAAAAAGATATGATTTAACATCTTCGTAACCTCCTTGTTTCCAATCAATATTGCTGGCTCAATTCTCAACTGATTATCGACTGGTCCACCATGGGTCTGGTTATTGGTAACCATATAGCGTTTAACCATCTACCAGGCTTTGACATCCCTATCTGATTGAAACCGAAACAGCAAGTAAAATTATAATCCAATTTTCAGTTAAGGAGCCTATTACTATGTCACAGCCAATTACCACAGAGAACAAATCTCAAATCGTAAGTGACGTTACAACAGCGACACGTTTGTACCGGGCTCTTCGGCGCACCATGCCGCAAAATCGGCTGGACCTGAAAAACTATGTCAAAGTTTTTCTTGGAATCGACGTGCCTGATAAGCGCATCTGTCCTGACCACAATGCGCCAATGGACTATCTCTGGCATAGTTTCTCATCGGATTTTCCCGAATGTTTAGCCCCCCAGTTTACTGGGGGGTCTTCACAAGCAACGAGCGACCAGCGACGCGTCGCGAAAAATGCCGACGCCATCATCTGGGCCAACCGTACCGGCGGCAAAACCGAGCTGGCCGCTGTAGCTACGCTTTTGGACTGCATCTTCAAACGAAACTGCCAGGTAAGAATCCTTGCGGGCTCAGGTGAACAGGCCGGCAGAATGTATCAATACCTGACCACGTTTTTGCGGAATGGCTTTGAAGAATTCCTCGCCGGGCCGGTGTTAAAAACAAAGTGCCGATTCGCTAGCGGCTCAGCGGTCGAGGTCCTGACGCAATCGGCCAGAAGCGTTCGCGGCCAGCACGTTCAGAAGCTCCGCTGCGACGAGGTCGAGCTCTTCGACGACGACGTCTTTGCCGCCGCCAAGTTCACCACCCATAGCACGAATAATCTGACGGCGGCAATGGAAATGATAAGCACCATGCACAGGCCCTACGGCCTGATGCAGAAGATAGTGACATCTGCGCCAAAGTTCGATACTCCCATTTTCAAATGGTGTATATGGGAAGTGATTGAAAAATGCACCGATAGAAACTGCTCGCAATGTCCCTTATCAAGTGACTGTGGCGGAAAAGCAAAGAAAGCGAACGGCTATCTTAAAATTGACGACTGCATAACGCAGATGCGCCGTGCCAGCAGAGCAGGTTGGGAAGCTGAGATGCTGTGCAAAAGACCTTCGCTTGAAAATGTGGTGTTCGATGAATTCGACCCGGCTGTGCACATCGCGCCGGTTGATTATGATCCGAACCTGCCATTATACAGGTCGCTTGACTTTGGCTTTGTCAATCCGTTTGTTTGCTTGTGGATTCAGGTTGATGGTGACGGCCTCGTGCGTGTGATAGATGAGTACGTTCGCAGACGCGCCACCGTTGACGTGCACGCCGCTGAGATTAAAGCCCGCACACCATGCAGCGAAGAGCAGGTCGCAGCTACGTTCTGTGATCCTGCCGGTGCCGGTGTAAACGACGTGACCGGTACTAGTATCGTTCGTGAGTTACGCTCTCATGGAATTGCAATACGCTTCCGCCGTAGCGGCATTTTGCAGGGCGTAGAGCTTATTCGCAGGGCCATTCGCTCTGGCGATGGAAAGAGCCACCTTGTCGTTTCGCCGCGTTGTCAGCGCCTCATTGAGGCCCTTCAGTGTTATCATTATCCGGACTCCAGCCGGGCTGGTTACACCGAACTACCTCTGAAAGACGGCCTCTACGACCACCCCATCGACGCTTTGCGATAATTCTTCGTAAACTTCAACCACAACCCCAAGACAACCTCCCGAATGTATTAAACACCTGTTCAAAAACCCCAGAATACCAAACTCAACAGAAAAATCCATGAAAATTCTATATTTCAGAAGAAAATAGTAACTTTTAACCGATTTATATTGTATAATATTCTATAAAACAGAGGAAGGAGATTGCAAATGAACATCGGGCATAAAATTAAAATTGCACGTGAGGCAATAGGCTACACTCTCAAAAAAGTTTCTGAGCAAACAGGTATAGGCGAATCATCCCTGAGCGAATTCGAGAATAACAAGCGTGAGCCGAAATTCTCACAGCTTAGCAAATTGGCACAGGCCTATAAAAAGAAGATAGAGTTCTTTTTGACAGACAAGCCAATTATTGAAAACGTAATGCTTTGGCGTGACAAACCAAATAACGAAGAAGCAAGAAAAACTGAGGCGGAATTCTTTCAGCTTTGTGAGCAATATCGCGACCTTGAGATACTTATGGACGAAGTAAAAGAACCTAATTTGCCAGTGCCCAATATTACCGATCCAACACAATTTGATTATGATCAGGCGGAATTATTTGCTAAGAAGGTTCAGGATGAATTTCGTCTTGGTGATATACCTATTGCATCGCTTAAAAAAATACTTGAGGAAGTCTACTATATAAAAATATTCTATCTGGATTTTTCCGGAAGTGCTATATCAACAGTATCTGAAGAATTTGGCCCTTCTATCCTTTTGAATGCAAGAAACAAACAATGGAGAAGGAGCTATGATCTTGCTCACGAGCTATTTCACCTCTTGACATGGAATGTTTTCAGAACTACAAGCAAAAGTGAGGGCGAACATGAGAGCAAACTGGCAAATACCTTTGCCAGTCGACTTCTGATGCCAGAAGAATCTATTAAGGATAGAATTAAGGAAAGCATAAATGACAAAGGTCTAATTAGTTTCGACAGCTTAGACAATATTGCAAGAGAATTCGATGTGTCTTTAATTGCCTTAATCTACCGCATCGCCAGCATATACAGATTCAAGCCAGAGAAGACCGAAAAGTATATCGAATCCGCTGAAAAATATCTTACATTTAACAAGCCAAGACCATCATACGAGCCGCCCAAGCTGCCGGAAAGGTATTGTGATTTAGCACAACGCTCCCTAAGAGAAGGAAAGCTGTCTCTGATGCAGTTTGCTAAATATATGGGTATGAGTTACAAAAAGGCCCAGGAATATCTAACAGAAGACGAGGATTTCACGGATGAAAAAATTTCCATTTCTGTTATTTGATGCTGGGCCGATTATAAAACTTTTTGAGTTGAAGACCTGGGACAAGTTTATCGAAAGATGCGATGTTAATATATCTCGCACAGTAGCTGAAGATGAGGTTGTTTTCGCAGGCAAGGAATATTTTAAATAAGACATCGATTTTGGTTTAAAACCCTGGGAGGAAAAAGGCCTTATCAAAATCATTGAGGCAGAACCATCTGATGTTAAGGTCTTTTATGAAAAGCACAGTTTAAAAGGAAAATATAGAATTGACCCCGGAGAGGAGGAAACCCTCGCTTTTTTACACAAGTGTTCCAAAGATTGGAAATTATGCAGTGCCGATGGACCTGTTTTCATTGTTCTTGGATTCTTAGGAAGAAGCGGGCAAGGTATTTCTTTAGAAGAGATTTTAGAAAAAATCGGTTTGTCGCAAAGTAATCTTGAGTGGAGATATACTAAAAAGTTTCGTGAAAAATATACTCAATTAGGACAGACAGATTTTGTTCAGGGTCAAGACCTTATATAATTTTGTCTCCGTCAAGCTTATGCATTTGGTCCAAAAACATAGTTCTACGACCACCCCATTGACGCTTTGCGCTATTTCTTCGTAAATTGCAATCGCAACTCTAAAACCACTTCCAGGCGCTATTAGCCTGATCAGACACGAGCAGATTGACCAGCTTTTCTTTGACTTGCCTCCGGTCAAGTTATAAACTGTACGCAGGAAACTAACTTTAGGCAGCACTATGAATTACTTGTTCAATACAGAGCACATCTCTCAGCATATCGTCAAATACGGTGTGGATGTGCGACCAGCTATCCTGCCCGATCAGGAAAAGACAAAACTGCAAGACTATGGCAACTGGCTCATCGAGGAATTTCCCGTAGTTTTCGAGACCCTTTTATCCGGCCCAAAACAGCTACAAATTCAGGGCACATTCATCCTTGCCAACGGCAAACGTGCTCAGTTCCCAACATTCGTTCTGACTACTCGGGGGCCGGTCTTTACTTTCCCGCAGAAACTGTTCATCGCCCAGCCACAAGACATCGAAATCCCCGACAAGGATAAAATCTTCCGTAAAGCCCTGGACGAGCTTCGAACCAGATTTGCAGATAGAATGGTACCGCGCATCGGCGTAGTCAATGAATTCGTCTTTGACACCGGCCAGTTTAACTCGATCGACATAATAGCCAGCAACCTAAAAAATGAAGTATGGAAGGAAAAGATAAGGAACCTCCGCATTATCCTCGAAGCGCCGACTGAAGGTAAGAACGTCAATATCGAAATCAGGCCGACTTATCTACAGCCTGCCGGCAGAGCAGGCAATCTCCCAGACGAAAACACGAAATTCGGCATAATCGTGAATGTAGATATTAACAATCAACAGGCCAAAGACGACTTGGCAAAGCCCGTGGTAAACGATATTCTTGCCTTTGCCAACGATTATATCCCCGATGAATTAATCAGATTCTTGAACAACGAGTACTGAACGAGGTGCCGTAACACTCACCTATTTATAAGCCTATGGCTTATTTGCGGGATGCAGCTTGCCTTTTTCGCCATTTGCGAATACCGCTTTGAAGCAGCAATTTTATAAGCCTATGGCTTAAGGGCATCATGGTGATCGGTACGCCAGACAAATTTAAGGTTCGCATCTGAATGAAGAAACATTCGC
>Ga0315551_10002090_pt1 | contig 14796 bp, 16 predicted proteins | sample SalMarSW160290MG_FD_203678 | JGI IMG/M metagenome (GOLD analysis project Ga0315551, IMG submission 203678) | Salt marsh sediment microbial communities from the Plum Island Ecosystem LTER, Massachusetts, United States - Salt Marsh Sediment SW1602-90 ... | reverse complement strand
TCCAGGGCAACGGTCAGGTCCGGCCTTAGCCTTCGTGTCATCAAGGACGAAAACAGCATCACGAGACCGAGCCGTGCATTCTCAAGAGTCCGGCTCGGGAGAGCCAAACCGCCTTAACCTTCACGGACTTACGAGAGGTGATATGCCTCTTAAACCAGGGGACATGATGAGACTGCATTAGTGCGGCGATGTGGAGCCGCGCCAGCTTTATCCTCAGGGTGTTCGGCAAATCGATGACCTGGAATCCCAACCGGCCAGCGTGATTATGAAAGACAGTCCAGCCATACACTGCAACGATGCCACCATACTTCCCATCGGCTACTTCTGTGGCCAGGAGTTGCAAGCCATCCTTGAAGTAGTAGAAGAGTCCCCGCGGGAAGTCTCTCATACCTGACCCTGAGCTTGTCCGCAGTCTCTCAGCAATCCAAGCATCATTAAAATGCAGTTTGATGACAGGGTCGCCCGGCCCGACCTCACAACCATCCTCCAGCTTAACAGGACAGCCCCTGTGATGTCTTACCTCAATGCAGATGACGCTGTTTCTTTCCAGAGGCTTGATACCGAGAGCTATTGCATGAACTTTGTTTATGACGGGCAATATGGCCCGTATAATAGTTCTTAATAAAGAAGATGCCATGTATCACCTTGGGAACTCATTTTCACCACCTAACCACGCAGCATCTGCAGGCATAACTCGCTGGAACGCCCGGCAACCCGGCCGCACTAATAATCCGCGGCTATTGCGCTGACTGATTTACATTGGAGATAATGTTCTTCCACTTCCCCATATGACGGGAGCGGTCTTCCAGCGTGGTCACCAGTTCAACACGAATAGACGGGCGATCAACGCCCAGGGTATCTAACTTTCGTGCCATCTGTTCCCGGACCCTACCAGCTACGTGTCCGTTCCCCTCGTCGAACATCAACCGCAAGCAGATGCCATCCGGTTCATGAACCACCTGATACTGCCGTATATCGGCGAAGCTTTCCAGAACGTTCCAAAAATGGACAGGATGAACGGCAACCTGTCCCCCCGCTCGACCTTGAAGGTAGAGAACATCGTCATTCCTACCGTTGATGGCAAGAATACGTCGGAATGGCTGGCCACACGGGCACGGCTCCGGAGCCAGTACCATCATGTCCGATATTTCGTAGCGGATGATGGGCTGAGTGAAGCCGAAGAGACTGGTGAATAGAATCTTGTGTCCCAGAGTCCCGTCGGGCACAGGCTGGTTGTTTTCATCTACCACCTCAACAATGCCCAAATCTTCGAAGATGTGCATCCCCTGGCCAGAGTTGCACTCCATAGCGCGGAGCCCTTCCTGAGTGCCATAGATGTCAAAGACAGAACTTTGCCATGCAGTCTGGAGTTGCTTCCTCAATTCGCTGGGCAGTGGTTCGCCACCGCCGGCGATAATAGAGGGATTGATGTGCAAGCGCCCTTGAAGTTGTTCTGTCGCAAGCAGCCCAAGCATGGATGGAAAACCCCGAAGGACGTGGGGCTGAAGGGAATTTAACCGCTGAACCAGCTCTTCGATAGGAGCAGTAGCCGGTAGCACGTAATAACGGTAAAGGCCGATATCCATGCTCAGGGGGAGGCGATAACTATCATGCAGAGGGCTGGGAGAGCCGATGGTAACAATCGTGGGGCGTCTCCTTGAGAAGGGAACCACTCCCATCATGGCTGCAATCCGCATACTTGCCGCCTCTTGAATACTCCATTCTTTACGATTAAATACTACCACCGTTTTATGCCCGGAGCTACCCGCCGTAGTAAGCACACGATACTCGCCCATGTAATACTCATCCCCAGAAACGTGGGCCATATGTTCCTGCAGTTGAGAGAGGCGCAACCGGGGGTCAGTAACAATTTCGTCGAAGTGTTTCATGTAGGTTTTTTTATCCATTATAGGGAGGTCCTGAAGACTATAGGGCGGACTAAGTCGGTGTGTGCGGCATAACTCGCGGTAAAAGGGAGAACGTTGAGTTATCCAATTAAGAAGCTCGGCTAGCCGGCGCTGCTGAAATTCCTCAAGCCTTGCGCGGGGCCAGCACTCATGCCTGATTAACGCCTGCCGATAAGCGATGGCTCGGGCTAGGTCTCCCAAGCGACGTAGCGTATGTGGCTCCTTCATCCAGTATTATCCTAGAATTACCTCCAGGAGCTCATGTCACCTACACTTTCCCCGAGCTTTCATCGGCTCCGGGTAATCCTCGGTTTTTAAAAACTACATCGTATTACTAGGTATTTTGCATTATAAACTGGTCGATAGTTACTGTCAACTGTGTCGGGAATCTTTACAAAAAAGCAGCAGGCTGGGAATACTTCGTGAGATTAATTCTCCTTCTTAGGAAAATCTGGTAAAGGATTGCCAAAATACACTTTGGTATGGGGCCAGGGTATTTCTATACCTTCAGCATCGAAAGCTTTCTTAAGACGAAGCCTCAACTCCCCCATCACTGCCCACTGCTCTATAGGTTTAACATCGCCCAAAATCTTGATATCTATTCCGGAGTCGCCCAGATTATCAACCCTCAGCACCTGGGGAGGACTTTTGATTACTTTACGCCATTTTTCATCCTTAGCCAGTTCCTGCCCTACGCGATTTATCACGCTTATGGCGTGGTCGAGGTCGGTGCCATATGATACCGAGATATTGAGATTGACCCTGGCAAAGTGCCTGGTAAAGTTGCTGGCTGTCTGAATATTGCCATTGGGTACATGATGGACTATGCCGTCCAGGTCACGGAGCACAGTCTTTCTCAAAGTTATTTCCTCCACCAGCCCAGCAATATCGGCTACCCTGACTACATCACCCACCCTGTACTGGTTTTCCAGGATGATGAAGATGCCAGCGATAAGGTCTCTTATCAAGTACTGAGCGCCGAAGCCGATGGCTAGACCAGCGATGCCGAGGCCAACCAGGACTGATGCAATAGGTACGCCCGCCTCGTCTAGGATCATCATTATACCAATTACGACAATGAATACCCGCCCCACCCCAGTCAGGACACCTACAAGCGTGTCTCTCCTTTTCTTAATGCCTTCCTTGCTTTCACCCTTGGTCGTCGCCATGAGACGGCCCACAATAGGCGGGAAAAACTTATTTAAGGCGAACCACAGCACAGCTCCCACTGCTACTATGATAAGGATGCGGATGCCATGGTCTATCAACCAGGTGACTACGGTGGCCCAACTCAATTCAGGCATTTCCTACCTCCGTTGCTCATACTTTCTGCATAGATTAACTCTGTATTATTTTAAACATAATGGAGCCCGCTGTATAGCCGCTGTACCCGCTCAAAGGCTTGAAACTGAATTCAGACAGCCTTCTACCCTCGGTAAATTACTCGATGATGGAAACCTTGTCAACAACTTGTGCTGTGCAGGTAAAATCCCTATTTTAACCCAGCAATGAGCTCTTTCTTAGGAATATTATTCCAGAGGCTCACCTTGGTAAGAATGTCGTTTAGGGTTCCCTTGGCCAAAACCTCATGCGCCGAGACAGTGATGTTATGTTCGCCTAGAGCCGTGATTTTCCTAAGTCGGATATGGCTTCCACGTTGCCTAATGACTTCATAACCCAAATGCTGGAGAAGTCCAACGACATCGCTGCCACTAACTTGCGGGAGTTTGGGCATTTATCAGTTTTACTTCAGACAGAGTCAAGATAGTAATAGGCTCGTCTGTTTCACCATAATGAACAGATACTGCTTCCTTAATATTTCGGTACAAATCATCCAAAGTGTTACCCTGAGTGAATATATCCTCTCCTATTCCACGGGCACACCAGAATTCACCGTCGAAGTAAGTTTCTATCTTTACCAGCATATTTGCCTCTCTCGAACCTCAACCTCATTATAACAGAAAACTCAAATTTAGTTTGCCTGGTTCTGACAATGCTTGGGTGGACGATTTTACATCTGGTTGGATTCGGAAAGCGCAAGACTGCTCCCCGGAAAAGAGGGGAAAATCCGAACTTTTGTCAATTTCTGGTTCATCACATGCCTACAAAAGGGGAAACCACTATCTATTCTCAAGAATTTTTATGAAATCCTCTTTGCTAAGCTGTGCGTCCTTTAGAATGCTAGATAAAACTTTTGGGTGCAAAACCTTGCCTTTATGGTAAGGAACTGTGACGCGCTTGCCTGCAAGATTCTTGTAGATTCTGTGGCTACCACTCTGCCGCGATAATTTGAAACCAGCTCTTTCCAATACGCGAATTACTTCATCAGCGGTGATCCTGGGTAGCTTTTCACTCAAACCATCACCTCTAGAGTAGAAAGACTCACTACCTCTGAGGTTGGAATAATTTCATTATTGGCTAATCTGTCCTCGACATGGAGCTTTATAGCATCCTTGATATTTTCCATGACCTCTTCAAATGTTTCTCCTTGGGTGTAGCACCCCTGTAATTCAGGGCAATAGGCAAAATAACCATGTTCGTCTTTCTCTACCACCACAGCGAAATGATACTCAGCCATTTTCTTAGCCTCCTAATTTGAGTCTTAAACCCCTGCTCAAAAGGGGCGATTGTCCACTCGTCTATTATAACATGCATTAGTTATTAGAAGTATTAACCGGTCAGGGGAAATCCGAACTTTTGCCGATTTCTGGCTCATTATAGCTTTGACCAACAGCAGGACACCAGCCTATGCGTCCAGAAGGCTGAGTCCTGTCATGGACATGACAACAGCAAGATAAGTCTGCACAGACTTTCGTCGACGACGAGAGAACTTCATTTCTGAAGTGGTGGCGTGTAATTTGCTAGGTTTAGGAGCAATAGTTGCCGTGGATTCGTCTTCAAGCTCGTGGCAAGTAATTAGAAACGGATAAGACCAGCCTTGGGCTACATATTCCGCTAACTTAGGCATTAGTTCATTACGTAGTCGCTCCACAGTGAAAACTCCGTACCATCCTGTAACATATCTTACCCGTCTGATCGGCTTTCTAAACCCGCCCAATTCACATTCATAAGCGCTAATACGACCATGTGGAATATTTCGGGATACTTGTATCCTTCTCGTTGGAATTTTCTTACTTCCCCGAACAGGATTCGAAATTAGTCTCCATGCTCCCTATCCCTCGATGACCTCTTTGGTGCTGGGAACTCTGCCCAAAATTCGCTCGTCAATCCGGGTGGCTGTATCCAGAGCTCGGGCCAGGGCTTTGAATAGAGCTTCGGCTTTGTGGTGGTCGTTGATGCCGCTGAGCACTTTGGCGTGGAGGTTAATTTTAGCTTCGGAGGCAAGGGAGACCAGGAAATGGCGGACTAAATCAGCGTCGAGGTCGCCTATGCTGGCTTCGTTAAAGTCTGCCTCGATTACGCTGTAGACCCTGCCCCCGATATCCACTGCTACCTCTGCCAGAGCTTCATCCATAGGCACGACAGCATGTGCCATACGAACAATGCCTTGCTTCTTTCCCAGCGCCTGGTTAAAAGCCTTGCCCAGCGAGATAGCCACATCCTCGACCACATGGTGCTGGTCGGGACCAGAGGCTGAGATTTTTATGTCAAATACCCCATGCTGGGCTAGCTGGGTAAGGAGGTGGTCAAACATCCTTATGCCGCTTGTGATTTGAAATTGTCCGCTGCCATCAATGTTGAGCTCCACCCTGACATTTGTCTCGGCGGTCTCACGGATTACTTTCGCTTTTCTTTCATTCATGTTTAACCCCCAATATTTTATTTCACCCTAACCCTCTCCCTTCAAGGGAGAGGAAAACGGTTAGGATTATTTCGCCTTCCCTTCGTCACGAGATTGCTTCCTCTTCGTTTCACTCAGAGTCGCAATGACAGGTAGGGTTCTAAGCGCCTCAATTAAGGCGTCAGTATCCTCAGGTCTGCCCACGCTGATTCGCAGGCAATCTTTTAGCCCAGGAGTATCAAAATGGCGAACAAAGATGCCCTTCTTGCGCAGTTGCTGCCAGATTTCCTTGGCCTTTCCTTCGGGCAGAGAACAAAAGATAAAGTTTCCCTGGGAGGGGTAAGGCCTTAGCCAACCCAGTTCCTTCAGTTTGCCGAATAATCGCTCCCTTTCCTTGACTATCCTGGCAACATTAGCACGAAGATACTCTATATCCGCCAGGGAAGCCAGCACCGCAGCCTGGGCTGCGGCATTGGCGTTATAGGGCTGCTTAATCTTCATCAGGTAACCAGCAATTTCTACGGGGAAAAAGCCGTAGCCTATCCTTAAGCCGGCCAGCCCGGCCCATTTGCTGAAGGTGCGCAAGACTATCAAGTTAGGGTAACCAGGCACCAGGTTGGCCATTGTCACATTACTGAATTCAAAGTAGGCTTCGTCCACGACAACAATTTTTCCGGTCCCAACAAGCTCCATAATTTGCTTTTCGGTGGCGGTGTCGCCGGTGGGATTATTGGGCGAGGCAACAAAGATGGCTTTTGTTCTCTTGTTCAATGCCTTCTTCATACCGGCTATGTCAAGGGTAAAAACTTCGGTTCGGGGCACATCAACCACTCTGCCCCCACAAACATCGGTGCTAAAGTGATACATACCGAATGTCGGTGGACAATTGATAACCTCGTCTCCAGGCTTGAGGAGAAGCCTGAGAATAAGGTCAATAAGCTCATCGCTGCCCATGCCGCAAACGATATGCTGGCGGCCCAGGCCGGTATATTTCTCTAAAGCCTTCCGTAGCTCCATTTGCTCCGGGTCGGGGTAATTATGATAATAGGGATAAGTGGCTAGAGCTTGATAGACCTTTGGGGAACATCCATAAGGATTCTCGTTACCATCGAGCTTTATTACTTTACCCGAAGGCAATTCAGCTCGTTGGCTCAAAACTTCCGTAGGCTCGATAGGGACGTAACCCTTCATGGTCACAAGCTCAGGCCTGATAAGTTTTTCGATGTTCATTTTAAATTCTTACCCTTATCTCTCCCCTTGGCAGAAGAGAAAGATTTTCGAGATTGCTTCGCTTCGCTCGCAATGACACGGAGGGCTACAGCCTGGGCGTGGGCATCGAGCCCTTCAGCTTTAGCTATTACCATAGCAGCCTGGCTCAGTTCTCGCATAGCAGGCTCATCCAGGGCGATGATATTGCTAACCTTGAGGAAGTCCATAACACCCAGAGGAGAACTGAAACGAGCGCTGCCTCCGGTGGGCAAGACATGGCTGGGACCGGCGACATAATCGCCCAGAACGACGGGCGAGTTCTCGCCTATGAAAATACAGCCGGCATTGCGGATTTTGGGGACTAAAGCCGAAGCGTCGGATACCATAATGGAGAGGTGCTCTGGAGCAAAGATATTGACCAACTTCACTGCCTGGGCCAGGTCATCGACAAGCACAAGCATTCCGGCATCAATAGCCGTCCCAGCAGTGGAGCGCCGCTTTAATTTTCCCAGTTGTATCTCGATTTCCCTATCCACCTGGTCAGCCAGCTCAGCCGAAGTGGTAATTAAAATTACTGAAGCCAGGGGGTCATGTTCAGCCTGGGCCAGAAGATCGGCGGCACAAAGGCTGGGGTCGGCTTTTTCATCGGCGACAATTACTATCTCGCTGGGACCTTCGAGTCCATCGAGGTCTACTGTGCCATAAACCATTTTCTTAGCCAGGGTCACAAAGATGTTCCCCGGACCGCAAATCTTATCCACTTTGGGTATCGACTCGGTGCCAAAAGCCAGTGCCGCAATAGCCTGAGCGCCGCCGAGTTTAAAAACGCGGTCGACCCTGGCAATGTCGGCGGCTACCAACGTGGGTGCCGGAATCCTGCCATCCTTGGCAGGTGGTGAAACCATAACGATTTCTCCAACACCCGCCACTTTGGCGGGTATAGCCATCATCAGCACCGTGGAGGGATAGGCAGCGGTGCCGCCTGGCACATACAGACCCACCCTTTGTAAGGGCAGAACCTGCCGCTTTAAGTGCTTGTCAATAGGGATTAGGCCGGCTTTGTGTCCACAGGCAAGATGGAAATCCTGTATTCTTTTAGCTGCGAACTCGAGGGCCGAGACAAGTTCCTTGTCTATTGAGTCATAAGCGGCAACAACTTCCTTTCGGTCTACCTCCAGGGAATCCAGCCGGACCCCGTCTAACTTTTTGGTGTAATCCAAGAGGGCTTTATCGCCTTTGCCCCGGACTTCACCGATGATATGGTCGACCACTTCTTGAACTGAAAGTTCTTTGCCAAAGAGTTGCTTTATTTGAGCTGTTAGCCCCGGTGGCGTGGTGAAAGACTCCCAGAGGTTTTCCCTGGTCAGTAATTGTCTTGCTTTATCGAATCCTTTGACCTTTTTCACGATAATCCTACCCGTGGCGGGGATTGCTTCGCCCCGACAAGTCGGGGCTCGCAATGACAAAAAAGAAGACTCTTCACTTTAGCCCCGCTCGCAATTTCTGTGTGAGGAACTCCATTTTCTCCTTTTTATCGGAAGATGCCAGACTATCCTTGTTGGCAATTAGACAAGCCGAAGACCGGAAGAGCACGTCAATAATCTTTAATTTGTGCTGCTCGAGGGTCTTCCCTGTCTGGACATTATCAATAAGCATATCGGCGTCCTCGGGTAAAAAAGCCTCGCTCGCCCCCCAGGTTGGAATTAGCTTGTATGGATTAACGTGATTGTCCCGAAGATACCCGTCGGCAATATTTATGTACTCCGAGGCTACTTTTAGCGGGGCCCCGATTACATCGGGGCTGCTCTGAACAAGTGACCTCAATTCATCGATGTCGGCCACGGGCATTTCCTGGCTCACGGCAGCGACGACTTTGACGGTGCCAAAGCCGAGAGCAAACAATTTCTTCACCGGGCTCGAAGGGAAGCGGTAGAGGTGTTCCCGCAGCCAATCCTCGCCGGTTATGGCCAGGTCGAAATTGCCATTAGCCACCTGCAGGGGCATATCCTGGGGCCTGATTACTTTAATGCCCAGCCAGTCTAAATCAGCGGAAGGGCGGCGGCTCACTACCTCCTCAGAATACCCCTGAAGTGCCAGCCCGGCTCGCTTCAAAAACTGCGCAGCAGGTGCTTGCTGGTGCCCATCAGGCAAAGCCAGGTTGATTTCCTTCGCCTGCCACAAGGGACGAGCAACCTTTAGTTCCTCAGAGGTGTCAAGCGCATTTTCTATTGATGTCTGCGGCTCAGCGGTAAGCTTGGAGCTAAAACAAGTCAATATCTGGCTCAAGTCCTTGTTCTCAAGGCTTTCTCTATTGGCTATTAGAAAGGCAGTAACGGGGAGTAATCTTTTGAGAGGAGTTAAGCCCTGATTTGCTATATCTGCTCCACTCTTTCCCCAGAGCACCGCCAGGTCGGCGTTTTCCGGCGGATAAGCTTCAGCAGCTCCCCACACCGGGAAAATCCTGAACCTTCTCATTCTGAGATTTAAGGCAAAAGCCTCAGCCAGATTAGGATACTCAGTTACTATACGATAGTCATTTCTCCCGTCTGATAAATCATCGAGATTGGCTATCCCCGATTGAGCACTGGCAACCACGTGTACACCGCCTTCACCATAATTTAGACTCGATATTTTTACCAGAGCCCCTGCTGGATATTTCACTAGGAATTCTTCAATCCAATCCAAACCACAAATACCCAGGTCGTAATTCCCCACAGCCACCTGTATGGAAATATCTTTTTCCTGAAGTATTTTAGCGGAAAGACCGGGAAATCTTGCCGAGCGGAGGCGATATTGCTTTGTTTTACCGCTATAATCCTGGAATCCCAGGTCTATCTCGGCAAGCAAGCTAGCTGTAGGCGATAGAAACCTGCCTTTAGGGAGGGCGAGTTTTATGTAGCCGGCTCGGTAGTCCTTCATCCCTCACTTACCACTTTAAGAATCTCTGCCACAGAAGCAGCATCTCGCCGTCGCCTTCGCATACAATCCGTGAGCATAAACGGAGAGGGCTCCTTTCCAGAAACTAAGACGACCCACCTGTAATTAGATTCTTTTCGACCCGTGAAGTCAAGCTCTGCTGAGTGTCCGGCGTCACGAAGCGATTCCGCCACAGCAAAGCACGTCTTTACTATTTCCGGAGTCAATTCCTTACCTTTAACCAGGATTTCAGATTCGCCCCTTTCCTCTTTCTCCAGCGGCAGTAATTTCATTACAGAGTCAACATATAGGGCAAATCCGCAGGCGGGGATATTCTTTCCATTCATAAGGGGCACAAGGTTATCGTATCTTCCTCCGCCACCTATCTTTTCCCCGTCAGCCAGGAACTGAAAACAGATTCCAGTATAGTACTCAAAACCATGTATCGCTGCGATGTCGATTTTATAGCTACAACCAAGGTTATCCAGTAATGTGGTAACGTTTATGAGGTCCTCCAGGCTGGACTTGAAGTCCCGCGAAGTTTTGGGAAATGAAGCTTTTACATTGTGTAGAAAGCTGCTCGATTTTCCCTTGAGCCCCAATAGTGCAGCTATGAGCCTGTCGGTTTCGGGGCTAGTGGATTTCGCCCTGGTCAATGCCTGCCAATTTCCTTCCAAAATGCGATTCGTCATCTTAGCTTCCTCACCGGGGCTAAGCTTCAACTCTTTAAGCAATGCCTTCACCAAGCCGGCATGGGATAGCTGCAGCCCGACATGGCTGAGACCGAGTCTGCGGATAACCTCCTCAGCCAGCAGAATAATCTCCACATCCGGGGCCAATTTGGCACCACCGAAAAACTCAGCACCACATTGCCACCGCTCCCTGTTCTCTTTCCCTGTTCCCTCGAAAGCAAAGATATTAGTCACATAGAAAAGCCTGGCTAATTCCTGCCCACTTAGATTGTCGATGTAGAGCCTGGCGACAGGAATAGTGCCATCTGGCCTCAAGACGACCCGCTCACCACTCCAGCCATCCCAATCGAGAAAGGAATATACCTTGCTTAACATGCTCGGAGTAAGTGTTCCTGTAGCGGTAAACAAGTGGAGGTATTCTAAGGTCGGCGTCCTCACCTCCTGGTAGCCCCAATTACGACAACAAGACCGGAAGACATCTTCAATGCGGCGAAAGCGCAACATGTCCTCGGGGAGCAAGTCCTGCATCCCCTTACATTTTTGGTTCTTCATCCTCAGCCTATTCTACACTAAGCTGTATCCAGCTTCAATGATGCACTTGAAAAATTTTGTCGCTTTTGATTGCTTAGTTTATAATTAACTTGAGGATAATGCGAGATGCTTAGAACTGGGCTCAGGATTTTCTTTCTTGTTTGGCTTGTGATTCCCGTAGCTGCGGGTTTAGGAGGCAGCCTGCTCGCTGCCGCCAGCCCTACTACCGTGGAAGTCCTTACCGTGAATGGCACCATTGTACCCGTGATAGCTGACTATATCGATCGGGGTATCAGCCGGGCGGAGGAGAATGGCGCTACTGTCTGTATAATTGAGCTGGATACCCCCGGCGGGCTTCTGGACTCAACCGATAAGATAGTCAAAAGTATTATGAATGCCGACGTGCCCATCGTGGTTTATGTCTCACCCAAAGGTGCCTGGGCTGCCTCAGCGGGAACCTTCATTACTCTATCTGCTCATATAGCGGCGATGACGCCGGCCACGACTATCGGCGCTGCCCATCCTGTATCTGCTGGAGGAGAGCAAATACCAGAAGACCAGATGAAAAAAATAGTCGAGTTCTCGGCTAAATGGATGAAAACGATAGCTGAAGAGCGCGGCCGTAACATAGAAGAAGCCGAGCTGGCGGTGACGGAAAGCAAATCATTCACCGATGGTGATGCCCTGGAATATAACCTTATCGACCTGCGAGCTGACAATTTGGAAAGCCTTATTTCCCAAATCGATGGCTGGGAGGTCACTTTAGCCAATGGCGAGGAAGTTGTCATTGATACTACGAATTATGGTTTAACTAGAAACGGAATGAATGAAATTGAGAGATTTCTGCAAACCATCAGCGACCCTAACATTGCCTACATCCTCCTTAGCCTGGCTACCATAGGGTTGATTGTCGAGATTTCCAACCCGGGACTGGTTTTCCCCGGGGTGGCTGGCGGCGTCAGCTTGCTCCTGGCGTTTTATTCCCTGGGTGTGCTTAATGCTTACTGGGGAGGCATAGCACTTATTGTACTTGCCGTGGGACTTTTTATCGCCGAGTACTTCACCACCAGTTTTGGGCTATTGACTGCCGGAGGTATAATCTCGCTGGTCATAGGCTCGCTGATATTGTTCAGCCACAGCCCGGGCATAGAGGTAGATAAGAGGCTAATTGCCGGGGTTACGGTCGGCATCACCGCTTTTGCTATCTTTGTCATCGGCGCCATCGTCCGCGGGCAAAGGCGGCGCAAGGCTACCGGAGCTGAGGGAATGATTGGGACAATAGCCATAGCCAAAACGCCCCTCGACCCTACGGGCACAGTCCTAGCTCAGGGAGAACTATGGACGGCAGCATCAGAAGGTGGCAGAATATCACCGGGTGAAGAGGTGATAATAACCAAAGTAGAGGCATTGAAATTATGGGTGACCAAGAAATTAAAGGAGTAGGAGGGTAACATTTATGGATTTTATGGATTTCGAAATGACTGGCCCAATTATCATAGCCATAGTTTTTGCCGTCGCTTTTATCATTTTCATTATTTACGCCATCGTAAAAGGCCAGAGGCTAAAACTCTCGGCTGGTGTAGAAGACATGATAGGGAAGGAAGCTGTGGTGCAAACGACCCTCGACCCCAAGGGCACGGTTCTGGCTGAAGGAGAATTGTGGACAGCTATAGCCGAAGATAGTAAAATAGAAGCCGGAGAGGAGGTGACAATAACCAAAGTAGAAGGATTGAAATTGTGGGTGACCAAAAAATCTAAAGAAAAGGAGGAAAAATGAACGTTTTTATTTATGTCGTTATCGCAATAGTAGTAATAATACTTCTGTCGGCAGCTCTCAAAGTCGTTCGAGAGTATGAAAGAGGGGGCGTTTTCCGACTGGGTAGATTCGTGGGCCTCAGAGGACCGGGACTGGTCGTGATTATACCTTTCATTGAAATTATGCGGAAAATTGACCTTCGGGTAATCACCATGGACGTTCCCCAGCAAGAGTGCATCACCCTAGACAATGTTACCGTCAGGGTTGACGCCGTAATTTACTTTCGGGTAGTTGATGCCGGAGATGCTATTCTCAAGGTGCTCGACTATATCAAGGCAACCTCGCTGCTTGCCGCCACCACTTTAAGAAATGTTGTCGGACAATCCACGCTGGATGAGTTATTAGGTCAGCGTGACCGGCTCAACGAAAAGATACAGGGGGTGGTTGATGAAGGCACTAATCCCTGGGGTATAAAAGTGAGCATGGTGGAGGTTAAGGACGTGCAACTGCCTCAAACAATGCAGAGGGCTATGGCAGCCCAGGCTGAGGCTGAGCGAGAGAGGAGAGCCAAGGTGGTTCACGCCGAGGGTGAAGCCCAGGCGGCAGAGAAATTGGCCGAGGCTGCCAAAGTTATTTCCAGTCAGCCGTCAGCTCTGCAGCTCCGCTATTTGCAGACATTGGCAGGCATCGCCACAGAGAGAAGCAACGTCATTCTGTTTCCTTTGCCCATGGATATACTGGCTCCCCTTCTGGGCAAGATTAGTGGGTCAGAGAAAAGTAAATAGTTATGACATAATCCGTGACAATAGCACACAACAAGAGCATTTAGTAATGTCATTCTAAGAGTCCAAATGAAATTGGACGACGAAGAATCTCCGGACACCATCCTGAGCTATGCGAAGGCCTCAGAATGACACCTTCATTCTGTCATTGCGAGGCACGACAGTGCCGAAGCAATCTCCCCTTCATGTCGTTGCGAGGTGCCGAGATTCCTCGTTTACGCTTCGGAACAGGCTCCGCAATCCCGGAGATTGCCACGCAACTTTCAGGTGTTCGCAACAACAAAAAGTGAGGGCCTCAGGATGACAAGATGCGAAAGTCTCAGAATGACAAGCAGATGTTATTAATCCATTTCCATCCCAAGGTAATACCTGGATCCAAGAGACTCCATTGGGCAAATTTTCTTAACTCAGGGGGTAGTTATGACCAATAAAACTAAGCAGGAATGGCGGGAAACTATATTGGCTTCGGCTTTAAAGCGTGCCGCCGAGCGCCAAGAGAAGTTTGAAACCAGCTCTGGCCTGGAGATTGATACTGTTTACACACCGGAAGACTTGGTAAATTTCGATTACATTCGAGATTTAGGTTACCCTGGAGAGTATCCCTTCACCCGGGGTGTCCAGGCGAATATGTATCGGGGTAGGATATGGACAATACGCCAGTACGCTGGCTTCGGTACCGCTGAGGAAACTAACCAGAGATACCGCTATCTCTTAGAGCAAGGACAGACCGGCCTGAGCATAGCTTTCGACCTGCCTACACAAATCGGTTATGACTCCGACCATCCCTTAGCCAAGGGCGAAGTGGGCAAGGTCGGCGTTGCCATAGACAGTCTCCGGGATATGGAGGTACTTTTCCAGAATATACCTCTAGAGAAGGTAAGCACTTCCATGACCATAAATGCCACTGCCCCGATTCTCCTCGCCATGTATATTGCCCTGGGTAAAAAACAGAGAGTCGAGCCAGCTAAATTAAACGGAACCACTCAAAATGACATACTCAAGGAGTACATTGCCCGTGGTACTCATATCTTCCCACCCCGCCCTTCCATGCGGTTGACCACTGATATATTTGCTTATTGCGCTGAGCAGGTCCCTCGCTGGAATACCATCAGTATCAGTGGTTACCATATACGAGAAGCCGGTTCTACCGCGGCTCAAGAAATTGGCTTCACCCTCGCTAACGGTATTGCTTATGTTCAGGCAGCTATTGATGCTGGGCTTGATGTAGATACATTCGCTCCCAGGCTATCATTCTTCTTCA
>Ga0315551_10002087_pt1 | contig 14808 bp, 8 predicted proteins | sample SalMarSW160290MG_FD_203678 | JGI IMG/M metagenome (GOLD analysis project Ga0315551, IMG submission 203678) | Salt marsh sediment microbial communities from the Plum Island Ecosystem LTER, Massachusetts, United States - Salt Marsh Sediment SW1602-90 ... | reverse complement strand
GAAGATCTCTCTTGGGATTTAGGGGCAACCTGATGGCCGCTGAACCATTGGCGTAAGGTCGAGACGATAGGGAGCGTGCTGCCATCTGGTTTGTACCAGGCATCTGGCAGATCCGGGCTATGATGATTCGCGGTGATCAACCAAAAATTACCAGCCAGGACTTCCTGGGGAACGGTTTCCAGTGGGTCTGCCATGTAAGGCTCGAGCGTGTCTCCGGCCATACGCCTGGCGATGGTTAGGGTCCGCAGGGTCCGGGCAGTATCATCGATTGAGTCTGGAGCGCTGTTACCAGGAGAACGCTGGTGGCTGCCGACTCCCAACAAAAGGATCCCCGTTGATCTACCGGTTACAGCTCGAATGATGGCAAGGTACCAGTCAAAGATGCGAAAGCCACGCTGATCCTCGCTCCTGGGCGGTGTGAAATATGGCCGGGCACCTGGCCAGCTTTCGGGTCCACCATATCCCCAATTTAAAGGTCGTTCACCAGCGCGAGCGTAAGCTGCCAAAACTAGAACCTCAAGCAAATCATGTAAGCCGCGCCGCTTTAATGCCTGGAAAGCTGCCCGTAAGAAAGCGGTATCCCAATAATCGCCTCCGGGTTCCAATGGTGGAAAAATAGGGATCAATCCAGCTTGCCTGGCTGATTCGGCAAGCGGTACGAAATGGTCGAGGAATCTCTCGACCAGCTCATTCTGTACCCATCCCCCCATAGGCCAGGCTGTGCGGGTATTCGGGCAATCGAACAGGATAACATAATGGATGCCCCAACGTGCGTAGGTGGAAAATAACAACGCCAAATCAGTTTGTGAATGAGGGATTCCCAAAGGCAGATGGAAGTGCAATACCGGTTCGATGTGCGCCCGGGCTAATCCGCGTAGAAATTGTTCAGGGATGGCGCGATCCGTAGGCGCAACCAGAATTAACCAATTGGCTCCCAGGGCGCGTAATTCAGGCAACCAGGCGCGCAAATCGCTTTGCCGGAAGTGCTCAGTATCAGGGAAATAATGAAATCCCAAACGGGTGTTATTTTTTGGAGTAGGGAAATTGAGCATTCATTCTCTCCTGGCAGTAATGGTGCAAGAGGTATGCCAGGAAAGATGAAGCAAGGTAGCCGGTTGGATTTTTAAGAATCAGGGTGGATGATTTCCCTGGGAAGATGGGGTAAATCGATGGCCGGATCATCGCAGAACAGCATGGCTCTTTCGATGATGTTTTGAAGTTCGCGTATGTTGCCAGGCCAATCATGATTCATCAAAGCCTGCATTGCGCGGGGGGTTACCTCGGAGATATTTAACCCCATCCTGGGGTTATTTTTTCTCAAGAACAGGCCGATAAGTTCGGGGATATCCTGTTTGCGTTCCCGTAGAGGTGGCAGGTGTAGATCGACCACTTTCAGCCTATAGTACAGGTCTTCCCGGAATTCAGCGGCTTTGATTAATGAAGGCAAGTCCCTGTTTGAGGCAGCGATGATTTGCACATCGACGCGCAGCATGTTAGTGCCACCAACCCGGCGAATGGCACCCTCCTCGAGAGCGCGCAGAAGTTTGGCTTGCATTTCTACTGGCATAGACGAGATCTCATCGAGGAAAAGGATGCCCTCGTCGGCGATTTCCATCAATCCGGGCTTGCGTTTATCCGCGCTGGTGAATGCACCTGCCTCATGCCCAAATAGCTCTGTTTCGAGCATAGTGCTCTGGAGGGCGGCGCAATTCACGGCAATAAACGGTTTTCCAGCCCGAGTTCCCATCTGGTGAAGGGCATGGGCTAATACTTCTTTGCCCGTGCCGGTCTCACCGGTAATTAACACAGAGACTGATGCAGTGGCAGCCCGTTGTGCCTGGTTTAGCAAGGATTGCATCGCCTGGCTGTTACCCACCACAAAATCGAGATGCTTATATTGGGTTTCACGCAGATGGTTTAGCTCACGCTGCATGGAAACCTGTTCTACGGCTCTTTCGATGGATTTTTCTAATACGTTCAATTGAATCGGTTTCTGTAGAAAATCAAGGGCACCATTCTTCATGGCATCAACCGCCATGTCGATATCGCCATAAGCGGTGATCAAAATGATGGGAGGTCGAACAGGGAGATGGGTAGTCTCTTCCAGCAGGGAAGGGCCATAACCATCTGGGAGCAATACATCCAGCAGAATAATATCCGCTTCACCACGGCGGACATAATTCCGGGCGTCTTCTAAGGTGGCGACTCCATGGACCTCGTAGCCTCGAGAAACTAGAAAGGTGGAGATGTTCTCGCGAGCGTTATCTTCATCATCAACAATCAAAATAGTTGCGGTCATAATCTTCTCTAGGTCTCGTTTCGTTCAGCGGCCGGGAAGCGGGCTTGAAAGACCGTTCCTCCAGGTACGCTGGCAACTTCGATAGTACCCTTGTGAGCAGTGATAATGCGTTTGGCTATCGCCAGACCCAGACCGGTGCCTTCACTATTTGTAGTGAAGAAGGGCTCAAAAATGTGCTCGCGAATGTCTTCCGGGATACCTGGACCGTTATCCGCTACACTGACCTCGATATGCCGGCGTTCTCCTGGCCGGGTGATCGAACGCAAGTGCACGGTGAGCATACCACCTTTTTCTCCCATAGCCTGGATAGCGTTACTGATCAGATTAGTAAAAACCTGTTCCAAGGCGCGAGAATCGCCGATTACGAGGGGATTTTTGGCGGTGACGGTAAGTTTATGCTCTATGTTTACGCGTGCCATCCTGGGACGCCAACGTTCTAGTAAGCGGTGAACCAACAAACCGAGATCAACTTTATCCATCCTGGATTGGGATGGATGCGAGAAGGATAAAACGGATTGCATCAAATGAGCCAGGCGTTCGCAATCGGTTCCTAAACGAGCGATGATCTCTTGATTGGGATCATCTTCGGGTAAATTGTAAGCGATGAGTTGAAGGCCAGTGCTGATATTATTGATCGGGTTTCGCACTTCGTGGGCAAAAATTGCGGTGATTTCGCCTAGAAGGGCGCGTTGTTCTAACTGTTGGTTACGAACCTGATATTGTTCGCGCTCGCTTAAATCTCGGAGAAGGAGGATGGCGCGATGAAATTTGTCTTTGTAAAAGACTGGCAGAATGCGGATGAGGGCCAGAAAAGCGCCCCCATCTCGACGATGTATCCGGACGTTACCTAAATTGTGGGTGGGTATCCCCTGTTGAGCTGCCTGGAGTGCAGGTATCAGGTTTTCCGCGCCAATGATGACGTTTTCGATCGGTTGACCGTTTACTTCGCGGGTGGCATATCCAAGAATCCACTCAGCAGAAGGATTCATTTCTATTATTTTTTGATCGGGCCCAATGATGATGACACCTTCCCGCACAGATTCCTTGATGGTATCGGCGAGTGTAAGACCGATTGATTGTATTTCAATTTGTTCGAACAAGTTGGACGTCAGGGATTTTTGCTGGACGATAGCCATGATTGCGGCTGCTATTATTTGAAGGACCGGTAGAATGTTGGTAGTCGGACTTGATGCGGGGTCAGCGATGACGATCAATCCCGAAAATTTTCCAGGTTGGCCGAGGGGCGCTGAAGCCAGGTAGGTGAATTTTGCCGCTCGAGCTGCTCGCAGTAAACCGCAGGTGGCGCGTTTACCCGGGATCCAGAGGCGGGGATCCAAAATTTGGCTGACATCTGAAGGGGGGATGCGTTCAGGCAACTCCGCAGCAGTCCCCCAGTTAGCGATTCGTTTAAGACCCGGTGAGCGAGGGTCGACAACATAGATCGCCAGGATGGCGGCGCCTGAAAGCGTGTGTCCAGTTTGCAGGGCGGATTGGATGGCCTGTCGAAAGTCGCTTTCCTGGGTGGATAGAATTAATTTGTAGAGAAGGTCTAAAAGTCTGTTATGTCGTTGTTTTTCAGCTTGTTGTAAGCGATGAAGCTGCTCTTGCTCCAGGACGACCAGAGCGATCGAGCTTGGGGAGTTGAGGCGGTTTAAAGTTAAGAACACCTCAACTTTTGTGCCTCGGCGGGCATTAATACTGGTTGTGAAACTTGTGATCGCATTTCCTATGCCTTGAGGGTGATCCATCACCCCCAAAGCTGGTATCAAGGAGTCCAGGTTGAGATCTATCAATTCGCTCCGTGTAAAAGAAGTCAGTTCGGTAGCCTGGGCATTCGCAAGCAGTATCTCGTTTCCCTGCAAATCGACGAGCAAAGCTGCCTGAGGGAAAACGTCGAGAAAACTCTCAATCTCAGTAAGGGACAGCTGCCGACGCCGTAAAAATGACAATGAGGGGAGCATGTGTGAAAAATCTATGCGGGTTTAGGGGATTCCTTAACCTGACGAAGATGGGATGGCAGGATACCTTCCATGGATCTGTATTTTGCTACCGTACGTCTGGCGACGTGAAAACCCTGCTCGTTGAGCAGACTGACAATTTCATTGTCGCTTAGAGGTTTTTTTTCGTTGTCGATGATCTCTTTGATCACGCTGCGTATATGGAGACTGCGATCGAAGAATTTTGAGAGCGGGATAATGTGTCCATTGGGCAGCTGTGCAGCTTTGCTGGAAACTGCTCGTGAAATGGTTGATTCGTGAACATCCAGCTCCTCCGCCAATTTGGCCCGGGTGTAAGGACGAAGGTAACAATCACCATGAAGGATAAATTCACGTTGTAATTTGGTGATCCGGCGCATCAAGCGTACCATAGTATTGGCGCGTTGTTGAATACACTTTACCAGCAAATCTGCACGTTCCAAATCCGATTTCCACTGTTCGACTTTATCGGCAGGAGCTTGCCCGAGCGCCTGGCGGAAGAGTGGGTTGACTTGAAGCAACCCCAGGAAGGGTGAAACGATTTCCACGACCAGGGGGGCATTAGCGTTGCCCTGGAGTAAAGAGATGATCACATCCGGATTATTGTAAACTCTCGGGCTTTCGGCGGTCCCTTGACGGATATCGCCCCAATAAGCACGCCCCGGATATGGATTCAAGTTGTCGCTGATAAAACGGGCAATCTCCCTAACCTTACGGCTGGATATCCCTAGTAAACGACCTAGTTCGGTATATTGGTGACGGCTGAGTAATTCAAGCCCTGATTTGATGGCTTCATCTGCCAGTGGAGGCACGGGGAAATTTTCTGCCAGCAATTCCAATTGTACCAATAAGGCTTCCCGGGGGGAGGAGGAGCCAACACCTACAGGATCCGCCCGCTGGATAATGTTCAGGATTTTCTCAACCTTCCCAAGCGAAACGTGGTGGTATCGGGCGACTTCCAGAGGGGTGGTGTCCAGCAAACCATCCTCATCTAAATTGGTAAGCAGATGAGCAGCCAGGCGGCGGTCATCTGGATCAAGATCTGGGGCGATCTGGCGTAATACAAAAGTAGGTAGTTCCTCTTTTGCAGGTGTAAGGTTTTCCCCGGAGAACTCTTCAGCCGAAGATCTTCTGGATACATAAAAATCCTGGCGAGGAGAAACGAATATGATCGGTTCTTCCATGGAAAGTGATTTTGGTGTGCTGCAGCGTGGGCAGGGTTGCGAACCGATCAGAGGGCGATGGCAGGTGGGACAACGACGCTCCTCTCTTAACTCTAATGCTGGATTTTGTGACAGTTCTGTTTCGATTTTTTGATTTAGTTCAACCGCAGTAAGTTCGAGAAGCGACATGGTTTGAGCCAGGTGCGCGGTGGTGAGCGGACGTAATGTAGTTGCTGGACGGAGGATCTGAACTTGTAACATAATGATGAAATCCTTTGATGCTGCTTATCAAAATGAAGGAATCTTAAAATTGAGAATTAAACTCATGGAATTTTCTTCTCAGTAGAGACATATACACTCGTTGCAAGTTCCGTGCCAGCTGTTATTGAGAACCACCCCCTGATTAGATGTTTATAGCCCTGCTGACTAACCAGGGGGTGTAGTAAATCTTCTCATTTCAATTATCGCGAAAAATCCGAGCGAGTCAAGCGAATTGCATAATTGTTAGGTTTTCTGGTCATGGCTGGTCAGGAGCAGGGGCGACTTGAACCATAGTAGTAGACCCATCGGGGGCAGTAAGCATCACGGCGATGTGCTGCGCTCCCGATCTCGGAATTAAGATATAGCCAGAACAGCTGCCTACCCACTGGTTCTTAACCCCAGAATGGGGGTATAGGGTGCAGTCTTCGGGTATATCTTGTTTATTTGTATCTAATGGTTGATCGCTGATAGCCCAACCCGAGGATTTCCATAACTCTGCGACCAGGTCTGTGGTGGCCACGAACACCTGACCTTCAAATTCTGCCATTCCCTGGGGTATTTGGGAGGGGTTTGAAGAGGACTGAGACTTAGACGAAATTGGTGCACCGGCTTCTTCTGCTGGATTGATGGAGGAGGCTGAGTCTGGGACTTGTGCGGCATCTGTGAGGATGGATGCTGAGGAGATTTGCACAGGAGAACAAGCGGATGAAAGACTTAAAATGAACAACAATACCGGGATAAAAATAATTTTGCCCATCTTTACGCGGGCCTCCGATCTACTCTAAGGGGGGAGGTTAATTCTTTAATCTCCTTGCGGGTGAAGATGCAAGATTGGGGCCAAAATCGAACGAAGAGCCAATTAGCTGCAGTGCAATGGACAAAGGCTATCCTGCTTGAGATGACTCATCACCAGGTATCAAAGTATTCAAGCCCATGATACCAAGACAGGGTATTCGGGTCGAAGCCCATACGTTGACAATAACGTTCTTCAATCCCTCGACCGCGCAACCCCGGCGATACAAAGAAAGGCAACAAGAACTCGTGGAAAGGATCGCTAAACCCAGCGTTCTCAAAATCGATGATGCCTGCCAACTAGCGAAATCGGTCGCAATTGCGACCGATTTTGAGTCATACCCCCACCGCGACTCGAACGCGGGTATCTGCCTCCGGAGGGCAGCGCTCTATCCACTGAGCTATGGGGGCAAACAGCGACTAGATTTTACCATGAGTTCATAGAGGTCACTTGAGTATCAGTTTTGTTCGGGTCAGAGAGACTGAATGCGATGAGATCCCCAGGGCATCCAGGACTTCTTCAGGTCGCCCGGTAGCGCCTTCCCTGGCGGAAAGGCGCATGGACAGGCGTTGGCAGCCTGCAGCGGTATCGGGTAGCCTGGAGAGGTTTTCGATTAACGGACGAAGGTCATAGCCTCTACCGCGGCGCTCACGGTTAAGGTGATCCTCAGAAAGCAAGATTGCGAGCCGGTTATCAAGGTCGATAACAGACTCTAAGATTTCAGCAGCATACTCCGCAGCAGTGATCTGGGTTGGAAGGGCGGCTTCTTGTAAACCGACTTGCTCGAGATGGTAAATTGTAACCCCTGGGGGCAGAGTACTCTGAAGGGCGCTGAGAACTTCAGAAATTGGCATTCCTTTCTCCAACCAGACATCAAGGATTTCACCCAGACTGGTTATGCCCAGAGGAAGAGCGCAGGCTAGAATAATTTTTGGGCGGGGATTATATCCCTGGCTGTAGGCGAGAGGCAAACCTGCCCGACGGAAAGTACGTTCCCAAGTACGGTGGAGATCCAGATGGCTGGTATATCGCATCGCTTCGGTTTTGGAAAAGGTGATGCGCAGTCGGATTTGGTTGGTCATGGATGGCAGGCGGTTTGGATGGCTCGATCTTAGAGGTTAATCAAGGACTGCGACTTGCTCGATGAGGATGGTGTTGGACTTATCCCCTTTCCTCCTTGATTTAACCTCGGGACATCCCCAGGCTTTGCCAGGATGTTCGCGGCGAATTTCAGCGAAGGTAGGCAAGATGCCACAGGCGAAGCATTGATTACGGCAATCAACCCGGGTATCTCCGGCTTGGCTCCAGAGATAATCCTCGGTGAGGAATTTCTTCCGGATGGTCGTACTGATATGTTCCCAAGGAAAGGTTTCGTCGATTGGGCGCTGGCGGTGGGTATAAAAGGCGGGATCGAGTCCCAAGGCTGTAAATGCCTCCCACCAGGCCTGGAAGTTAAAATGCTCATGCCAGGCGTCGAATTTAGCGCCGTTCATCCAAGCCTGGTAGATGACTTGAGCCAGGCGCCGGTCTCCCCGTGACAGCCAGGCCTCTAACATGGTCTCTTCTGGATTGTTCCAATTGAGTTTAAGACCTTTGCCACGCAGTTGACGCTTCAATAAATCTTGTTTGGCACGGATGTTCTCGACGGTATCACACGATACCCATTGGAAAGGGGTATGAGGTTTAGGGACAAATGTGCTGACACCGGCATGGACTTTTGCGCGGTTCCCAAGGACTTTTCGTCCTTCAGCGAGGACGGCTTTACACAAATCAGCAATAGCCTGGACGTCATTTATAGTTTCAGAGGGGTGACCGATCATAAAATAAAGCTTGATGGTCGTCCAGCCGCGCGAATAGATTTCACGGGCGGTATCCAGGAGCTGGGGAGTACTCACCGGTTTATTGATGATCTCGCGCATCTTTTCGGTGGCGGCTTCAGGCGCCAGGGTAAAACCAGCGCGGCGACCGTCTTTTAGGGCGTCCATGAGATCGACGGAAACGGTCTCGATGCGCAATGATGGCAAGGATATAGTGAGGTGCTGGCCCGTGAAACGTTCACTGATGGCACGAACCAAGTCAACCACATGGGTGTAATCTGATGAAGAGAGAGATAATAGGCCTACTTCTTCAAAACCAGTCTGCGCCAAAGCTCCTTCGATGGCTGTCACCACCTCCTCAACAGAACGCTCGCGCACCGGCCGGGTGACCATGCCAGCATGACAGAAGCGACAGCCGCGCGTGCATCCTCGCATGATTTCAATCGGAACGCGGTTGTGCACCGTGTTGATATATGGCACGATGAAGCGAGTAACCGGCGGGGGTAGCTGGGGGACAATGCGTTTGGTGACAGGCAAGGGCGCGGCCTCGAGCTGCTTGGTCAGATGGGAAAAGGTGCCGTCGGGATGATAATGGGCTTCGTAAAAGGCTGGCACATATACTCCCCAGAGGTTTGCTAATGCTTCAAGTAATTCGGGGCGAGGAGCAGCGCTGCGCCGCCACTCCTGGTAAGTGTCAACGATCTCGTGGATAACTTCTTCACCCTCACCGATCACAAAGGCGTCGATGAAAGCATGCATTGGCTCCGGATTGAAAGTGGCGTGACCACCAGCAATTATTAAGGGATGCTGGGTAGTACGTTCAGCCGAGAACAGGGGAATACCAGCCAGATCTAGCGCATTTAGGGTGTTGGTGAATAAGGTTTCGTATGGTAAGGAAAAACCGATGATGTCGAAATCAGCGAGAGGGTGTTTGGTTTCTAGTGAATAAAGGGGTATAGCAGCTGCCCGCATGGCGTTTTCCATGTCAGACCAGGGGCAAAAAGCGCGCTCAGCCAGGGTGTCATGGCGCTGGTTCAGCTGGTCGTAGAGGATGGCCAGGCCCAAGTTGGACATTCCTAGATCGTAGATTTCGGGAAACACTAGAGCCACACGAGTTTCGGTAGCGTCCCAATTTTTTACGATTTGATTGAGTTCTCCACCGGTATAACGACCCGGTTTTTGAACCATTGGTAAGATCCTTTGTAGGTGGAGATTGATTTCTTGGGGAGAGGACACCGTTAAATCCTTTGACTGGCTACTAGAATAACCGAATGGAAGAAAGAGGATATTAGGAGAGATTATATCAAAATAATTAAAAGGGTTTGGAGGCTTACTCAGCTGATCCAAACCCGGGGTGAAAAGCGCTGAAAACTCTAGAAGATCATTCAAATATCCATGGATCGAGTGAACGTTGCCAGGAAACCAATTCCTCGTTCTTGAACCATAGGGATACTTCAGCCTTCCCATTTTCAAGTGAATCGGAGGCGTGGGTTAAATTACGTCCCACTTCCAGAGCAAAGTCGTGCCGGATGGATCCTGGGGAAGCTTCGGTCGGTCGAGTCGACCCCATCGTCTGGCGAACGGCGGTGATGGCGTTAGGACCTTCCCAAACCATGGCCATCACCGGCGCAGAGGTGATGTACCTGATCAAGCCGTTATAAAAAGATTTTCCTTTATGAATAGCATAGTGGGTTTCGGCTAAATCCTGGCTGACATTCATGAATTTTCCTGCGACGAGCCGTAATCCCCGCCGCTCGAGCCGTGAGACGATTTCTCCGATCAGTCCCCGCTGAACACCATCAGGTTTCACAAGCACCAGAGTACGTTCCAAGTTTTCCTCCAGAGATCCTCGGGATTGATGAGGCGTGTATTTGTTTCTCCAGACATGGATATCACTATCTCTTCTTCACTAAACGCTTCTATTGAAGCAGCTCTTCTGCTTTCGTATAGGCATCCAGGGCTTTCTGGAGATGGTCGCCACGCAAGTAAGCATCTCCCAATAATTGTAAAATATCCAGGTTCTGAGGTTGATGAGCAACCATTTCCTCTAAATCGGGAATGATATCATCTAAGAGTTTACCTTCCTCAACCAGACCGGCATAGCAATCCAAAGCCTCATGGAGGTTTTCCTCTACGAGAGCGTTGCGAGCTTCGGCCAGGCGTTGGAGAGCCGGGTCCTGAGTAATGGCTTGCTCTTCTTCCACCACATCCACTTCGAGCCAGTTTTTAAAGTTTTCCAGGATAACCGGACCAATTCCAGGTACGTTCTGCAATTGCTCAAGGCTGGTAAAGGGACCATTAGTCTGGCGATAAGTGACGATGCTTTTAGCAGTAACGCTGCCTATGCCAGGGATATGTTCCAATTGGGAAAATGAGGCTGAATTAATTGGGATGTGAGGGATTGATTCGGGAATAGCTGCCACAGGTGGCTCTTCCTCTTCTGGCTCTTCGGGCTGTACTTCAATCTCGGTGACCTCTTCAACTTCGATGATCTCTTCCGGGGGAACCTCTAGCTCCTCAAGAACAGCAGTAGGTGGGTACTCTTCCGGTTCTTCTTCTTCGAATTCCTGTAACCATTCAGGGATCTGCTCCAATTCCTCGATTTCTTCCGCTTCGGTGGTTGGTACTATTGGAGGCTCTTGTGGAGCTGGCTCAATGCTTTCTTCGCCAACCCATTCGGGCGTTTCAATGGATTCCGGGACAGACCCGGTGATAGCGGGGGTCTGTGGTTCAACTTCCTCTTCGAAGGGCACTTGTTCGGCTTGAATTTCTGTTTCAACTTGGGGAGCAAATGGTTCTACAACTTCTAAGGGTTCAGCTGAGACGATTTCATCTTCGCTCCAACTGGCCTCTTCTTCTGGTATTTCAGGTGTGACCCGGACAGGCTGGGTATCACCTTCAATCATTTCAGTGACTTGGTAAATTGTTCCGGATTCCGGGGTGGAAGTAAGCTGCGGGGCGATCTCTTCCATACTTGGAACTTCCTGATCGGCTTCAGTCGTCCAATCACCAATTTCGAGCTCACCACTCTCGGCTTCCTCTCCTATACCGCTCAGCCATTCGGGGATATCGAAATCTCCAGGGGGTTCTGTCGAGACGCTTTCGGTTTCTAGGTCTGCTTCCAAAGGTGTGCTTTCAATAGGTTCCTGGATGCCTTCCGGGGGAGATTCCCCTTCCATAGCAGACAACCATTCTGGGAGACTCTCTGCTTCTTCATCAGATTCGACTTCTGTCAAGGATGCAGCTTGTAACCAGTCGTGAAGTGGTTCTTCTTCGATTTCCCCAGCTTCTAAGGGGGATGGTTCCTCGGAAAATTCACCTGCAACCATCTCCTGAGAAAATTTCGACAACCATTCAGGTGGTGTTTCGAAACGCTCTTCAGGAGAGCTGAACAGCTCTTCTTCTGGGGCACCCTGTTTAGCTGCTAAACCCTCCAACCATGCCAGGGCAGATTCTTGATCTTCACGATCAAGATCAGATATCGAAGCTGTTTCGATTTCAGGGGGTTCAGCGGTCTCGGAATCGAAGGTCTCTACCAGTTCGGGTTCTGGTACTGGTGGTTGTTCTTCTTTGGCGGATTCATCGCTCATGCTTTGTAACCACTCTGGGGTTTCAAATTCCTCTCCAGATTGATCGGCTTCTTCTTGCATCCATTCCGGGATTTGCTCTTCTTCGGGCTGTTGGCCAAGATCCTCGACCTCAGGTAATTCAGCCGCGACCTGCGGGGTTTCATCAGCAGTTGCTTCGACCTCCTCTTCGGGTGTTGGCTCACTTTCCTCTTGAGATGCCTCACTCATTTGCTTTAGCCATTCTGGGACTTCGGGACTTTCTATCGCACCACTGGTCTCAGTCGACAACCATTCGGAGAGCTGCTCCTCGTCGGCTTCAAAGGGAGTTGCATCTACCAGGATTTCTTCTTCTTCAGGAATTTGCTCCTCAATGTCTCCAGGCACACCAGCGCCAATATCTTGCAGCCAGGCAGGCATTTCTGGTTCACCTTCTGGAGTTTCCCTTGTAAAGAGGTCAGATTGATCATCGACCGGCTGACCCTCGCCTATTTCTTGAAGCCACCCAGGAATTTCTTCTCCTTGTTCGGGAGCTTGCTCTTTCAGAAAATCGGGTTGGTAAGCAGCTTGATCGCCCTCAGCACCAGCTTTTGGAGGCGCCATCGAACGCAACCATTCTGGAATTTCACCGGGTTCCAACCCTTCTGGGCTTTCACCTTCAAAATCAAATGGGATAGGAGATTCTCCTTCTTCACCAGTACCATCTTCGCTTATCGTCTCTTCAGCTCCTTCCATCCTTATTTCAGGTTCTAATTCACGCTCAGGTTCAACAAAACTAGTGTCTTCCTGCGTAGCAGGAGTGCCCTCGAAAGATCCAACCTCACTTTCGAAGGGTGGGGTCTCACCAAGGGGCGAAGAAAGCCATTCTGGTAAACCTTTACCCACAGGAGTAAGGTCGGAAACGTCAACCCCGAGCGAAGTAGCCCAATCAGGTTGCTCCGATATGCTGGGAATCTGTTCCTGGATGGATCCATCGTACTTATCGATACTGATGGCAGCATCCGGAACCTGGTCGGCAGCTGGAATCTGGGGAGAGGTGAAGGCTGCGTACGGATCGAGAGCTTGCACCCGTTGTAAATATGCCTGCGCATCACCAGCACGTTCAGTTCCTGGCAAGATTTGAGCCAGGATTTGGTTGGCTTCCAGGCAGTAGGGCAGCTTGCTGAGCAGGGTACTGCAAGTCTCAGCGGATTCCAAGCGTTGACCTGTCTGGAGGTACATACGGGCAAGAAGGACTTGGAGATCAGGCCTTTGGGGATCTTCAGCCAGGGCAGCACGCAACTCTGAGATAGCTTGTTGATAAAGGCTCCCTCTGGCATACATGCGAGCGAGAGCACCGCGGGTCAGATGGATTTTTGGAGGTTGTATGCCATCTCGCCGGCCGTAAAGACGTTTGAGTTCATCTTGAATGGTTAGGTTTGAAGGCTGACTCTCAAAAGCACGTTCCATATGCCAGATGGCGGCATCCAGATTACCCTCGTCCTCTCGGATGATGCTCATCCCGATATGAGAAACGAAATCATCGGGCACCGAGGATAGCACCCGCTGAAGAATATCAGCGGCGTCAGCGTATCGTTTCTTCTCCAGGTACGCTTTCCCGAGGAGACGGTAGGTTGCTACCTCCTTGGGATAGATTTGTAAGATATAGCGACAATGAGCGATAGCTTCATCTATACCAGCGCTATCGATTAGATGATCAATCTCACGTAGATATGCTCTCAAAGAAATTTTTGCCATTTTTATACTCCCTATCCTTGGTGGTAAGGGGATATTCAGGGTGTGTCGCTCTTAAATATATCCATTCATTAGTATGCCCTATTCTACATGAAGATGCAAGGAAAATTTTAATAATTTTCGCGAATCTTTATTTCAGATGCACGAAATATACCAAACTGGCAAATCACAATTTCTAAACACATCCAAATCCTTGTGTATAAAAAAGGCTCCCCGCAGGTTCTTTCAGGGAGCCCTTCAATGGCCGCAAATCAGGAAGACAGGATTAAGTGAATCAAGAGCTAGTCGCCGGTTGCAGGAGAGGCTTTTGTAATTTCAGGTGCAGTTCTTTTGCTTTGCATAATCGCCCAGACGAGTCCAGCAATTAAAAGCAAGATGGCGATCCATCCGATCAGTCCCAGGTTATCATAAGTTACCACGATTGGGGAAATAATCAGGGCAACCAGGTTCACTACTTTTATCATGGGGTTAAGAGCTGGACCGGCGGTGTCCTTGAAAGGGTCACCAACTGTGTCGCCCACAACGCTAGCTTTATGTCGTTCAGAACCTTTACCAAGGTTATTCGCAGGATCCCCCGGTTCATCTTCGATCAGCTTCTTGGCGTTGTCCCAGGCCCCTCCAGAGTTGTTTAAGAAAACTGCCAGAAGCTGCCCAGATAATATGATACCTGCCAGGAAGCCTCCGAGCGCTTCAACCTGCAGTACCAGACCCACGACGATAGGAGTCAGAACGCCAATGAGGGCTAGAGGAATCAATTCCTTTTGGGCTGCGCTGGTAGACAAGGCTACGGCTTTGCCGTAATCTGGTTTGACTGTGCCTTCTAAAACGCCTAGCTTAAACTGGCGACGAACTTCTTGAATGATCAGCGAAGCTGCCCGGCTGACTGCTTGAATTGTGAAAGAAGAGAAGAGCCAGGGAACCGCGCCACCCACCAGCATGCCGACAAAGACGCGCGGCGCAGAAATGCGGATGCCATAAGCCAGAGCGAGCGGATCGACCCGGCTCACATCCGTAATAAACGATCCAAAGAGGGACACAGCCGCGATAACAGCTGAACCGATGGCAATACCCTTAGTGATGGCTTTCGTGGTGTTGCCGACCGCATCCAGATCGGCCATGATTTGTTGGGCAGCTTTTGTATCTTCATCCTCCTGGTCGTGCCAGGCCATTTGCCCAATACCATTGGCATTATCAGAAAT
>Ga0315551_10002081_pt1 | contig 14838 bp, 14 predicted proteins | sample SalMarSW160290MG_FD_203678 | JGI IMG/M metagenome (GOLD analysis project Ga0315551, IMG submission 203678) | Salt marsh sediment microbial communities from the Plum Island Ecosystem LTER, Massachusetts, United States - Salt Marsh Sediment SW1602-90 ... | reverse complement strand
ACCGGCTCAATCATGAAGGCAAGCAGGTCCTTCGGCCGGGCCACATTCGGACGGGCCGCTTTACCCGAGCCAAAATAACTCATCGGTGCCGGAAGATAACCCCCTTCTCCGGCAATCTCAAGAGTATCCCTGTCAACAAGAAATATCAGCCCTCTCTCATCGAGAAATGGTACATATTGACCTCCGGGAGGATAAAATCGAGTTACTATCCGCTTTTGGATTTTCCCGTATCTTTTTTCAGCCTCATTTTTATCTTCCCTTTTTATTTCTATCATTGGCTCGCTCCACCAAAAGCTTAATAAATACTCACCTTTTCTCGGCTGGCCAATCTGAATAGGCCTGAAATTAATGTTCTTGTCAATCTCAGGACCTTTCTTGACTTCCCTTTTATCAAAATCAATCTTGAAGAAACGACGAAGCTTTTTGTCATATGTTATAGGCACTGCCCTGACGTATTCAGTTTGCATCTCATCTCGTGAATGATAAATTATAGGCTCTTTTTGCATCCTTACCGGTGAGTAAAAACGACCAAGCTCTTTTGTCGGCTTCTCAGAAATGCCTTCAGGACCGGCGTATAATTTTATCTCTTCTCTTTCTGTCTTATTATCATTGGTTTTTTTTGCTCGTTCGGATTGATAGACAATCAATCCGCTTTTTTTATCGAAATAAAGGTCGGTTTTGCCATTATTTACATATTCATAAAAACTCAGCATGAATCTTGCTTCTGGTACCCTCCTCTCAAAATAATCAACTATGCCTAACCTTGTTCTGATAACGGCCGCGTCGGGTTCAGTGTACCCATGAAACGATGAGGCTATGTCGACATTAGGGTCTTTTTCAATCTCAGCCGGTAATATACCTGATGGGCTTATCGTCGCACTTCTACACGTGCTTTGCTGAGCCATCCGTCCATAAAGATATCTGTCACAGTAGAAACGCCCCCAGAATAAAGCTGTTGATAACAGCAGTAAAGCTGCAAAGCCCGCGGCAAAAGACTTCAACAAGGTATATGTTAAATCCTTCATAAGTTTTTCCCTTAAATAAATGGTATTGTACTAAATTTCCGCCACGTGTAGGCTAAGCTTGCAGAGACGTAAACAAGGAGTATTATTAATGTCTCAATATCAGGTCCTTTGATAAGAATAATGGTCAGCAAAACAACGCTCAAAACTAAGCTGCCGAGCGTCACCACGATTTTGCTCGAACTGAAACCGCACATCAGGCCTGTGCAGTAAACCCCGAGGCCCAGCAGATACACCGCCGAAAATATCTCGACTGTAAAATATCTATAGACAGCCTCTTCTTGCCGAAGCGTGCTCAGCAAAATCTCAACTGTTATCGCAGGTGCAGCCAACAAAACCAATAATGCTAAAAGACCGGTTATCACACGGGCAGCGAGTATTTGATTCCGAGATACCGGCAGGGTCGATAAGAATGCTGATATCTTCCTGTTCTTGTCCGTATGCATCTGACTTGTTCCCAGCGCACATATCACGATTGTGGCGCACGCAAGAGTAATACCAATCGCCGCCAGAATTATTCCCAATCCTTCAGCTGGTTCGCCGCCGAATCCTTTTGCTGCTATTGAGGCGGTGAAAAGTAAGGAAAGTATAAGAGCTCCCAGAAAATATATAATATGGTCTTCTATTTCTCTTTTGATTAGCGTATACATCTTAAGTCTCCCGCTAAACTATTCTTAAAAAACTGCTTGTTTCTGTTTTGGCCTGGTGCATTCTATAAATATGTCTTCGAGGCTCATTGGTATCTCTTCACAGCTTTCAGCACCGAGGGTATTTATTACAGCCTGTTTTTGCTCGTCCATATTTGCAATTGTTACTGTCATCTCACGCCCGCTGCTTTGTTGGTTTACAATTTCGGTTAAATGAAGATTGGCTGGCGCCTTTTTTTCAAAAATCAGCCTGAGTTTCTTTATACGTCGTTTGAGTTCCTCGAGACCGCAATCAACAACCAGCTTGCAGCCCGCAAGTATCCCTATCCGGTCGGCTATCCGCTCAACGTCACCTAATATGTGCGAGCTGAAAAGTATCGTCCTGCCGTCTCTTTGCAGTAAGTCCACCGCCAGCTCAAGAAACTGCCGTCTCGCCACAGTGTCAAGCCCGAGAGTCGGGTCGTCCAGTATCAGAAGCTCCGGTTCCGTTGCCATCGCAAGAGCCAGGTTGAGTTCAGCCCGCATACCTGTTGAAAGCTCGCGAACATACCTTTCCATCGGAAGCCGAAACATCTCAATTAAATGATTGAAAAACTTATCGTTCCATCGCATCGATAATTTTTTACATATGTTTATAAGCCTGCTGACCTTGTAGCTGCTTATCATATTGTGACCCTCGGCTACATAGCCGATTCTGCCCTTGATTTTATTTGTAAGCTGAGTTGAATCCCGGCCTAAAATATAGCTCTTGCCTCTCGTCGGAAAATCAAGACCAAGAAGAATCCTGATTATTGTTGTTTTGCCTATACCGTTACGACCCAGAAGACCGTAGATACAGCCTCGCGGTATCTTCAAATCTACTCCATCTATGACGCATCGGCCGTCGTAGTATTTCACCAGAGACTCTATTACAATAGCATCGTCGCTCATGGTTTATCCTTTCCAATGGAAAATTTAAACTTTCCTATCCTCTCATTGAACCACCGTGTCAATGTCTCTTTATCAATCTTCATATGAATTGACTCTACTATCACCCGCTCAAGGTCGTCACAGATTAGCCTTTTCCTGACTGACATATTTAAATTCGTATCAATGGCTGCTACAAAAGCGCCGGCCCCAGGCCGGGTAACAATAATATTATCCTGCTCGAGCTGCCTGTAGGCCTTGCCGATAGTGTTCGGATTTGTCGCAAGCTGAACCGCAAGCTCACGGACCGTCGAAAGCTTCTCTCCCTCCTTTAGTCTGCCAAGCGCTATGTCACGCTTGATTTGGTCGATTATCTGCTGGTATATCGGCCTGCCTGATGAAAGGTCAATCTGTAACTGCATATTCATTTCCTCATACTTGTACTATAATAACTATTACAAGTATATCACAAAGAATGCTCCTGTCAAGCTATTTTTTCCAAAATCCCTGAATTTTTCCGCCCGCATTCTGTTGTAAATACCATTAAATCCTCAAAAAAAGGCTGAAAAGCCAATTTTGTAGAAATAAATCGTTATCTGCCGATATACATAAAGCCGGCTATGCCGGCTGTGAGTCGCTAATTAAAGCGCATGCAATGACTCTGCGCTTAGGTTTTTTATTTTTTGAGCAGTTTTTATAGGACTGTAGCGTGAAAAGAAGGGAACAAAAGCAAAAGTCTCGAAAGTCGGCGACTGCGGCAAAGTGTTTTGCAATAGCCGCTTTAGTCGTTTTATTTTGCAGTTGCCTCAGCTTCAATATAGCCGATTGGCCCAGTAAATTCGCTTACCCTTATAACTCACCTCCCGCTAACTGGTGCGGCTCGATCGGAGCGTTCTGCGCGTATCATCTTTTATACTATGTTGGCCCGGGTGTCTTTGTTTTATTGCTTTGCGGTATCGGGTTTCTCGCTGCGAGCCTCGCCTCGAAACAAATCAGCCAGCTAATCTTAAGAATAATCGGTATGTCTCTGCTCGTGGTCGCAGTTTCAAGCAGCTATTTTTACTTGTGGCCGAAGGATGATTTATATTCTTTCCCCGTCGGCTCTGGCGGCCTGCTCGGTGTTGCGACAGTAACATTTCTGAAAAGCAAATTCGCACTGCTCGGAACCGCAATACTTATCTCTGCCGTCTGGATAGTCGGTATCGTGCTTGTAGCCGACAGCCTTGTCCTGATTGTCCTCAGACGGCTCGGTCGTACAGTCGCAAAAACCGCTGCTGTCGTCGCTCCTGTCTTCTCCGCAGCCAAAAGGATATTTGATTCAATCGTACGATTGCGGAAAAAATTCAGTGTCAGGCAGAGTTTCGAGCAAGCAAGACAAAAACTTCTTGCGCAGAGCTCAGCTCACCCGTTTCCCGTTCAGCCGGCAGCAACTTTCCCTCAGCAGTTCAAAGTCACAGCACCAGCCGCCGAAAAAATTAAAACCTCAGTATTAAAAACGCCTAAGCCGCCTCAGCAGCACCGCAAACCTGCTGTCCCTTCAGACTATGAGGATTACACTCTTCCGCCTCCGGAACTGCTCGCCGGTGCAGAGGCCACCTTTTCAGAGCTGCAGGGAAAGGTTGTTAAATCGAAGGCTGCTGCTCTCGAGAGACTCCTCGCCGACTTCAACATCAATGCCCGCGTCGTCACAGCCGATACCGGCCCGGTCGTTACAATGTTCGAGCTTGAGCTTGCTGCTGGTGTAAAGGTCAGTCAGATAAGCTCGCTCGCAAACGATATGGCCAGAGCACTGGGAGTTGGCGCCGTCCGCGTCGTCGCCCCTCTGCCCGGCAAGCACACCATCGGTATAGAAGTACCCAACAGCGTAAAAGAAAGAGTCAGAATGAAGGATATGCTCGAGCTGGCTGGCACCAAACCAAAGAATATGCAGATTCCTCTGTTCCTCGGAAAAGACTCCGCCGGTGACGCACTTGTATCTGACCTGGCCTCGATGCCGCATCTGCTTATCGCAGGAACTACCGGCTCCGGCAAAAGCGTCTGCATCAACGCCATAATCACCGGAATACTTCTCACAAAAAGGCCGGACGAGGTAAAGCTCATCCTTATCGACCCGAAGATGGTCGAAATGACAGCCTTCAATGCTGTCCCGCACCTGATGTGTCCCATTGTCACCGAGACGAGCCGGGCTGTTAAAATCCTCGAGTGGGCTACCGTCAAAATGGATGAGCGCTATTCGATTCTCGCCGAAGCTCGCGTCAAAAATATAACCGAGTTTAACCAGTTAACTCCTCAGCAGATTATCGAAAGATTCGAGCCGTCCAGTCCCGATGAAGAAGCAAAAATCCCCAAGCGCCTGCAGTATATAATTATTGTAATTGACGAGCTCGCCGATTTGATGATGACCAGCCCCAAGGAAATCGAAGCGTACATCGTCCGGCTCGCGCAGAAAAGCCGGGCCGTCGGAATCCATATCGTCCTCGCAACGCAGCGACCCCAGGCCACCGTCGTTACAGGCCTGATAAAATCGAATATGCCCACAAGAATCGGCTTCCGCGTCGCCGCAAAGATGGACAGCCGTATCATACTCGACCAGAACGGAGCAGAAGCACTCCTCGGACAGGGCGATATGCTCTTTCTCAAACCCGGCACGAGTGACCTTATCCGCGCCCAGGGAACCTTCGTCGACGAACCTGAGGTCAAACGCATCACAAAATACATCAGGGAAATCGCCGAGCCGCAGTTCCACCCAGAGCTTACACAGCTCAATCGAATAGACGCCGAGCTGACGGAAAAGGACGACCTCTTTGATGACGCTGTCCGCATCGTACTCGAAACCCGTCGCGGCAGCGTCTCACTGCTGCAGCGAAGACTCGGTATCGGTTACGCAAGGGCTTCGCGTATTATAGAAATGATGGCCTCGATGGGCGTCCTCGGCGAATACAAGGGAAGCCAGGCAAGAGAGGTTACGATGACTCTCGAAGAGTACGAGCAGACCCGGCAGGCCGAACAAGCTGACACACAGGAGCACGACATAGAGGAATATCACAAGCCTGCCGGCTATATCAAGGAAGGCCAGCGTGCCCACGCCGCCCTCGATGAGGATGACGATGACTTTTAATCTTCACCTTCTGAGCTCTGCACATTTGCTCTGATATTCCGGTTGCAGGCACATTTCTTTTTTGCAATTACGGCTGTGATTATGCGCTGTTGTTTTTTCTTCGTATCGTCGGACGTTCGACACCAGCAACGTGATTTGGTAAACTATGACTATGGATAAAGACCTGAAAGCAAATACCGCAGAAGAGCTTGAGCAGATAGTTGTTGGACTGGGGCAGAAAAAATATCTGGGCAGGTATATCTTTCAGTTCGTTCAGAATCTCGCAGCTGAACAGATTTCTCAGATTAGTCCGTTGAGCAGTTCTTTTCGTGAGCAGTTGTCGGGGCAGGGGTATTATATTTCTCAGCTGAAAACCATCGATAAGCTGACCGACCCCGACGGTACGGTCAAATATGTTTTTGCGCTGGCCGATGGCAGCAAGATAGAATCGGTAATTTTATTTGACGGCGGCGGTTCGCAGGACGCCTACCGGCGGAGAACATTGTGCGTTTCCACGCAGGCTGGCTGCGCTATGGGCTGTGTCTTTTGTGCCACCGCAAAGATAAAGCTTAAAAAAAATTTGACGGCGGGCGAAATAGTTGACCAGGTGAATGTTGCCTGTAAGGATGGAGAAAAAATAAATAATATCGTTTATATGGGTATGGGTGAGCCGCTGCAGAATTATGAGCAGGTAGTCAAATCCATTCGGATACTGAACCACCCAGCCGGCAAAAACATAGGCGTAAGGCATCTGACTATTAGTACCTGCGGAATTGCACCGGCGATTAAAAAACTTGCCGGCGAGGATGTTCACCCGCGACTGGCGATATCGCTCAATGCGCCAACAGACGATTTAAGGGAGCGGTTGATGCCCATAAATGCAAAATATCCGATATCGCAGTTGATGTCGGCGGCGAAATTTTACCTGGCGAAGACAAAACAGCGTGTTACTTTCGAGTATGTATTGATAAAAGGCGTAAATGATACGCAGCTTTATGCACAGATGCTCGCCAGGCTGTTGAAAGGTTCGCATTTCAGGGTGAATTTGATTGAATATAATCCGCATCCCGGCTGTGAGTTTGTTGCCGCCGGCGTTGAGCAAATCAAGCGGTTTGCAGAGGTTCTGGAAAAAGCGGGCGTTAAAACCACTATTCGCTTCAAGCTTGGACAAAGCATTAACGCCGCCTGTGGACAGTTGGGAGCAGACTGGATATAAGTGTGTCCTCGGCGAATATAAGGGAAGCCGGGCAAGAGGGGTTATGATGACTCTCGAGAAGTACGAGCAGATGCAGCAGGCCGAACAAACAGACCAAAAGGAGCAGGACATCGAAGAATATCATAAGCCTGCTGGCTATATCAAGGAAGGCCAGCGGGCACACGTTGCACTCGATGAGGATGGCGATGACTTCTAACGCCCGCTGGGCCGATTTCCTGGCTGAAATTTATTTTGCCTGAATATCGCCTGCTAAAATATTCTGCCCTGTTTTGTTTATATTTAACTTTCCTCGACAAATCGCACTGCTGAAGCTAATATATTCCCTATGATTTCTTTTCTGAAAAAACTTGCCGCCGTACCTGTGCGAGCTCTTGCCGGACTGCTTGATTTGCTGCGGGTCTTTGATACGACGCGGCTGTGGTCGTACTGCTTGGTTCTTAGCTGCAGTCCCGAAGACGCTGCCGTTTTATTAGCTTCGGTCTCCCAAAGAAAGGGCCGTGTCGCCGCCGCCGACATCGCCCCTCAAGTCATTGAGAAAACTAAGGCCTGTGACCCTGTCGCTATGATTGCCTGCATCGAGCTCGTAAATGGAAATTTTGAAGTCGCTCATAACTGGATTAAACTGGCAGAAGATGGAAATTACAAAAATCCTGAGCACCTGCTGTTCGCCAAGCTTCTTCTTAGCGATTACCATCCCGAATATGACAAGCGAGAAGTCACCGAGCAGGTCCTCTCGAGAAACGATTTGCCGCCGACTGTTACGCACATTGCCCTTATTAACAAGGCTTTTATATTGCTTGGGGAGAATAAAAACGTCGATGCCGAAACAGTAGCCGACCGGATACTGGGCATTTCTGAAGACCCCTGCGCGAGAGTCATCAAGTGGGCGCTCTGTATTGTAAATAATCGGCCTGCACTTGCCCAGGCACATTTGATAAAAGCCCAGCAGAAACGGCCGCCTCAATTGCTAAATCCCCTTATCGCGCAGGCCTGTTTATGTATCGGTGACAATGATGCAGCGATGGAATGGCTTTACCGGGCCGGTGAGCTCGATTATAAAATAACAGCCTCCGACTCGCCGGTCGGAAGATTATATCGTTCGCAGCAGTTTCGCGACTATTGCAGGGAAAGGCAGAACCAATGAGTTGGCAGACCGCACTATTATTATTTCCAGGCCTGGTAATCGGCCTGACTATCCACGAAACAGCTCATGCTCTGAGCGCGAAATGGCTCGGCGACAGAACAGCCGAAAAAATGGGCAGAATCAGCCTGAATCCTTTCAGGCACCTGTCGCTTTTAGGGACACTTGCTTTATTTGTACTCGGCTTCGGCTGGGGAAAGCCGGTTACGGTTAACATCTACAATTTCAAAAGGCCCAAACTTTATTATTTCTTATCTTCTATCGCAGGCCCCGTATCGAACCTCATCCTTTCCGCTATTGCTCTGGCAATTATGTACCTTAAACCTAATTGGCTGATTATGTGGATTTGTCTGAGCGTCTTTTACATTAATGCCGTTCTCGCAGTGATAAACCTGCTGCCTGTCCCTCCTCTTGACGGCAGCAAAATCTGGCCCTGTATCATTCCAGGCCTGAAACCTACCGTCTCGAAAAACTGGTCGAGGTTCTGGATTCTTTTCTTGCTCGTCGCTCTTTATACCGGCCTAATCGATAAGGTTATAACCCCCGTTTTCCACTTTCTTAACTCTCTTTTGCCCGCCGCCTGATTTTCCTGCATATTCTGATTATGGCCTTGCATCTTCCAGCCAGTGCATTGACATTATCGCAAAATCAATAAAATCAACCTTACAGTCGCCGTTAATGTCACCTGCTATAATAGTTTCGCACGGCTGGCCCCCAAAATATGATTTGCTCGCTTCAAGAGTCCCGCCGTAAGCGCCCATGTTTATCCTTCCCCCGTTAGGAAACGGCTCGTTACCTACAGGCGTCATCCAGTCACCTGCATCTATACACGGACTTGTATTTGAATCTGTCACCCAGCTTTGACTATTCGAATCCCACCTGCCAGCCTCCGACTGCAAATGAAAATCATTTGCATCCTCATCTGCAAATAAAGGGTCAGCATCGATATTGCCCAAATCCCATACGATAGCATCGCAAGGGTCAAAACATGCTGCCTGGCCACCTTGCAAGTCTGTATAACTTATTGTGATAGTCGAGCCGTCGTTGTTCCATATCTCATCGCCACCATCCCATAGGATACAGTCCACTGACTGGATGTTACTCTCCGATAGATGCGACCGTGAGTCGCAAGCTAAAGCTCTTCCGTTGTAAGCTAAATTCCCGACAAAAGTACAGTTGGTTATTATGGACCGGCTAGACGGATCAGTTTTGTTGAATATCCCTCCGCCCGCCTGGACAGCGAAGTTCCCGCTGAATACACAGTTCGTCAGTGTCTGGTCGCTGTAGTTGTAGTTATTGTAAATGGCCCCGCCATCTAGTTTCGCCGAGTTAGTGCTAAACTTACAATTGGTGATCACAGTTTTTCCTTCAGAGTCATATAAACCGCCACCGGAGCGGGCCGAATTGCTATTGAACGTGCAGTTGGTCAGCGTCGGAGAGCTGCCATTATCAGACGCCTCGCAGTACATCCCTCCGCCAAACTGGGCAGCCGAATTGCCGCTGAAGGTACAGCCAATCAGTGTTGGGCTGCTCGCATGGCTGTACAAACCACCACCGGAGCTATAGTCGTCTCCGCTGGCAATGTTACCACTGATTATGCAGTTGATAATCTCAGGCTCACTCCAGGAGATGTATATCCCACCGCCAGTTCTCGTAGACTGGTTACCACTTATGGTACAGTTCTGTATCTTGCCGTGGCAGTAATTGGTCCCGCCACCATGAATGTGGGCTGAGTTACTACTGATGGTGCAGTTACTGATAAGTCCGTCGAATCCGTATATCCCGCCGCCACGTCCCCCTGTATAATTAGCATTACCTCCAACAACCGTGAAACCGTCGAGCACGCCTGTCGGCGCACCATCCCAACCACCTCCAATGGCTACATGAAAGCTGTTCTCGCCCCGCGTAGGCTCATTGAACAAATCGCATGCATCGCCCACCTCTACATCGTTGCCGTCCAGGTCACCGCTCAGAATGGTTTCGTATAGCTCAATGTCTCTAATATTTGGGTCGGGTTGGCCGGAGCCGGCGTAGCCGCCCTTGAGAGTAACTTCATTAATAAGTTTAAACGTTGCTTCCCGGTCACCGGTGCCATTTGGTTCGGCTGAATTACTATCAGGTGTATAGATGCCTTCAGCTACTCGAATTTCTACCGGCTTGGGTGAAGAGTTGGCATCGGCTAGCCCATCCTGCAGAAAATTAAATGCATCTTCCCAGCTTGAGCCGTTATTCGCACCCGGCGCATTGAAATCAACGTAAATAGTATCTCCTGAACATATCGAAATCGCTGAAAAAACTACAAATACAAAAACTGCCCTTCTCATTGCAGGTCTCCTCATAGAAAATAATCAATAAAACAAATATACCACAAAACCGCTATAAGAGCAACCCTTTTTTCGTATGGGCTGTTTTTGTTACCTTAATAAGAAAATGTCCCTTTTTTGGCTAAATATGTATAACAAAAATTTTTCAATTATGGTTGCTTTTACTAATCCGATGTGATATTATTCCGCCTTGTTTTTTGCTCTGTCGCACGGGGTCGCTTCGGCTCGATTAGAGCACAGGGGCCGGCAGTTCACGGCTTGGCCGGCTCAAGCCTCCGACAGCAGTCAGACCGGCCATCTTAAGGCCCCCGTGACAAGCAAAATTCTTGCTATAGCTTACGACTTGTGACTTACGACTTGTGACTTTTGTTACCCGGTGGTGTAATTGGTAACACAGGGGCTTTTGGTGCCTCCATTCCAGGTTCGAGTCCTGGCCGGGTAGGTGTTTGGTTAATTGGTTAGGTGGTTAACTGGTTAATTGAATTGGAGATTATATTATTGTGAGTGGTTATAGCTTTGAAAATCTCGAGGTTTACAAGGCAGCAAGGCAATATAGAGTCAAAATGTACAAACTAAGCCGTCAGTTGCCAGAATACGAGAAATTTAATTTAGCTTTCCAAATGCGAAAGGCGGCTTTATCTCTTACAAATAACATTGCCGAAGGACACGGCAGGTATCATTGGCAGGAAAATATTCAGTTTGTCAGGCAATCGCGTGGTTCGTTGGAAGAACTGCTCGACGATCTTAATACGTGTTTAGATGAGAATTACGCTGAAGAGGCGTTGTTGGAAGGATTGAAGATCGAAGGTTATGAGCTTCTTAAGAAAATAAACGGATATATCAGTTATCTTAAAAAACGTAAAGCATCAGAGGAAAATATGAATGTTGAAAGCACTAATACCTCTGAAATTAACCAATTAACTGTTTAACTAATTAACTTATGAATACCGTTGCCGTAATACTCGCTGCAGGAATCAGCAGCAGAATGAAAACTGACACACCGAAGGTCCTCTTCGAGGTCTGCTCAAAACCTATGCTCTCTTACGTCCTCGATGCCTGCAGGGCTGTCGGAATAGAAAAAATCTACGTCGTCGTCGGCTTCGGCGCTGACCTCGTAAAAAAGCAATTCGCTGATCAGGACGACATTACCTGGGTCCTCCAGTCTGAGCAGAAAGGTACCGGCCACGCCGTCCTCTGCTGCAAAGAGTATCTTAAGAATTTCGACGGCCTGACCTTTGTTTTATGCGGTGATGGCCCCCTCATCAGGCCGCAAATCCTCGAAGAGCTTTTTCAAAAGCACAACGGCCAAACCGCTGCAGCGCTCGCAACAGCTATTCTCGACGACCCTGCCGGTTACGGCCGAATCGTAAGAAGCAAAACCGGCGACCTCGAAAAAATAGTCGAGCACAAAGAGTGCACCGAAGACCAGCTCAATATAAAAGAAATAAATCCAAGCTATTATTTATTTGACAATAAAGCCCTTTTCGATTCCCTCCAAAAAATTAAAAATGACAATGTCCAGGGCGAATATTACCTGACCGACGTCTTCGAGATTATGCTCAACGCCGGCAAAAAAGTCGCCGTCGTCACCGCCGTCCGACCCGAGGAGGCGATGAGCGTCAATACAAAACAGCAGCTTGACAAAATGAATGAAATTATGTGTAAAAGACTTGAAAACCGGGACACTGACTAAAGGATTGGTTTGATAACCGTTATTTTAAGGATGGATAAAGATGTTTTTGAACGAAAATCTAAAAGTATTTTCAGGCAGCAGTAACGTACAGCTCGCAGCCAAAGTCTGCAAATACCTCGATATCCCCCTCGGCGGTGCTGAAATCGACAGCTTCCCCGACGGCGAAAAAATCATCAGGGTCGAGGACGATGTCAGGGGAAGAGACTGCTACGTCATTCAATCGACCTGTGCTCCTGTCGATACCTATCTTGTTGAGCTGCTCATTTACCTCGACTGTCTCAAAAGAGCCAGTGCCAGGCGTGTTACAGCCGTTATACCTTACTTCGGCTATGCCCGTCAGGACAGAAAAGACGAAGGTCGCGTCCCCATCACCGCAAAACTCGTCGCAAACCTTATCACTACCGCCGGCGCAGACCGCGTCCTCGCAATCGACCTGCACGCGCATCAGTTGCAGGGCTTCTTCGATATCCCGCTCGACCACCTTATGGGTGAGCTTGTCCTTGGCAGATATTTCCGCGATAAAAAAATTGACAACCTCACCGTCGTTTCACCGGACGTCGGAAATATCAAAACCGCTTCCAGGTATGCCTCGCATCTCGGCGGCGAGCTTGCCATCATCCACAAAAGAAGGGTCAGCGGAAGCGAGGTCGTTGCTCAGGAAATTATCGGTGAAGTCAAAAACAGAAATGTCCTTATGTGCGACGATATAATTGCAACTGCCGGTACAATCACCAGCGCCGCAGAACTTGTCAGGCAGAGAGGTGCCAAAAAAATCTTCGTCGGAGCAACCCACGGAGTCTTTGCCGGACAGGCCGTAGAACGCCTCCAGCAGGCTCCTATTGATGAAATCGTTGTAACGGATACTATCCCGTTAGGGCAAGAGGGACAAAAATCTAAAATTATTAAAGTTTTATCAGTTTCTGCTATGCTCGGTGAGGCTATTAAAAGAATACACAGAAATGAATCTATAAGCAGTTTGTTTACTGACGTTTCGTAGTAGTTTGTAAATGTCACTGAACATAAAGTTAAATATGACTTGTTACGTTATGAGGGTATTATGGAAGAAAAATCGGCCTTGAAAGCTGAAATTCGTGAAAACACCGGCTCAACTTATGCCCGGAAAGTGAGAAAGCAGAATCAAATACCGGCAGTTGTTTACGGCCATAAGCAGGACCCTGTCTCTGTATCGCTCGACACGCACGATTTTACCGAAGCCCTGCATCACGGCCAGAGACTTATGGATCTGAAGCTTGGCAGAAAAAAAGAAACCGTTCTCGTCAAGGATATTCAGTATGACCACCTCGGCAAAAATATTATCCACGCCGACCTGATGAGGGTCAGTGCTACCGAGCTGGTCACCGTAACCGTGCCTGTCGAGCTAAAAGGTGTCGCAAAAGGTACGCACGAAGGCGGAATTGTCGAAGTGCATACGGACCGCATTGAAATAGAGTGTAAGGTCACGGACATCCCTGAATCTATCGTCGTCTCGGTTAAGGAGCTTGGCGTCGATGAGCACATCTTTGCCAGGGACGTCCAGCTGCCGCAGAACGTTACCCTTGTAACCGACCCCGACACTCTGCTGGTAAGCTGCGGCATCGTCGCCGCCGCTAAAACCACTGAAGAGGTTGAAGCTGAAGAACCCGTAGCTCCTGAAGTCATTGGCAAGGAAGAAAAACCTGAGGAAAAACCTGAGGAAGAACCTGAGCAAAAAGAGAAAAAATAAAACAGCTTGACGGAAATTTAAAATATGCCGGAACTAAAGTGGTCCACAGTAAGAATTTTAACAGAAGATTGAGGAATAAAACAGCTTGACGGAAATTTAAAATATGTCCGAATTCAAAATGGTTGTCGGTCTGGGTAACCCCGGTGCCGAATATGCTGATACGCGACATAACGTCGGTTTTAAGGTGATAGATTTACTGGCAAAAGATTTGGACCTTGAAGTAAGACGAAGAAAATTTAGTGCTCGTTTCGGCTTGGCCGATTACGCAGACAAAAAGGTAATCCTGCTCAAGCCCTGGCTGTTTATGAATCTTTCTGGACAGCCGGTAGCAGCGGCAGCTGCATTTTACAAGCTCGACCTGGGCAGCCTGCTGATAATCCTCGACGATTTGTGGCTTGAGCCCGGAAGAATAAGATTAAGAGCCGCTGGCTCAGCCGGTGGCCATAACGGATTGATTGATATTATTGAAAAGCTCGGTACAGAAAAGTTCAGCAGGCTAAGAGTCGGCATCGGAAGAAGCGATACTCAGGACGATTACGATTATGTGCTCAGCGAGCCCACCGAACAGCAAAGGCCGTTAATTGAAAAGGCTGTTGAAAATGCTAAAAATGCCGCTGTTTGCTGGCTCGAAAAGGGCATAGAAAAAGCTATGAATGAGTTCAACAGCATTTAATTATTGGTGTAAAAAACTGGTTATGTGATTTATCTGGAGGTAACTGATTTGAAAACTGTCACTAAGAGTAAGCTGTATGAGGCAATGTTCCTCGTGGATTCCGCACTCGCCGCTTCGGATTGGGACGGCATCAATGTCGCTATCAAAAAGATTCTGAAAAAAGAGAAGGCCAAAGTCCTCTATATGAAAAAATGGGATGAAAGAAAGCTCGCTTACGACATCAGGCGCGTCTCGAGGGGAACCTATATCCTGTGCTATTTCAAAGCGCCCGGCTCCGTTATTCAGCAGGTCGAAAGAGACGTGCAGCTCTCCGAGAAAATTATGAGGGTCCTAATCCTTAGAGCTGACCACATAAACGAGAAGGATATTGAAAAGCAAATCCCCGTAGTAACGCCC
>Ga0315551_10002079_pt1 | contig 14841 bp, 7 predicted proteins | sample SalMarSW160290MG_FD_203678 | JGI IMG/M metagenome (GOLD analysis project Ga0315551, IMG submission 203678) | Salt marsh sediment microbial communities from the Plum Island Ecosystem LTER, Massachusetts, United States - Salt Marsh Sediment SW1602-90 ... | reverse complement strand
CATATATTTTTGATATCACATTCGATAATCACTTTGTCCATATCACATATTAGTACTTATAATGCATTTTGTCAAGTAGGCAAAGGAGGTTTTGGTCTTTCTTCGAGATAGCTATATATACTAAAACCCGTCCAATTGACTCATGGATTAATCTGTGTAATACTGTATTGTTATGTTAGATTAAACGATGTTTTCGGTAAATTGAACAACTAGATAGAGGCAAAATACTTAACTTGTTTTTCAGAGAGGTCAAATCATAAGAATACCAGAGTCGGATTATGAAAGATAAGTCGTATGAAAATTTAAATTTTCTGTGGATGGTACTACACCAAGCTAGAGACGCAATATTCAAGCTTCGAGAGAAGGAGTTGCATAGATTTGGTATTTCTACTCCACAAGCCGAGATTTTGTTTAATATTGAAGATATCAAAGCGTCTCTTACGAGAGTTTCATTCAGTATCGTCAATCCTAATTAGAATGGAAAAGAAAGGCCTTGTGAAAAAAGAGAGTGATTTAAACAGGAGTAACTTGGTAAGAATTAGTCTGACGGATAAGGGCCGAAAAATCTATGATGAAGCAGCCAAAAGAGAGACCATTTTTAAAATATTGTCCTGTTTATCTGAAACAGAGACTATACAACTACTATCATCATTAAAGAAAATACGGGATGAGGCCGTTAAAGCTCTAGGAATGGAAGACCGTTTGGAATTGCTTGGGTATTAGTCATTTTTCGAGTTATTTAAGTTATTATTTTATGACTGCTTATATTATTATCTTTTTGCACTTTCTCATGTTTTGTTCAATCGAGATCACACAATAGCTTATGTTGTGCAACAGGTTATAGTCTCATGTCCCTCTTTTTCGTCAAAGGCCGTTTGCCATATTCAATTATTCATTCTTTATGCACAGACAGCTCTGGAAATGTCTTAAATATAGATTTTTCCTTTCAACCACACGAAATCCAGATTCCGCTAATCCATTGAATAATTCCGGCCACTCAAATCTAGACTCCAGGGGATGATGAATCTTGAGAAAACGCTCTAAATTGTCCAGGGCTTTCTTACGCGGCTCATGAACCAATAAAACTCCGCCACATTTTAATACTCTATTTATCTCTTTTAGAGCAATATGCCATTCTGGCACATGGTGAAGAACGTCGAAGGCAAATACTGCATCAAATTTCTCAGAGGGGAGTAAGATATCAGTAACGTCCCCAACAAATAGATTCACTTGCAAACCCCTTTGCTTGGCAAGTTCAATCTCCTCTGGCAGAACATCGAATGCGAACAGTTCTTTTGGTTGAAACTCCTCCATTATTAGCTGCGAGCTATAACCAGAACCACAGCCAACATCAAGTATTACCTTGTTGGTTAAATCAATGTGATTGTTTTTAAGGTACTGCTTAAAAGCCCTAAACTCGTAGTGTTTTTGGCAGAATTCCCTCACTGCACTATTAACAAGCTTCAACTCCCTTGTATCTATAGCTGAGTACAAAGTAACCTCCTAATTTGAATAAATGTTAAGCATGAAGCCTGCCCATTAAACATCCAGTAATTCTGCTTTGATTAGGGTGTTTTCCCGATTATACACCAAAGCCGAGCCAAAATAATATCAGCGGTTTGACTCGCAACCAGCTAATTGTTGCACGAATTGACGGATTGTTGCCTTATTTGAAGTTTAGCTTTTCCCTGTTCAAATAGAGTATAATCTTTTACAGTATTTTAACACATAAGAGGAACGGCCTTCATTGAATTCTATCCAGGTGCCGGAGCGCATCGGGCGACTTGGTGAACTGGCCAGCAATCTATGGTGGAGCTGGAACAATCAGGCCCGTCAGCTATTCCGTGCCCTGGATTACCCGCTCTGGAAGGAGAGCGGGCACAATCCAGTGAAACAGCTCTCCTGGATAAGCCCGGAACGGCTGGCTCAAGCTGGTGCCGACCCGGCATTTCTTGCCCTCTATGATTCGGTGATGTCAGCCTACGATGAAGCGATGTCCCCTGTTAACCACACCTGGTTGCACGCCAATTACCCCGACCTGCTCTCCGGGCCAGTGGCTTATTTCTCCATGGAATATGCCATCCATAATTCTTTGCCCATATACGCTGGAGGTTTGGGGGTGCTGGCCGGAGATATCTGCAAGGAGGCAAGCGATATTGGGCTGCCGATGGTCGCCGTCGGCTTCATGTATCCCCAGGGATACTTTCACCAGCATGTATCCGCCTCCGGCTGGCAGGAAGAGGAATACCAGGAGCTTAATTTTGATGAAGCACCCATCAATCAGATCCGCTCTCCCCGTGGTGACATTGCTCTGACCCGGGTCAGGCTGGGTGACGTTGACCTGGCGCTAGGTGCCTGGCATGTCAAAGTGGGTCGCACCGATATTTATTTGCTGGATACACAGCTTGAGGAGAATCTCGAGCCTTACCGGCAGCTCTCAGCGCGGCTCTATGTTTCCGACCGGGAGCTGCGCTTGCAACAGGAAATCGTCCTCGGCATTGGCGGCGTGCGCGTGCTGCGAGCACTTGGCATTAATCCCGCGGTCTGGCACGCCAATGAGGGACATACCGCTTTCATGACCCTGGAACGCGTTAGAGAAAAGGTGTCCGGGGGCATGAGCTTTGTCGAGGCGCAACTGGAGGTACGGAAGACCACGGTATTTACCACGCATACCCCGGTTATGGCGGGACACGATATCTTCGCCATAGAGCTGGTGGAGAAATACTTCCATGGTTACTGGGAGCAACTTGGCATTGATCGCCGGGCATTCCTGGAGCTCGGCGGGGAGGGCAACTCCGAACCCCAAAGTTTCAACATGACCGTCCTCGCCCTCAAAATGGCTGACCAGCGCAATGCGGTGAGCCAGCTTCACGGCAGCGTTACTCGGAAGATGTGGCATGGTCTCTGGCCGGATATTGCCGAGGAGCAGGTGCCCATATCCCACGTGACCAACGGCATTCACGTACCTTCCTGGGTTGCTCCAGAATTAAACCACCTTCTGGCAAAGTATCTTGGTGCAGACTGGTTGATGAGGCATGATGACTCCCACCTCTGGGAAAAGGTATCGGAGATACCAGATGAGGCTCTCTGGGCCATTTGCCAGAGGCTCCGGCGCAAGCTAGTGGGAGCGATTCGGGAGCGCATGCGTACCCGGTGGTTGGAGGATGACGTTCCATGGACTCATATGCTGACGACGGGGGCCCTGCTTGACCCTGAAGTGCTCACCATCGCCTTTGCCCGCCGGTTCACTGAATATAAACGGCCGGCACTAATCCTGCATGACATTGAGCGGCTGAAGCAGATTGTCACCAATAATTGGCATCCGGTCCAGATTATCTTTGCCGGCAAGTCACATCCGGCTGATTTGGCTTCCAAGAACCTCTTGCAGCAGGTCTATAAAATAGCCGCTGACCGTGAATTTCAAGGCAGGATAGTATTCGTCGAGGGCTACGATATGCACCTGGCGCGCTATCTGGTACAGGGAGTTGATATCTGGCTGAATGTTCCGCGGCGCCTCCGGGAAGCGAGCGGCTCAAGCGGCATGAAAGCATCCTTGAATGGCGTGCTCAATTTGAGCGTTCTCGATGGCTGGTGGCGTGAGGGGTATAACGCTGGCAACGGTTGGGCGGTTGGCTCACCAGATACCGCCGCCACCCCGGAAGAAGAAGATGAATCCGATGCTGAGGCGCTCTACCGTTTGCTCGAAGAGGAGATTGTACCGCTCTACTATGGCCGGGATGTGCACGGGGTTCCGCGCCGCTGGGTGGCCATGATGAAAGAGGCAATGCGTTCCATCGTGCCCGCTTTTTGCGCCCGCCGCATGATGAAGGACTACATCGAAAAACTGTACCGTCCGGCTGTCCAGAGGCCGTAGTTTAACCTGCTGGATGCCCCTTCAAACGTTGGCCATCAGAGCTACTGGAAAGGTGCGCAGCACCTCGGAGACAGCCAGTCCTTTTCCTTCCGGCATATCTATCTCTTCCCCCGTCAGGGTGTTGTGCCAGTGTCGGGGGGCGTTCTGAGGAAGATATAACTGACTTTGGCCCCAGACCGGGCCCAGAGGGAATTTGTTAGCCGGCACCAACCTGGTGGTGAGCCTCGGTACCACGGTAAGCGTCCATTCTTTCCCGCAGCATCGGCAAAAGGCGTAAATATGCTCCCGCATATCCTGGGAAACCTGAACTGGCAGATATTCCCCATTCTGAAATAGGGTTGCGTTTTCACTGCGGAAGCGCATTGCCTTTTGGGTTATATAGAGTTTAATACGTCCATCTTTCCAGTATTTGAGAAGTTCTGCCAGTAGGTGCGGGTTGCCGGGGGACTCCCCCTCTGTCAGGTCATTGAGATAGCTCTCCCGCTTTTGAAAATCAACCGGCCGGCGGTTATCCGGGTCAACCAGGCTCAGGTTCCAGAGCTCGGTCCCCTGGTAGAAATCGGGGATGCCGGGCGTGGTAATCTTGACCAGCAGCTGCCCCAGCGAGTCCAGGCTGCCGAAGAAGGCGATTTTCTTCTGGAAATTGAGAAAGTCTTCAAGGAAAGCATTTCTCCGTGTGTCGGCAAGTATTTCCTGGACAAACTGGAGCAATGCCTCCTCATAGGACGGGTTGGGTTCAAGCCAGCTGGTGAAGGTTTTCGCCTCGCGGGCAGCTTTTATGAGGTAAGCTCTCAGGCGTTTTCTGAATGCCGGCAGCTCTTCCTGAGAAAAAGGCCAGGCGCCAAGAAGCGTCTGGTAAAGGAATATCTCCATATTCGGCTCCGGGACATGGATTCCTTCAACCCTCTTTTTCTTCACCCTGTTCTGCTCCCGCCAGCGGGCGAGGTGGGTTTCCCATTCCTGTGGTATCTCTGAGAGAACGTTGATACGCGCCCTCGTGTCCTCGCCTCGCTTCGTATCATGGGTTGCGGTGGCGTTCATGGTGTGCGGCCAGCGCGCGCGGCGTTTTTTGTTCCATTGATGAAACTCCTCTACAGAAAGCCCGGGCGAAGCCGGATTACCTCCTACCTCATTGAGCGAAAGAAGGCGATTGAAGCAGTAGAGGGCCGTATCTTCAAAGCCCTTGGCCATTACGGCGCCGGTGAGCTGCTGCCAGCGCCGGATGAATTCAAGCCAGGTATTTTTGCGTTCCTTAGGAAAGATGCGCGGGAAACGCAGGAAAAGCAGCTTCTCCAGAAAGGAGGGCGTGCCCTGAGATAAAGCAGGATTATGCCTGCGTGCCTGTTCGAGAGCGTCCTCCAGATAGCGCCGGTCATTCGGGGCTATGGGAGAAACCCTGATATATGTTCGGTAGACCGGCAGGCACGCGGTCACGGTGGTCAAAGCCTCCGTGAGCTCCATATCGGAATGGTGTGCTTCAGGTTCATCTTTTCTGGCAATCTGATAAAGGCGGCCCCCCAATTCTTTCATCTCCGCAGAGAACAGCTCTTTCATTATCTGCCTCTTTTTCTCATAGACGGTGTGGCTGAAATCCTGCTCTATGCCGGTGAAGCGGCGGTAAATTTTATCCAGCTGGTTTGCCCCATTCCGGTCAATGAAGAGGGCGTTGACCTGATTCAGGAAATCGTAGCCGGTGGTGCCGAAAATATGCCAGTTATCGGGCAGCTCTTCACCATCGGACAGGATTTTCTCCGCAATAACATAGAAGGAAGGGCTTTTTGACGGTGTGGCTGTTCCTGGCGCTGCATAATGCTGGAGTCGGGCGAGGTACTGCGCGGGGTGGGCCAGGCCATCGATATGGTCAACCCGCAGCCCGGTCACGCCGCCGGCGCAGGCCATTTTCATAACCAGCGCATGCGTCTTACGGAACACGGCGGGGTCTTCCACTTTCATGCCGACGAGGTCGCTGATGTCGAAAAAGCGCCGGTAGTTGATTTCTTTCAGGCCGGTGCGCCAGAAAGCAAGGCGGTAAGCCTGCTCGCCGAGCAGCTCATCAAGGTGAGGTTCGCCCTCATCGCTGTTGAAGAAGACCACGCTCTCCTTGACAATGGTTGCAATCGACCGGGATGCCCCGAGCAGATGTGAAATTTCTCTCTTCAGCGTCTGGCGCTTTCGGTACTGTGGAGAGGCTTTCCCCGTGCGCCACCCGGCAAGCGATGGCAGGCTCTGTAAACTCTGTATAATTTTGCGCAACGCCTTCACCTCAGAGCTATCGCCGCCGGATTTTTTCTCCAGCAACTTTTGACTGTGGGTAAAAATAAGGCGGCAGGACTTTATTTCCAGCGGCAACCTGGTGTCACCACTGCTGATGCCAAACCCGTAATTGTCCAGTGAAAGCGCTATGCTACCGTCCCTGACGGCCTGAGGGTACGGGCTGCCCAATACCGGCAGGACCACCTTTTCGCCAGGAGTGGTGTCAAAAAAATCGGCATAGGGCGAAAGGGCGCCGTTCTCCAGAAAGTCCATCCACCACGGATTCTCAGCATCAGCGGCCATGTGATTGGGGACAATGTCCAGCAGCAGGCCCATTCCCTGCTGTCTCAGATGTTGGATGAGGTTTTGGAAATCTTCTTCTGTGCCCAGCTCCGGGTTGAGGCGGCGTGGGTCGACCACATCGTACCCGTGGAGGCTTCCGGTTCTCGCCTTTAAGACAGGGGAAAGGTAAAGGTCTGAGATGCCCAGGCGTTTGAGGTAGGGCACTAGTTTCAGGACATCATTAAAACGGAATGCATGATTAAGTTGCAGCCGGTAGGTTGCCGCCGGTATGCGCACGCCGGTCATCTACGCGCCTCTTATTTGAAGCTGTTCCCCGAGGTTGTGGAAGGCGGCCAGCCACCCCTTGGCGGCCTCATCACCGCTGTCAGCCCGCTGCTGGTAGGCGGGACGGGTGCTGTTGAGCATCTCATAGAACTGGTTTTGCGTCTGCCACAGGTCAACGGTAAAGGGCATGGCGCGGGCAAGGGTGATGGCATCAACGATAACCTGTAGCTTGGTGGTGTCCTCTGGTGCCTGGTTGAACGCTGCCATCATGCCTTCCAGCGAAGCCTTGAAATCGTAGGCCAGGCCATCCATGTCCAGGTCCACGCGCCAGGAATCGGCGGTGTTCACCAGATTCTTGATGGTTTCGGCTTCAAAAGTGTCGCTTTTCAGCGCCCGGTGCAGGTCAATATTCAGGATGAGCTCGGCAGCGGAGTGGAAGGCCTTGGGCACCGGACCTCCCATCTCGGTGAGAAAGCGCATGGCGGGGAAGTGGTTTTCATAGAGCTGGCGGTAGGCGGACTCAATCTCGGAAATAGTTGACTCCAGGATATAGCCCAGCACCTTGCGTTGTTCGTCACGGAAAAGGGAGCGCAGCGAATAGGTGGAACTGCCGAAGTGCTTGTCCAGCAGACGGATGACCTCTGGAAAGTCGGCGGCATGGCAGGTCTGCGTCGTCTCCTGGAGCATTGCCTGATATGCTGCCTCGCCCTGGTATTGCCGCACGCCGGCATTGAGGTTATGGTCGCCGAAATGGAGCACGCCGAAGCTGAGGGTGGCCTGTTCCTGCGTTATCTCGGAGGTTACTCTGGCCCGCCCCGCGGCGAGCCTGGTCTTACCGCAATCAACTGTCTGGTAGTCCTCGGTGTTGACAAAGTAGCAAAACGTCTTCGTCTGCTCACCGTAGTTTTCAAAAAGCGAGCTTATGGCGTAGTGAGCGGTGACCTTGATGAGGTCAACTATGGCCGGCCTGACGAACATCTCGTAGATATGGCGCCCGTCGCCCATCTTGCGGATATTGCTCTTCGCCTTCTCCAGAATGGACAGGAATTTCTCTTCCGCATCATCGCCGAAAAGCTCCTGGGCCAGCTGCACCACACGGCCGGCGTACTGGATGACCTGCACCGTCTCGATGCTGGAAAGGTCGTCGAAAAACCAGCCGCAGCTTGTATACATGAGCATGGCGTGGCGCTGGAGCTCAAGCAACTTGAGAGCCGTCACCCGTTCCGCTTCGTTCATTTCGCGGCTCGCCTGCTGGCTGAAAAACTGCCGCACGTTTTCCGGGGAGCGGTCAAGGATGACGTCTATATACGCATCTCTGGCCGCCCAAGGGTCTTTAAATAGCTCCTTAGCCTTGTTTTCGTACTGGGGTATCAGGGTATCGCGCAGCCAGTCCATCGCCTCGCGCAGCGGGGCGCGCCAGGCCTGGTTCCACTTTGGATGTCTACCTGAATTATCACCGCAGTCGTTCTGCCAGCGCTCGACGCCATGGGCGCAGCTCCAGGAGGTGTTCTCGATTATCTCCACCTCGTGGGTGGGGGGGTGCTTTTCCAGGAATTCCCCGAAGTTGGTTATTTTGGCTAAATTTTTTTCTTCTATATAGTTGAGGGCGTAGGCCAGCGCCATGTCGGCGAAGCGGTGATGATGCCCGTAAGTCTCGCCGTCGCTGGCGATGTTGACCAGCTGCGGCCAGCTACGCTTGTCGGAAAAAGCGGCCGTCAGGAGATTGGCGAAATTCTCACCATTGCTCAAAGTGTCTTCAAAGGCTACGCTGCGGGAGGCGGGGCCATCATAAAAGAAAAGGTTGAAAGTTCTGCCTGAGGGCAGGTTAACGAGATAGGCCATGGTCGGGTCGATTTTGCCCCCTCCCACATCGGCCCAGGCTTCGCTGCCCAGCTGGCGCACCCGCCCGGCCTGATGGGGAGCGAGGATGGAGAACTTCAGACCCATCTCGGCCATGATGTCGAGGGTCTCCAGGTCCACAGCCGTCTCTGGAAGCCACATCCCCTCCGGCTTTCGGCCGAAGCGTCGCTCGAAGTCCCTCAGCCCCCACAGGACCTGGGTGTATTTATCCCGCCTGTTGGCCAGCGGCATTATCATGTGGTTGTACGCCTGGGCCAGCGCCGAGCCGTGTCCGGAGAAGTTCTGCTGGCTCTCTTTATCGGCGTCGATGATGGTCTGATAGACCTCCGGCGTGTGCTCTTCCAGCCAGGAGAGCAACGTCGGCCCGAAATTGAAGCTGATTCTGGTGTAGTTATTCACAATCTTGGTGATGTAGTTCTCGCTATCGAGGATGCGGGAAACCCCGTTGGGCGCGTAGCACTCGGCGGTAATGCGCTCGTTCCAGTCGTGGAAAGGGTAGGCCGAGTCCTGAAGCTCTACGTATTCCAGCCAGGCGTTTTCCCGTGGCGGCTGGTAAAAGTGACCGTGCATGCAGATGTATCGTTCCATTCATTTCTCCTTGACAAATAGCACCGCGGACGCGGGTAAAATCTGGATGATGAGTTCTCCCCGGGACGACAATACCCCAGGAGTGCTGCTGCCGCCGCCTCCCCACGCCGCCTCCGCCGAATCGAATCGCTTCTGCCACCTCCCCACCGGCACCGGTAAGCTCACCGTGGACTCATCCTCCCCGCAGTTATAAATTATAACCGCTTCGCTTCCCGACTGCCAGCGGTGCAGCCAAAGAATTTTTGCCTTCTCATCGCCGGTGACCTTCATCGTTTTTTTGTCCAGGTTGCGCAGGGCAGGCACCTCCCTGCGCAGGCGGATAAGCTCCTGATAATAAGCAAATAATGTCTGGTGCTCGCTTTCATGGCGCAGGTGATGATTGAGACAGGCACGCTTGAAAGTTGCCTCATCCTGCGGGTCGGGTATCTCACCCTGCCAGCGGAAGGCGGCGAACTCCTCGCGCCGGCCCCTGCGCACCGCTTCAATGAGGGCTGGTTCCGAGTGGCTGGTGAAGTAGGGGAAGGGCGCCGTCTCGCCGTATTCTTCGCCCATGAAGACAAGCGGGATGAAAGGTGAAAGCAAATAGAGGGCGGCGGCAAGCTTCGACTTCTCAAAGGAGACCAGCCCGCTCAGACGTTCGCCCTGAGCGCGATTGCCCACCTGGTCGTGGTTCTGGGTGAAGACGACGAAGCGCCGGGCGGGGATGTCCTCTGAGGACGTGCCGTGCCGGCGCCTGCGGTAGGCAGAATACTGGCCGGAATAGACAAACCCCTCCTCAAAGGCTTTAACCAGCTGTCTGAATTTCCCGTAATCCTGATAGTAGCCGGTTTTTTCGCCAGTAAGCAGGACATGAACCGCGTGGTGAAAGTCATCATTCCACTGGGCATCAAATCCGTAGCCTCCTGCCGGGACATCACGTATAAGGCGGACGTTATTGGCGGCGCTCTCCCCGATGAGATACACTTTTCGCTTCAGGTTTTCAGCCTCGTCGTGTACCGAGCGTGCCAGCTCCTCGATAAAGGTGAAGGGAGACATATCGAGTATGGCATGGAGGGCGTCCAGCCTCAGGGCGTCAATGTGGGACTCCCGTATCCAGTAAAGGGCGTTTTCAATGAAGAAGCGGCGCACCTCATCGCTATCGGGCCCGTCAAAGTTCAGCGCTCGTCCCCACGGCGTCTGGTAGCGCTCGGTGAAGTACGGCCCGAAATCGGCAAGATAATTGCCCTCCGGCCCGAGGTGGTTATACACCACGTCCAGAATGACGGACATCCCCTGACGGTGGCAGGCGTCAACGAGCTGCTTAAAGCCCTCAGGGCCTCCATAAGATTCCTGCACGGCAAAGGGGTACACCCCGTCATAACCCCAGTTACGGTTTCCCGGGAACTGCGCCACCGGCATAAGCTCCAGGGCGGTAATCCCCAGCTCCTTGAGCATATTGAGATGGGGGATAATGGCGGTGAAGGTGCCCTCTGCGGTGAACGCTCCCGTATGCAGCTCGTAGATAATATAGTCCTCAAGCGGTATGCTGGCCCAGCCTTCATCCCGCCAGGCGAAGTTGCTGTCCACCACCTGGGAGGGGCCATAGACACCCTGCGGCTGGAACCTGGAGGCGGGGTCAGGGCGCTCAGCCTTTCCATTCAGGCGGTAGAAGTAAAGGCTGCCCGGCGTCACGTTTTCGACGATGGCGTGATGATAGCCTTTGCCATCTTTTTCAAGGGGAAGCACACGCTCATCGGGCGCAGTAAGATGGACTTCAACCTTGTCCACAAATGGAGCCCAGACAAGAAACCGGCAGCGTCCATTGCCGAGATAGGTGGCACCGGGTCGGGCTTGCTCTTTCACTTTGCTCGTTTCCTTGGCTTGAAGAAAACGATGGCCAGCGGCGGAAGGGTTATGGTGAGGGAATAGGGACGACCGTGGCAGCCCTGTGATGAGGCCTCGATGCTTTTCGGGTTTCCCTGGCCGCTGCCGCCGTACTCAACAGCGTCGCTGTTCAGAATCTCGACCCACCGGCCGCCACACGGGACGCCCACTTTATACTGGGTATGCATCATCGGGGTGAAATTGCACACCACGAGGACAGGTGCATCATCTGACTTCCCTCGCCGTATAAAGCTGAGGGTGCTATGCAAAGCATCAGCCGTATCAATCCATTCAAAGCCGGCCTGCTCACAGTCAAGCTCATGCAGTGCCGGCTCGTTGCGGTATACACGGTTGAGCGTCTGCACCCACTTCTGCACGGCGGCGTGCCGGTCATAGTCCAGCAGGTACCAGTCGAGGCTGCCGTCGTGGCGCCATTCGCTCCACTGTCCGAACTCATCGCCCATGAAGAGCAGCTTCTTTGCCGGCTGGGCATACATGTAACCGAAGAGGAGCCTAAGGTTGGCCATTTTCTGCCAGTCATCCCCGGGCATCTTGCCGAGGAGGGAGCCCTTGCCGTAGACCACCTCATCGTGGGAGAGGGGCAGAATGAAATTTTCACTGAAGGCGTATAACATGCGGAAGGTGAGGCCGTTGTGGTGGTATTTGCGGTGGACGGGGTTCCGGTGCATGTACTGCAAGGTATCGTGCATCCAGCCCATGTCCCATTTCATGCCGAAGCCGAGTCCGCCGAGGTAGGTCGGCCGCGATACCATGGGCCAGGCGGTGGACTCTTCGGCGACGGTCTGCACGTCGGGAAAGCTCAGATATATCTCCTCATTGAGCTTGCGCAGGAAATCGAGAGCTTCCAGGTTCTCCCGTCCTCCGTACTTGTTCGGTATCCACTCCCCTTTCTTCCGTGAGTAGTCCAGGTAGAGCACGGAGGCAACGGCGTCCACGCGCAGTCCGTCAACGTGGTACTTGTCCAGCCAGTAAAGGGCGTTGCTGATGAGGAAGTTGCGCACCTCGCTGCGCCCGTAGTTGAAGATATAGCTGTTCCAGTCGGGGTGAAAGCCCTTCCTCATGTCGGCGTGTTCATACAGGTGCGTGCCATCAAAGAAGCCCAGCCCGTGCTCATCGGTGGGGAAATGAGATGGAACCCAGTCCAGAATGATGCCGATGCCCTGCTGGTGCAGGTAGTCAACCAGGTACATGAAGTCCTGCGGGGTTCCGTAGCGGCTGGAGGGGGCAAAGTAGCCGGTTACCTGATAGCCCCACGAGCCGAAGAAGGGGTGCTCCATCACCGGCAGGAATTCCACGTGGGTAAATCCCATCTTGTTTACGTAGTCAGCCAGAAGCGGTGCCAGTTCGCGGTATGAGAGCGACCGATAATTTTCGGCAGGCACCCTTCGCCAGGAGCCAAGGTGCACCTCGTAGACGGAGATGGGGGCAGCCAGCGAGTTGCGGCGGTGCCGATTTGCCATCCATTCTCCGTCCCCCCAGGGGTACTCCAGGTCCCAGGTAACGCACGCCGTATTGGGTGGGATTTCGGTGAAAATGGCAAACGGGTCAGCCTTGTCAACCTGGTATCCTTTGTAGTGGGAGACAATATGGTACTTGTAAAGGCGGCCCCTGCCCAGCTTTGGAATAAACCCCTCCCAAATGCCGGACTGTCCGCGGGATCTCAGCAGGTGACTGGTGTTGTTCCAGCCATTGAAATCGCCGACGACGGAGACCTGCCGGGCATCGGGTGCCCACACGGCAAAGTATGTCCCCTGTTCGGCACCGACGGAGGCCGGGTGCGCGCCCAGCTTCTCATAAAGCCGGTAGTGTGAGCCTTCGTTGAACAGGTAGAGGTCGTCATCTGAAAGAAACGTCACTTCATAGGACACGCCTCCAGCACCCTTCAAGCTCGTTTGAGGTTCCTTTTTCCGTGTCATCGCAGCGGTTCCTCTCTCCTTCGGATTCGGTCCACCATACGTAGTGTAGCAACTACCTGGGGCATCTGGCAAAGTTCGTCAAGGCGGCGGCGGGCCTTTTTGCGCCAGTTGGGATAAACATCATCAGCGGTGCTCGGTATGTTCTGTGGTCTGGTCTCAAGCCAGAGGTCTTCCAGGTTGACCAGCACCATCCCGGCGTCGCTGGCACTTAAAAACGCCAGACAGGCCCTGAGAACTTCTTCAGCGCTGGCCGGTGTCTTATCCAGAAAACCCTTTGCCTGCAACAGTCTGACCAGTGCTCTTTTCTTTTCCTCCCAGAGCCTCCTCTCTCGGTTGGCCGCTACTTTACCCAGGAGGCCAATGGCTGCCCTTTGCGCTATGTCTGTCCCGTCCCAGACGGCAGCAAAGGGAAACATATCGTGGGTATTAAGGCTGGCTATGGAGTCGCCGGGAACGGGTTTGAGGACTTTCCCTGCGCCAGCGGAGGCAAGTTCGTAGTGCATAACGTACATACGGTGGACACCATGCTGTTTCATCGCTGGCCGGACATAGGGAGGCACTGTGCCCAGGTCCTCCCCGACGATTACTGTCCGGCTGCGGTGGGACTCAAGGGATAAAATGGCGTAGAGCTCATCAGGGTGGTAACGAATGTATGCACCCTCGCTGGCAGACATACCTTCCGGTATGCAGAAGAGGCGGTGCAGCCCCATGACGTGGTCAATGCGTAGCACGCCGGCAGACTTTAGGTGATGGCGCAGGTAGGCAATGAAGTAGCGGTAGCCCTGATTCCGTATCCTTTCAGGGTGCAGTGGCGGGAAGCCCCAGCTCTGTCCCTTGGTGAAAACGGCATCTGGAGGTGCCCCGGCGGAGATGCCAGTAACGAAGGCGTCGCGCTCCCGCCAGACGTCATAGCCCTCGGGATGAATGCCAAGCGGGAGGTCCAGGTACAGCGTAACATTGCTGGCTCGCGATGTTTTCAGCAGGCGCTCCACCTGTTCCTGTATCAGCCACTGCGTGTAGAGATAATACCGTTTTACCTCCTCATCATAGTTTTCTTTCCCGATAACGCCACTGGCCAGCGGCTGAGGCCATGTCCGCCATGAGGGCCCATGCCGTTCTCTGGCGGCACGGAAACAGGCGTAGTCCTTAACGACAGGGTTTGTTTTAATGAAGCGTAAAAGCGCGTCGCGACGTTTTGAGGGTACGGCGAACAGGCACCGACATAATTCTTCCAGAATCTGTCGTTTCTTTATCATAATGCGGTGGTAATCCACTTGAGGCGCGTCGCGCAGCGTCTCAATCTCCTTCTGAAATGACGCAGATGCCAGAAGGGCCTGGGCTTTCGGGCAGCTCTCCAGCTCTGGGACATTCATAATGTCGAGATAGAACTCATTCCAGAGAAGCCGGCTGGCTGGAATGTACGGACTCGGGTCTTTATTATCGTCTAGAAAAGACGCGAGCATCGGCAGCATACCGACAATATTTCCACCCATATCGCCCACCCACGAAATGAGTGACTGGAGGTCGGAAAGGTCACCGCTGCCCCAACCCCTTCCCCCAGTGAGGGCATACAGGGGTATAAAGACGCCCCACCTCCGATATGCTTCCGCTTCAGGGGGATGATAAAACCTGGATGGGGCGGAGATGACCAGAGTCTCGGCGGTTTCTCCTTTGATTCGGAACGAAAGCCGGTGGTATCCAGGTGGCAATATGTCTTTCCAGTGGAGCCCCTTTACTTCGTATTTCATCCCCTCCAGTTCGGCCATTTCCAGCGTCTTGAGGTCGCCGGCAAGATATGCCTGTTCCCGGCGCTCGCCATTCTCCATCGTCAGATGGCAGGCTAACTTAATATCAGCCAGGGAGGAAGGAAGCCGTAAACTGAGTGAAGAGAGGTTGCCA
>Ga0315551_10002077_pt1 | contig 14849 bp, 13 predicted proteins | sample SalMarSW160290MG_FD_203678 | JGI IMG/M metagenome (GOLD analysis project Ga0315551, IMG submission 203678) | Salt marsh sediment microbial communities from the Plum Island Ecosystem LTER, Massachusetts, United States - Salt Marsh Sediment SW1602-90 ... | reverse complement strand
CAACAGCGAACTTCACCAAGGCCTGATAGGTCAAGGTGTGGGCCAGTTTGATTAACTCTGAGTTCATTCGAGTCCCTTCCCCTGCTGCCAATACTACTGCTCTTACGTCCTTCATCTTCCTCTCCTTTTTCTCTTTATTCCCCTCCTTTATGAGTTGCCCTAACATATCAACTAGTTCTGAATTTGTCAACTCAACCACTGAAAGCCTCTCAAAACCTGCTCCTCCTGTGGTTAACCTAACCCAAAGCCTCTGAGTAGTTCATAGCTCATGGTTGATAGCTCATAGTCGAATTGGCAGCCGCACGCTTTAGTAGAGCCTTTCACTTCTCACGTTTCACGTTTTGTTTACCCCTTTAATCCTCTAATCCTGCTTTACTTAGCTTTTCTTTCTCCTGAATGCCTGGTAAACTACTCTAAGTTCATCCAATTTCAAACAGTAAGCTAAGCCACAAAATATGAGCATCCCTACGCCGATACCGCTGCAAACCTGTACAATCTGAGCCTTGAGCAAAGATATTCCTTTCATAATAGGAATGGCCTCAATTATAAGAAAAACTCCTGCTCCCATCGCTCCTGTGACCAGGCTAATCTTTAGGAAAGAGTTAAGGATCTTCCTTCCCTCTATTCTTTTTAACTTTCTTCTCAAAAGAACCAGAAGTATCGCTCCATTGGCAAACATTGAAAGGGATGTGGCTAAAGCCAGTCCACTATGTTTTAGGGGTGAGATCAAAAGAAAATTTAACAAAACATTGAGGATCAATATAAGAATAGATATCTTAACCGGGGTAAAGACATCTTGAAGAGAATAAAAAGCCCTGGTAAGGACCATAACCTCACCCATGGCAAATAAGCCCAGTGAGTAATAGACCAAAGCTTGAGCGGTCATGAGGGTATCTTCAGCTAAGAAAGCTCCGTGCTGAAAAAGTAGAGAAATGAGAGGACCCCTAATTATGATTAATCCTACACTAGAGGGAATGAGAACAAAGAGAACTATTCTCACTCCCAGGGATACCATCTCCCTCAGCTCCCCTACTCTTTCCTTGGCAGCAAGAGAGGAAAGGGTAGGAAAAATAGCCGTAGACAAGGCTATAGCAAAAAGGCCTAGAGGAAACTGAATCAACCTCATGGCATATAAAAGAGCCGAGATACTGCCGGGAACAAGAGTAGAAGCAAAGACACGGTTAATCAATACATTAAACTGGAGAGTAATTCCCCCCACGGTGGCTGGTACAATCAATTTACCGATCTTGCGTATTCCTGGATCTTTAAAAGACAAAGCTGGATAATATCCAAATCCTCTTTGAATGAGTGAAGGGATCTGGAAAAGGAGCTGGAGCCCTCCTCCGACTACCACTCCTATAGCTAGACTATAGATTCCAAATTGAGGAGTTAAAAAAAGAGCGGATAAAATGACAGCTGCGCTGAAGAGAAGAGGAGCAAAGGCGGGGGTAGCAAAATGTCCTTTACAATTGAGAAAAGCCATTGCCAGAGCAGCCAGGCTGATAAAAAAAAGAAAGGGAAACATAACCTGGGTCAGTTTTATAGCCAGACCCAGCTGGGAGGGAATTTTTCTAAAGCCGAAGGCCAGATAAGGCACATACCACGGCGCAAAAAAGATGCCCAATCCCACTACCACTACCAAAAGTAGCATGAGGATATTGAGGACATTAGCAGCTAATCTTTTTGCTTCTTTTTCCCCTTTTTTAGCCAACCACTCACTAAAGACAGGGATAAAAGCGGTGCTTAATGCTCCTTCTGCCAGAAGAGATCTAAGAAGATTGGGCAGGGTAAAGCCGATCCAGAAAGCATCAGTAATTGCGGAATAGCCAAATATATAAGCAATAACCTGGAGTCTTACTAGGCCGAGGATACGAGAAAGAAAAGTGCCCAATCCCACCACCCCGGCTGCTTTTATTACCTTATCCGTACCCAATTATCCTGGCGCCTTACTTGCAGTTTTTTGGCGGATATGATATACTCCTTGAAAACAAAACCACGCAAAGGAGAATACAATGCCCATCCTCAGATCAGCAAAAAAAAGGATGAGACAGGATCAAAAGAAAAGACTACGTAATCAGAGTGTAAAAAAACAAACTAAAACAAGTATCAAAAAACTGAAGGGACTTATAGATGAAGGTAAAAAAAATGAAGCAAAGAAGTCCCTTCCTACCATCTTAAGCCTAATCGACAAAACAGTAGTTAAAGGAGTGTGGCACAAAAATAAAGCAGCCCGGATAAAATCCAGACTTATGAAAAAATTGGGCTAGACCCTTCTCTATTTGGCTGAGGCAATTTTTTCTCCTTAGCCTAAGTATCTTTGAAGCTCTTGTCTCCAGCTTTACTTCATACATCCCTTTAAATATCCTCTAAGTTAACAGTTTTCCCTTCTTCATCTTCCCGGATTGCCTCTTTTTCCATCTTCTCAAGAGCCTCACCCCAGGCAGGGTTAAGCTCAAAGAAAAGAGCTTCTTTCTCATCGTCGGAGAGCCTGGAGATAATCTTTTTTAGCTCCTCAAAATCCAGGTCAATCTTAAGCGTTACTTTACTCATTGTTTTTTGCCCCCTTTTTAACTTGACTTTGTTACATTCCAACTCTAAGCCACTGATCACAGGGCTTCCATTACAAATTACCTTCGAGGTGATTATAAAAGGATAAGGGGTTTCTTCAGTCATACTCTAGAGGAAAAATTAGTAAATGTCAACATTTTGGTGGTTTCTTTTATGCTTCGAGGGTGGGCATTAATCTAAAACTATACTGAGAGGCTAGCTTCGTCTTTCGTCACTCCCAGAGGATAGGAGGGAATCATCTTTTCTTCCATCCATTTGAGAAAATCAAGAGGTGAAAGCCTGCCGAAGGCAGGCATGGCGATCTTTTGACCCACACCTTAATCATATTTCCAGGGGGAAAAGGTATCTCGAAGAACGTCTTTCAAGGTTTTCTTTTGACCCTCTTCTTCTCTTTTCACCTCTTTTCTTATCTCCTCCCCGGTATATCTTTTGACTACTTCAATGAAGGCATTGCTTTGAAGAAGGGCAACCATACTCACTCCTGCCAGAAAGATAACTCCCGTAATAGAACAGAGCAAAAGAATAGCTATTTCAAAGAGAAGAATTGCAAAGGTAAACGCAACATTATTCAAAGCTAGTAAAAGAGAAGTCCTTAGGATTTGACTTATTCCCATTTTCTGCCCTATCATAAGGGGAAAGAAATAAACTTGAGCCAGGAAGAAAAAGATCAATATCCAAACGTTGATTATCCAAAGAATTACAATCAAAGAGCTAGTTCTAGCCAATTGTCCATAGAACATTAAGGAAGATCCAGCTACTAAAGGGATTATCACACAAATAAGAGACAGGACAAGGCTTTTCTTCCAATGCTCTTTTATTCCAGCAAGGAAATCTCTTAGCTCTATTTCGTGCTCCTTTATGGCAATTTTTCGAGACATAACAAATATCCCCGCCAAGGCGGGAGAAGTTAAAAGAAAGCACCCGGCCAGCAAAAGAAGAAGTAAGGGGGAGAAATTCTTTCTGATCTCGAGACCCACTAATAGACAGGGAATGAGGGTAGCTGTCCAAAATAAGTTACTAAGGATAACCTTACCTACATTATGATAAGTATCCCCTAACGTAAACTTTATGGCCCGTCCTACGGAGGGTTTACTAACTTGATTATTTTCTTTTAACAATTACCTTTTCTCTCCCGCCAGCAGACCTGGCGGGTATCCAATCTAGTAGCGATCTTCTCATCAAGCCTTTCCCGATTCTCATAATAGTAAGAAAGCGCATCATGAACTTTGACTAAATCGAGATGGGGATGAGCGTCAACTATCTTCTTCAGTCATACTCTAGAGGAAAAAATGGCAAATGTCAACATTTTGGCGCTTTCTTTTATGCTTCAAGGAGGGGCATTAGAAACTATACTGAGAGGCTAGCTTCGTCTTTTATTACTCCCAGAGGGAAGTAGGAGATTAGTTTTTCTTCCATCCATCTGAGAGAATCAAGCTTACTATCTGCACCATAAAAAATCCTTATGCGCGGTTTATCGTTACATTTTACAATTCTTTCTCATAATCACCTTACACTCCTTCCTTTGACAAACTCTTTCTTGTAGACTATTATCGTATATTGAGTAGGAGAGGATGAGAAATTTTGGGTCTATATCTATCAAGGAAAAGATTCTCATAGTCTCAAAGGTAATAACTGGGGAAAAGATTCAGCCGGTAGCTAAAAAGCACGGGGTAAGTAGACCTTCTATTTATGCCTGGACTAAAAAAGCTTTAGATACTCTAGAGCAAACCCTAAAACTAGGGAAACGGGGACCTAAATTCAAAAAAGAAAGAGTCGATGTAAAAGATAAGGCCATTGAAGAACAAAAAGAGAAGATAGAGGAGTTAAACAATATCATCAGCGAGAAAGAGAAACAAATTAAAAACTTGAAAGGGAAGATAAATCTTCAGAAAAATAGCCTTCCCCGTCCTTCAAGGTGCCCCCATTGCGGATTTGAGAAGATTTACAAAAATGGCACCTATAAGATAAGGCCAGAAAGATTCTTTGAGCAGTTAAAAAAAGATAAAGAAATAGAGGTAATAATCCAGCAGTTCATCTGTCCCTACTGTAGAAGCTCCGTCTATACGCCAGAGAAAAAGAGAGAAATAACTCTTTCTTAATGCCCACCGTGTTATAGGACTTAGCCCCTAAAGGAATTTTCAGACTAAAACAAACTCCTCATAGTGTAAAATAATTGCGAGTATTTAGGAGTACGTTCAAGGTAGAATAATTAATATCTCTTTTATTTCTCCTGAAAATACTTTTAGGCCTAGGTTTACTTTCAATTTTTCAGATTTAATTTGAGCTCTTGACAAAAAAAAATGGTGCATTATAATAATAGAAAATCGTTAAATCAATATTTCTTGTGTGACTTGATTAAAGAACAGATATAAAAGGTTTAACGTTTTACATTATGAGACCAACTATTGTACATGTTGCGAGGATAGCAGGGGTTTCCCCAACAACAGTTTCTCGAGTTATCAATGGGAAAATTAAAGGATATACAGAGAAAACAAAACAAAGAGTGCTAAAAGCTATTAAAGACCTAAATTACGTCCCAGACAGAAGAGCAAGGGGTCTCAGGGGATTCAAGAGCCATGTAATTGGGTTTGTGATTCCTAATTTCAATTTCTTTTTCCACGATATTGCTCGCACATTTTCAAATCTTTGTGCTTCAAAAGGATACGGGGTAGTTATCTGTAGCTCTGAGGATAATTTAAAGAGGCAAACAATCAATTTAGATTTCCTTGTTAATCAAGCAGTAGATGGTGTGGTTATTATTTCTGAACGGATAGAGAGCCAAAAGATTGACCAGTTAATTCAAAAGGATATAGCGGTCGTAGTTTTGGACGAGGAAATACTTCTTACCGGAGCTCCAGCAGTACTTACTGATTACTATCAAGCCAGTATATTAGCCACACAATACCTTATCGATCTTGGACATAAAAGGATAGTTTTTATAAAGGGAAGAAGTTTTGTCTTATCTGCCAAAGCTCGATTTCAGGGATACATAGATACTATGAACAGGAATGATTTGGGTATAGAAAAGAGTTTAATAAAGAACGGGGATTTCTCCTATGAAAGCGGATATAAAGCAGCAGAAAGACTACTGAGAGAATCAGGGGATTGTTTTACAGCTATATTCTCCTGTTGCGATCTTATGGCATTAGGAGCACTGGCTTGCATACAAGATATGGGGAAAAGCGTACCTGGTGATTATTCTTTGGTAGGAATTGATGATATAAGTCTTTCTACACTTATCCGTCCATCCCTCACTACCGTTGTTCCACCAAGCCTTAAGCTGGTAAGAACAGCCTTTGACATAATAGATAACTGGCCAAAAAGGAATAAACGCATAGTCTATCTTCCAGAATTGGTGATCAGGAATTCCTGCAGAGAAATTGTGACTGAATAACCAAACTTTAGGTAGATGCAGTATTAAAAGGCAGAGGATCCTTGACAGTACAGTTGGCTCTTGTAAAGGAGGAAAAATTGTGTCAGTCAATGATTCAAGAAGAGATTGAGGCTGGGAAAGGGGTGCTGCTCTCTGGATGGGGGGAGATGGTAGATCTTGTTGTCTCTCATGGCAAAGGTGCTGTGTTTTGGGACATTGAGGGCAAAGAATACATAGATTGCACTGCTCAAGCCTGGTCTTTAAATACAGGCTTTAACCATCCTCGCGTCATAAATGCTGCAAGAGAACAATTATACAAAGTTACCCATATAAGAAGTACCTTTTACAGCCTCCCTCAGCTTCGATTGGCCAAAAAACTATCCGAAATTGCCCCCGGAGAAGGTCCGAAGAAATTAAAACGGGTGACCTTCTGTTTACATGGTTCGGTAGCCACAGAAGGAGCCATGAAAATAGCTTTAAAATCCAAAGGTGGAGGACAATTTCTTGCTCTTTTTAACGGATACCATGGAAGAACTTTAGGTTCTATGTCAGTAAGCTGGCCTCATCCCACCAACGAGTTTCTTCCCTATATGGGGAATGTGATCAGAGTACCTGCTCCTTACTGTTACAGGTGCCCTTTCCATCTGGAGTATCCAAGCTGTGGCCTCCAGTGTGCTGATTTTATGGGAGAGGCCATTGAAAAGATGCCTGATGGTAAAACATGTGCCTTGATAATGGAACCTATCCAGGGAAATGGTGGACAGATAATTTTTCCTCCAGAGTTCCATACCCGAGTTCGACAGATATGTGATAAGTTTGGAATTTTACTCATCTACGATGAGATTCAAACTGCTTTTGGCAGAGTGCCCGCCATGTTTGCCTGTCAGCTCTACGATGTGGTTCCAGATATTATTGTATACGGCAAAGGGCTGGGAGGTGGATTTCCTGTTGCAGGAACTTTATCTAGAGAGGGACTGGCTAAATTTTCAGCTGGAGATCATGGATTTACCCTTGGGCACTTTCCCATATCTTTAGCAGCTGCCCTAGAGAATTTAAAAGTTATCGAAGAGGAAAATCTATTGGAAAGATGTAAAAGATTAGGAGATTACATCCTTAAAGAACTTAATCGAATGAAAGAGGAATACGAGCTCATTGGGGATATTCGAGGCTGTGGCTTGATGATAGGTGTAGAGTTAGTTAGAGATAGAACAACTAAGGAGCCAGCTACGAAAGAAGCTCAGGATTTTGTGAATGAAGCTTTAAAAAGGGGTGTGCTCTTCGGTACATCTCGCTATGCAGGTCTGGGTAACGTAGTGAAGATAAAACCTCCGGCCGTAATTACTGACGAACAGGCAGACAGAGCTCTGGAAGTGTTTGAGGAAGTATTGAAAGTTATATCAAAATCTGGTAAACCCTCTCTTATTTTTTAGAGGGTAAAAGCTGAAATAAAGGGCCAGGAGAGAGGTGAAAAGGTAGGTAGGCCAAATCCAGCTTGGGATAAAGAAAGTTCTCAAGGAGTGTTGAATAATTGCCTTCTCTTTTTTGAGAACTTTCATAGAAGATTGAACCATGTCAGAAAAAATCGGTAGTGCCAAAATTTAATAGGAGGTTGTTTATTATGAGAAAATCAAAATTTATGAAACTGTTTTTTGTGTGGATTGCAATGGTCTCTTTGACTCTCACCACAGAAGCCATTGCAAAAGAGAAACCCTATAAGGGTGTAACGATAACTATGTTGGTTACCGGCCATCCAGCAACTGAAGCTATGAAGAGTGTCATTCCTGACTTTGAGAAAGAAACAGGGATGAGAATCCTCTTAGATGAAATGGACTATACTAGGCTGTACGATAAAGCTAAAATGGAATTGAGCTCTCCTGTTAGTGCGTACGATACGATAATGACTGACGGTGTTTGGATTCCGGAGTGGGCAGCGAAAAATCTGATTGTTCCTCTGGAGCCTTATCTTAAAGATCCTGGACTAGGGGACCCTACTTATGACCTGGAGGATGTTCTTTATATCGATGCTAATCTCACCTACAATGGAATCCTGTATGCCTTATCTATGAGTGGAGAAACCAATCTTCTTTTCTATCGCAAAGACTTATTTGAAAAATACGGAAAAGAAGTACCGCAAACCATGAAAGACCTGATGGCTACAGCAAAGTTCTTTCATGAAAGGGAATCGCGACTGTATGGTATCTCATTACGAGGGAAAAGAGGTCCGGAAATCTATTTCGGTTGGGCGATGCTTCTGTTCCCCTTTGGAGGTACAGTGATTGATGAAAATAACCAACCGGTCATTAACAGTGCAGAGGCGGTTGAATCCCTAGAGTTCTATGTTGAGTTAATGAAATACGCTCCACTAGGTCAATCTAGTTTTAGTTACGATGAGACAGTGGGTGCTTTCATCCACGGTGAAGCGGCGATGTTCATCGATGCTACTAATATTGCCTACATGGAAAATCCTGATTACTCACGGATAGTAGGGAAAATAGGCTGGGCTTTGCCACCCCAAAAAGAAGGAAAACCCTCAAAAACCGAGGCCTGTGGATGGACATTGCCAATACCGGCAAACGCCAAGAACAAAAAAGCAGCCTTTAAATTCATTCAGTGGCTAACTAACAAAGAAAACGACAAACGGATGGCATTAGTTGGAGGGATGCCCAACAGAGAGTCTGCCTTCATGGATCCAGAGTTAGTGAAGAAGTATGCTTACTATCCCGCTGTTCTAGAAGCACTAAAACATATAGACCCCACCGTATTTCCTCGCCTACCGGAATGGCCTGATATGCAGGAATATATTGGTCTGGCAGCCTCAGAAGCTCTCCTTGGAACCAAAAGTCCCAAAGAGGCTCTAGATTGGGCACAGAAAAAGCTAGAACCTATCCTAGCTCATTACAGGAAGTGAGAATATTAAAGAGGGAAAGGCAAGGACATTGCCTTTCCCTCTTTTCATAAAGGTAAATGTTGGGAAAAACGTTAAAGAAGTTAAAGGGTGAATATTTCCCTTATTTACTGGTGTTACCTGAGGTGATCTATTTACTTCTCATCATAATCTACCCTTTAATCTTTTCTCTGAATCTGACTTTCTATAAATGGACATTTGGTTTGCCTTTTGATACAAAGAAATTTGTTTGGATACAAAATTACCTAGAATTATTCAGTGATTCGCTTTTCTGGACGTCGGTAGCAGTCCTTCTTAAATACGCAGTGGTCTCCATTACCTTGGAACTCTCAATCGGGTTTGGAGTAGCCTTATTGTTAAATCGCGAATTGAGGGGTGCGGGCGTAATGAAGGTACTTATGATAGTGCCTTTGACAATTACTCCTACGGTAGTGGGGTTGGCGTGGAGACTTCTTTATAATGCTCAGTATGGAATGATAAATTACTTTTTGAGTCTTTTTGATATTGGAGCTGTGGACTGGCTGGGCAGTTATACTCTGGCTTTTTTCTCTGTGATAATAGCTGATGTTTGGCAGTGGACGCCTTTTATGATTCTAATTTTACTTTCCGGTCTACAAGCTCTTCCAGAGGAACCCTATGACGCCGCAATAGTCGATGGAGCTTCTTCCTGGCAAGTTTTGAAATATTTGACTATTCCCATGCTTGTACCCGTAATACTGATTGCTGTTTTAATAAGAATAATGGATATATTGAGGTTATTTGATAAGATTTTTGTTTTGACATTTGGAGGTCCGGGAACGGCGACTGAGGTACTTAGCTTATACACTTACAGAATTGGATTTGTTCAATCTCATATGGGCAAAGCAGCAGCAGCTTCTTATATTTTACTCTTCATTATAGTTGGAATATCTTTTATATTCGTGAAATTGTCATATAAACAAATTGAAATGTAGGTAAGATACTTTTATGAGGCATGAGAACAAAAAATTGTTTGTGGCTTTTTATGTTTATCTGCTAATGTTAATATGGATTTTGTTCTCAGTGTTTCCTTTGTTCTGGATGGTTACAAATTCATTTAAATTGCCTGTTCAATCTTTTGCCATTCCTCCTGCCTGGATTTTTAAACCTATTCTGACTAACTATAGGGAAGCATTGTTCGAAAGACATTTCTTTCTCTTCGCTCAGAATAGTTTAATTGTAGCTTCTTTCTCTACCCTTTTGGTTATTGTTATAAGTTTATTTCCTGCTTATAGCCTGGCAAGATTCAAGTTCTTTGGTAAAAAAGCAATTGCTTTCTGGATACTCTGCACGTGTATGTTTCCTCTTATTGCTATTGTGATACCCATTTATATCCTCTGGAATAAATTTGGTTTATTAGATACTAGGATAGGACTGATTATCCTCTACACTGCGCTCAATCTTCCCTTTGCAACCTGGCTGCTTCGAGGGTTCATAATGGGTGTTCCTCCTGAAATTGAAGAGTCCACAATGGTCGATGGTTGTTCCCGAATAGGAGGATTTTTTAGAACCACTGTTTTTTTGATTGCTCCAGGACTCACGGCTACCATAGTTCTTTGTTTTATCTTTTCTTGGAACGAATTTATGCTTGCTCTTTTATTGACAGGAGTAAGATCGCGAACTCTCCCAGTTGCGGTAACGGCGTTTATGTCGAATAGAGGTATTATGTGGGGCCAAATGTGTGCAGCGGGAACAGTCATCGCTGCTCCCTTGCTTGTTTTAGCCACAATCTTCCAGAGATATCTGGTAAGAGGGCTGACCTTAGGGGCAATCAAATAGGTGCTGTTCAATAATTAGGCTTTAATAAAGGAACTTGCTTTTCCATATGTACCTTCGACTTTCTAATTGTCTACTAGTTACTGATAAAGATTTGAGTTTATGGTCGGAATATTTTTTGCTAAAATTTGAGGGAGGTTAAGAATGGATCATATTGAGCGAGTTCGTCGGGCTATTCAACATAGAGAACCGGACAGGGTTCCTACGGGGGAATGGTTAATTGACAAAGAACTCATGGTTAGACTTTTAGGGAAAAACATTCTAGAGGGCGATCACTTTTATGATACTGTTGAAGTAACAAAATTATTAGATTTGGATCTCAAAGGTGTTGACTGTACTTTTGAATCAAGTCCCTATAAAAAATCTTTGGGAAAGAGCAAATCAGGAGTAGAGATTTATAAAGACGGGTTTGGTGTAGTATATGAGGATTCAGAGGTTGGTACTTTAACTTCAGGAGTGTTGGAAAGTCCAATAAAAAAACCTGAAGAAGTTTATGAATACAAATTTCCTCCTATAGATTATTACGAGACAAATGTAAAAGAAATTGGGAGATGGGTTAAAGAAACAGATTTTTTTATTGGTGCTGGCGTATGGGGAGGACTTACTTTACTTTGCCCTTTAACAGGATTTGAGAATTATATGAGATGGTCCATCACTCATCCCAAAGAATTAGAATATCTTATTAGAAAATATACAAAATATAACGCCGAAGTAGCAAAGAAATATATCGATGCAGGGGCTCACGTAATACTTGTTCAAGATGATCTAGCGTATGACAAGGGTCCTTTTCTATCTCCTGATTTTTACAAAAAGATATACATTCCATGTCTTAAAGACGAAATATCAATAATTAAAAAATACATTAAAGAAAATAATAAAGATAGTGTAGTATTTTTCCATTCGAATGGTAATATTAATTGGATACTGCAAGATTTAGTTGAACTAGGTATTGATGGATTAAAACCTCTGGAGTCTGCTGCAGGAATGGATATTGGGCTTGTAAAAAAGAAATATGGGGATAAATTATGTCTTATGGGAAACGTTGATACCCGATATACTTTACCTCGCGGAACACCTCAAGAAGTGGAAAAAGAAGTAAAAAAAATTATCAAAGAAGCTGCTTATGGAGGAGGACTTATCATTTGTAGCGCCGATATACTACAAGCAGGTTTCCCTATTGAAAATGTTTTATCTATATACCGAGCCGTGAAAAAATATGGCACTTATCCTATTAAAAAAGCAGTTTAAAAACCGTTCTGTGAACTCAAAAATTGAAATAAATTTCCATATTTTTAGTGATAGCTTTATAGCATAAGGATATAAAATGAATAGTGAAAATATAAAGCACCTATGTAAAAAAATCAATGATTTATCAGACACACCGCGTAATCAAGAACGAAAAAAACTCTGGGGTCAGTCCACTTATGTAGACCAATGGCGAGGACTACCTCCTAGAGACATGTCTTATGGTATTCCTATTACAATAGGATTAGAATGGGCTATGTGGGCAAAAGTTTTAAATTTTGATATAAAATGTTATTACACTGAAGGGAGAGCCTATTTAGAAGCACGACTGCGACAAAAAATTTACAAGTTTACCCAGTTTGAAGACGATACTCCTATTGATAATATTATTGATATATGGTTAGGTTCTCCTTTTGAGCTCAGCCTTTTTGGCATAATGCCTGTTTATTTACCTGATGAGGAACCCTGGATTGCAAGAACTCCTCTCATCCATAATGAGGAAGATTTAAAGCGAGTAAAATATCCAGATTTTTATAAAAGTGGATTGATGCCCCAGGCTCATAAAATGTATGAGGAAATCAAGGAATTAGTAGAAAAGGAGGGCTTTTCGGTTGGTTTTCCAACATGGATGAGGGGCCCTTTTGGAGTAGCAGCTTTTCTTCGGGGAATGGAAAATCTCTTAGTTGACATGAAACTAAAACCAAAATTTGTACATAAGCTTATGAGGTTTATTGTTGATTCAAGGAAACAATGGTTTATGGAAAGAGCTAAATTCTTAGGTACTGGTATCGGAAAAGGGATTCTTGATAATGATGATGTTAATTGTCCAACTCTCTCACCCAAGATGTACAAAGAGTTTGTGTTGCCTTACGAAAAAGAATTATATGAATTTCATGGAGGTATTTCTTACTGGCACAGTTGCGGAGATATTACCCCTCTTTTAAAGCTAATAAGAGAGATCCCTGAGATTGAGCTATTGCACGTTGGGCCATGGACCTGTCTGGAAGCTGCAGTGAGGATATTCAAAAATACTCCGTTAGAAAAGTGTCTTCATCCACTTAGGGATGTGCAGAGTGCCATAAAAGAAGAGATTGAACAGAATCTTAAAGAAATTATAAGGGTAGCTAAAAATGCTTCTGTTACTATTCGAGCAGATGGAATACAAGTACTACATTCCTTGAAACAGGATTTAGAAAAAGTCAAACTTTGGATTTCTATTGCTGAGCGGCTGCTTAAGCCATAATAGGTTTTACTATTAGGCCTGAGATCCTAAAGGAGGATAGAATGCAACTAAACCAATTTAAAGTTCTGGACGAGCAGGAAATATCCAAGATTCATCAAGCATCTCTGGACATACTTTCAGAGGTAGGGATAGTTATTTACAGTAAGGAAGTTCTTGAATTACTTAATAATGCCGGAGCTACAGTAGATTTTAAAAAGAGTATTGCGAAAATACCAGAAAATTTAGTTGAAGAAATCCTAGCGTCCGTTCCTTCGAAAGTTCTCATGTGGAACAGGGAAAAGAAACCTATTTTTACTCTGGGTGAGGAACGTTCCTATATAGTCAATGGATTCGATGTTGTTTTTGTTCCTATCCTGGGGCAAAATAAATGGAGAAAGATTGCAAAGAGTGATGTTGTAGATTTTGCGAAAATCGCTGATTTTCTAAAAAATATTGATATAGTAGCTCCTCAAGGGATGCCTCAAGATGTTCTACCGGAGGCAAGCCTGATTCATAGTGCAGAGGTGCTATTTAATAACTCAGAAAAACCGTTTTGGTTTGCACCGGATACACGTGAGGTTGCTAAGGCAATTTTTGATATAGCCAGGGTAGTAGTGGGAGAAGATGATTTGTCATTGCATCCTATGATGATTTATCAAGTATCTCCTACCAGTCCACTAAGTTGGGTGAAAGGTGCAGTTGAGGTTTTAGTTGAAACGGCAAAATCTAAGATTCCCTGTAATATCCTTCCCTGTCCTTATGCTGGGGTGACAACGCCCTTAACTTTGGCAGGAGAGTTAACTATTGGTAACACAGAATTTCTTTCAGGGGCTGTGATTAGTCAACTAGTGAGAAAAGGAGCGCCAATTATCTACGGAGGAGGTTGGAATCACTTTAACATGAGAGAAGGCAATAGCTTATTTGCTACTCCGGAAACTGCTATTTTAAGAGTAGCGGGGATACAACTTGCCAAATTCTACGGGGTTCTCTCTGATTCAATAGGTTTTGATGCCGATTCTCTTTGTCTTGATGCACAAAGCGCCTGGGAAACATGCCTTACCGGACTTAGTCCTCTTAGTGCTGGAGCAGATATAGTAATGGATCTTGGCGTTTATGGTACTGCTCTTATATCAAGTAATGAGAAATTAGTTATCGATAATGAAATATTGGAAGTGCTTTATCGTTTTATCAAAGGCATACAGGTTTCCTCAGAAACAATAGCTGTGGATGTAATTAAAAAAGTTGGACCTAAAGGAAACTTTCTGGAAGAAGAACATACACTACAGCATCTAAGAAGTGGTGAGTATTGGGAAGCAGAGATATCCAATCGTTGTATATATCAGACTTGGCTTAAAAGAGGTTCCCCGGATATTGTGGAAAATGCAAGAAAAAAAGTAAGGGAAATTCTTCGAGTTCACCAACCTGAAGAATTAGATATGAGTGTTCAAAAAGAGATAAAACGGATAATAAAAACGTTTGAGTCTCAAATTCAAAAGAAAAAGTTGTAGATAAATGTGACATTTAAGCCATTGAAAGAAGAGAGATTTAGTTCCTTTTTGTTGGTTGTTTTCTGTGAAAGATGGTTGAATATTCATAGAGGCTAAAAAATCTAGGAAAAGGAGAAGTTATAATGGAGACCGGGTATTCTGAAAAGGAGCTTATAGAAAAGGACGAAAGGTATGTTATCCATGGATGGGGTTACAGTCCCATTGTTCTAGTTGAGGGAAAGGGAGCCATTGTAA
>Ga0315551_10002073_pt1 | contig 14870 bp, 14 predicted proteins | sample SalMarSW160290MG_FD_203678 | JGI IMG/M metagenome (GOLD analysis project Ga0315551, IMG submission 203678) | Salt marsh sediment microbial communities from the Plum Island Ecosystem LTER, Massachusetts, United States - Salt Marsh Sediment SW1602-90 ... | reverse complement strand
CGATGAAAGAAACATTGAGATTCCGTTCCCGCATGTTACTTTCTATGCCGGTCAAGACAAACAAGGTCAAGCGGCGCCTTTGCATGTTGTCATGGGTAATGGCGGGACTAACTAAGCCAGCAGGAGCGTTGAAACATGATATCGATTAAGAGGAATCTGACTGCCGGGCTTCTGGCTGCTATCCCTCTCTGGGTGACGTGGTTGGTCATAGCATTTGTCCTAGGTCTGGCGATTGATCTGGTGGGACCCTTTATCGAATGGATGGTCGCTTTGGTTCAGCCAGAATCTCCAAGGTTGGTGGAAGTACTGAGCTCGTCCGTATTCCAGAATCTGCTTTCCATATTGGTAGCGTTCGTCTTCTTGTATTGGCTTGGATGGCTCACCAGCAATTTCTTGGGACGTAGACTTATGATGGTATTCGATACCGTCCTGGAAAAGATGCCGTTCGTCGGTAAGGTGTATGGAGGGACAAAGCGAGTCATTAAGGTGTTTCAGTCGAAACCTGAGAAAGCTCAGCAGGTAGTGTTGATCGAATATCCCCACCCCGGCATGAAGACGGTCGGGTTGGTTACCAGGACTCTTACCGATACAACATCTGGTCAATCACTGCTGGCCGTATACGTTCCTACCACACCGAATCCGACATCAGGCTTTCTGGAAATCGTTCCGAGAACATCGGTGACGCCGACTGATTGGAGTGTCAACGATGCCCTAGCGTTCGTAGTTTCTGGCGGTTCGGTGGGACCCGATGCGGTTGCATACGAACCTCCTGAACAGTCTAGGTCAGAGACCCGAGGGTCATGATTCTCGCCCGGCAAAATGATAATGTCAGACGATTGTTGTTAGAAGGATAAGAGCATGTTAATTGTATCCCAGGACGGACAAGGCTGCTGGAGAGTGATTCTGTAGACCCAGTATGAACGGAGTGTAGAATAGATGGCCAAGATATCATTTTTAGGAGCAACTGGCACTGTCACAGGCTCGCGCTTCTTGCTAAATGTTGACGGGCTTCGTCTACTTATGGATTGCGGCTTGTTTCAGGGTCCCAAAGAAAACCGTCTCCGCAACTGGGAAAGGTTTCCCGTTGATCCGTCTTCTATCCATAGAGTACTTCTGACTCATGCACATATTGACCACGCCGGATACCTACCCCGCTTTTGTAAGCAGGGATTTTCAGGACCGGTACACTGCACGCGACCCACTGCCGATCTCTGCCGAATTCTTCTCTTAGACAGCGCCCAGCTACAGGAGGAAGATGCTCGCTGGGCTAACAAGAAAGGATTCTCGAAACACAAGCCGGCCCTACCACTATTCACAACGCGAGATGCCGAGCAGGCTTTGCACCGTTTTGAACCGGTTCACTATGGAGAGCAACTGGACTTATCCGACAGTATCAGGGTTAAGTTTAAAGATGCCGGTCACCTACTGGGCTCATCATTTATTGATATTCGTATGACCAAGGGTAAGCGCAGGAGAAAAATAGTGTTTTGTGGAGATCTTGGTCGGCCTTCCCGTGCTCTACTGCGAGATCCGGTTCAGGTGTATGACATCGATTATCTGGTACTTGAGTCAACCTATGGAGACCGACTGCATAACGACGGATCATTTCTCGAGGAACTAATCCGGGTTGTTCACGAAAGCATAGAACGGGGAGGGGTTCTGGTTATTCCATCCTTTGCAGTGGGTCGCACGCAGACGTTGCTTTATGTTCTGCGCCAACTGGAGGGAAAAAGAGACATCCCTGTATTGCCGATCTATGTTGATTCGCCTATGGCCCTTGACGCCCTTGACATATATGAACGGCGCATAAAAGATCAAAATCTGGCCAGTCGAACCTTGACTATAAAGGGCAAGAGGATTTTCAGACCTCAGAAGCTCTGTCTGTGTGACACCCGAGAGGAGTCTAAAAACATCGGTAACGTTGAGGGTCGTGCTATTATCATAGCTTCTAGTGGAATGGTGACTGGTGGTAGGATCTTACATCATCTTGCCCAGCGCCTGCCTGAACAAAGAAACACAATACTGTTTGTCGGTTATCAAGCTGAAGGAACCCGGGGCCGCGCTCTCATTAATAATGAGCCAAGTGTAAAAATACACGGGAGAAATATACCGGTAGAGGCAAAGATCGAGAATCTCACTGGGCTCTCAGGTCATGCCGACTACGATGAGACTCTGGCATGGCTTATGGGGCTAAACCGTTCGCCGGAGAAGATATTTATAGTACACGGCGAGCCGGAGTCCTCGGATTCGCTGGCTGAGAAAATAAGGAGTCAGTTCGGTTGGGACGTCATTGTCCCTGAGCTGAACGAGGAGTTCGAGATTGAGTTATGACAATAAGAAGGCTGTCTCTGAGTGTTCTGAGTTAATTGTTGCCTTTGGTGTTGAGAGCAATGTTTGGCGATAGTATGGAACGTACCGAAACCCTGAGGCCAATCCATCGTCTGACACAGCCACTATTACGCTTCCTGCACGTGGAGTCCATGAGCGGAGTAGTGTTGTTAGTATTTACAGCAGCCGCCATAGTCGCTGCCAACTCACCTCTGGCAGAAGTGTACATACGATTCTGGAATACGCATCTTACACTTGGAGCCGGCCGATTCTCCTTGTCGTATCCGTTATGGTATTGGGTTAATGATGGACTGATGACCGTATTCTTCTTTCTCGTCGGTCTCGAAATCAAACGCGAGCTAATAGCTGGCGAACTGCAAGATTTCCGTCGCATAATAGCGCCCTCGGCTGCAGCAGTGGGAGGTGCCGTCACACCAGCTCTCATCTTTCTTCTTCTGCAGCACGGCCAAGCTGGCCAGAGTGGCTGGGCCATTCCGATGGCTACCGATATCGCATTTGTGGTTGGTGCTCTCGCCTTATTAGGAAAGCGCGTGCCACATGGGCTGAAAGTGTTCCTGCTGACTCTTGCCATAGTAGACGATATCATCGCGGTTCTGGTGATTGCGTTATTCTATTCTAGCCAGATCAAGCTGGCTTGGCTGGCGGCAGCCGCAGCCGGGACTTTGACAGTTGTTGCCATGAATCGGCTGGGAATACGGACAGTGGCGGGTTATTTGCTCGCTGGTGTTGGCATTTGGCTGTTCACGCTCAAGTCTGGCATTCATCCCACCATTTCAGGTGTGGTTCTGGGCCTACTCACTCCTGGCATACCGCTAATCTCCCGCGAGTCCTTGAGAAGTACCTTGGAAGAGGCAATCTTTACCATCGGCTCGGGAACAGGTGGCAGCGGAAGCGTGAGATTGCGGGACGTGGTTGAAAAGGTCGATTTCGTATCTCGCGAGGCAATCTCGCCCTTGGAACGATTTGAGACAGAAGTACACCCGTGGACAGCTTTCGTAATCATGCCTGTTTTTGCCTTGGCTAATGCTGGTGTGCCCTTTTCTTTTGAATCAGTAACCTCGCCGATTGCGACTGCAGTGGCAGTGGCCCTATTAGTTGGCAAGCCCCTGGGGATAGTGCTCAGCCTTCTGATTGTCGTGAAGTCAGGTATCGGTATCATGCCCGGAGGGGCCAGTTGGAAGGCTATTGTGGGGGCAGGATGCTTAGCAGGTATAGGATTCACGATGTCACTATTTGTTGCTTCTCTGAGTCTCGAAGGTGATCTTCTGGTTGAGGCTAAGACGGGAGTGCTCGCGGGATCAGCCCTGAGTTCCCTTATTGGCCTCAGTGTTCTGAGCATGTCACTGAGACGCATGAGACCCAGTGAAAATGCGCAAGGAAGCGGAGCGAACAAATCGTGAGACCTGAGAAACCGCAATCCGCGCACGGAGTATGGGTCATACTATTTACGCTACTACTTGCTGTGCCACCCGTTCGAGCCTGCGAACCAGCATCGTTCTTTCTGTTTCGGGATGAAGCAAGAGTTCGCCTGGATTCGCTTAGTGCAGCTCCAGACCAAGAGAATGCTACTGACCGACTAGTTCTCATGCACAATCTGGCATTTCATAAAGATAAGGAACAACGAGAACGCGCCGAAAAGTTCCTCGACAAACAATTCCCCAAGAAAACACGATCGGCGCTTATTCGCGCTTATACGGGTTCACTCAGGATGATAAAGGTTAGCCACCGAACAACCGGCAGCAAGGTGCTGCGAACCATTAACCCTTTGACAAAGTCGCCCCACGCGGAGGCAAAAGAAGGATACCGTATGATCTCAGAGGTAGTCGAATCGGATTCCTCTAACACCCTACTTAGACTTCTGAGGGTGACGGCTGCTGCCGAGAGTGCCGAGCACCTGCACGAACTGTTCGACTCGGCAAAGATCGACCTGGAGTGGCTTGCGCCTCGCACGGGTCCTTCGGATTCGGTGTATTTATTCCTCATCCATCTCAACTGGGCCAAATACCATTATAAGCTATTCAAAAGGGAAAAAGCCAGTCATGATCGCGAGGGAGCGAAGTGGCACGTTACGGAAGCGCTGGAATACTCATGCACACCAGTCTACCGACAGTGGGCTATGGAGTGGTGGGAAAGAATCTTCCGAGCAACAGAAACCGAATAGAGCAGTGTAAGAACTCCCGTTTCTGATAAGCTGTTCAGAAAACACACTACGCGATTAGGAATGTCTTCAAGACGAGCACCTCATTGCGACAGGTTTGGTCTTCTACATGCAGGGATCAGGTGAGGTGCAGAGCACTCTGTACGGTGGACGAAAAAAGGTTTAACAGCGTGCAGATGCCATAATTATTTACACGCGGCCGCAAACCTGGATTCACTGGATTGCTACAAACCGGACCGGCCTCTTCTCCTGCCCAGCAACGTCTCAAGCCGTGGTTGCCAATCAACAAGAATCAAAACGTGATTAGGGGTTTAATGATGCCATCCTCTTTCGTATCCATGAGATGAAACGCCTTGTCTACCTCGTCAAAGGTGAAACGATGGGTCGTTAATGGTGTAGGATCGACCCTTCCGGTCTTGATGAGTCGCAGCAAGCGTTTCATACGCTCCTTTCCACCCGGGCAGAGTCCGGTCCGGATGACTTTGTCGCTCATCCCAACACCCCACTCCATCCGCGGAATGTTCACGTAGTCTCCTTCACCAAAGTATCCCGTTACCGAGATTGTCCCTCCTGGTCGAGTGGCTTTCACACATGACTCAAAGGTGATCTGTCCGCCTAGGCATTCAATAGCAGAGTCAACTCCTTGGCCGTCGGTAAGCTCCATGATCTTCTTGACTGGCTCAATCTCCTTGAAATTCAATGTAACATCAACTCCGAGCTTCTTTGCAAGCTCAAGGCGGTTGGGCATTCCGTCGATGCCTATTATGAATCCGGCTCCCTTCAGTTTTGCTCCAACGGCTGCCATAAGACCAACTGGGCCGAGCGCAAATACGGCGACCGTGCCGCCAAGCGGAATATTGGCAAACTCGGCGCCCATGAAGCCGGTTGACATCATATCGCACGTGTAAACGGCGGCTTCGGGAGATACGCCCTCGGGGATCGGTGCTAGATTGGCCTCAGCGTCGTTCACATGAAAGTACTCAGCAAAAGTCCCGTCCTTGATATTCGCGAATTTCCAGCCACCCAGCATCTGGGTGCAGTGCGATGTTAATCCACGAAGGCAGTTCTCGCACTTGTAGCAGGGCGTAATGGCGTTAACGGCTACCATGTCCCCTTTTTTAACGGATTTGACCTGACTGCCAATCTCATGGACAATGCCGATGGCCTCATGACCGAGCGTCAGGTTGTCGCGATCTCCAATTGCACCTTTCACCGTATGCACGTCTGACGTACAGACAAGGGCGTGGGTTGTTTTCACTATTGCATCATTAGATCCCGGCTCTGGAATTGGCTTCTCAGCAAACCCAACCTTTCCGATGCCTTTCATAACAAATGTTTTCATCTTCTCAGCCATAGTTTCCTCCGCAAACACTCATGATTATAACTTTTCCATGCCAAGCTACTCCCGCTCTGATAAGAACACAAGCGTCTTATTTCCAAGCGAGCGGATACTCAGCTTCGCTTCACGCGCCAACCAGCCAAGAGCCAAGTAGGTAATCATCTCTCTCTCCTCGACGGCCTCTGGGATCTTTGAGATAGCCAGTTCCTTCCTTTCTTCAAGTTTCGTCCGGACCTTTCCTGCGGTTTCACCGATCCTGTGTTTGGTCATCATAACTGCACCTCGACGATTCTGACAAATGTCCCGATTGCCATGGGCAATTACCCCCATGATCAATCGCGGACTACGGCAAACTCGTTTGTACCAGGCCAACGATGGAGCTACTGAACTATCGGATACATTCACTTCTTGACGCTGATTGGAATCTGCTTCGCTTTCGCACCCGCCTTCTTGGGAAGGTGAGTCTCCAAGACACCTTTGTTGTATTCCGCATTAATCTTTGCGGCGTCTACCGTAGAGGGGAGTGGTATCACACGGTGAAACGTCCCATAGCTTCTTTCAATCCGGTGGTACTGCTTCTTCTTCTCCTCAGATTCGAGCTTCCTTTCACCCTTCACAATCAGGTCGTCGCCGGAGACAGAGACGGATAGATCTTTCTCTTCCATCCCAGGAATGTCAACCTTCACCAAGATCTCTGTATCTGATTCAACAACGTCCACTCTCGGTGTCCACTGACCGACTAAAGTTGGCAGTGTTGCCCTTGTCTGACCGAAGAACGAGTCAAACAGTCGATCCATTTCCCTTCGGAAACTTTCCAAACCACCGAAGGGTTCCCACTTCACGAGTTTCATTGTTGAACTCCTTTGCTTTTGGTGTGTGAACAACTACCCCTCACTGGCGTTATGCCACCCGTGAGACTTGGCTTATCTGACAATAAAATTACGTGGTCAGGCGCGGATGTCAACCCAGAATAGCCTGAGTCTGAAGTTTTCTTGACGGAGGGGTAGGCGGTTACTTTGCTGCCTTTATTCTGACATTCTGAGGGCGATCAAATGAGTAAAAATCCAAGGCAGTTTCTCACGAAGAAAGAGCTCGCAGAATACCTCGACCTCAGCATCTTTACAATCGATTCCTGGGTGTCCGAACGTCGTGAAATCCCTTTTGTCAAAATGGGGCGGCGAGTTATGTTTGACCTATCTGATGTCGGGATATGGATTGAAAACAATAAGATCAAGCCACGATGCCTTCTTGACAGATCACCACGAACATGATCGCAACACCTTGACTTAGTAACCGGTTTTTCTAATTTGTTAGATGATAGGAGATGAGGAAGATAGATGTCCGTTTTTAAGAAGGGTCTAACTTGGTATATCGACTATTATGTCGAAGGAAGGCGTAGGCGCGAGGCTGTGGGACCCAACCGCAAGATGGCTGAAAAGGCACTTGCCAAGAGAAAAGTCCAGATTGCCGAGGGTCGCTTTCTCAATATCAGAAAGCAATCGAAAGTTACATTTGAGGAGTTGTCGGAAGCGTACATGAAGTATGCTCGAACTAACAAGCGGTCGTGGGGACGCGATGGATATAGTATAAAGTGGCTGTCAGGGGAATTTGCTGGGAAACGCTTACGTGACATCACTGCGCTATCAATTGAAGAGTACAAGTGGAATGTTGCGAACATTAATCCCGCCGGGTCCGTGAAATTGATGCGGGTGAACAATATGCGAGTTCGCTTTCTAAGCAAAGAGGAGTGTAAGGCTTTGTATCTTGCTTGTTCGTATCATCTCCGGCCGATAGTGTTGATCGCGCTCCACACTGGTATACGCAGAGGCGAGATTTTAGACCTGGGTTGGGATGATGTTGATTTTGAGCATCGGCTTATTCGTGTAAAGCACACAAAAAACGGAGAACCTCGTGACATTCCGATGTCTGAAGAAGTCTATTTCGCGCTTTCGAGGCTCGAAGTCCAGGCGCCACGCGTTTTTTGCCGACCTGGTGGAGGAGTAATCCGGGATCTCAGGACTGCGTTTGCAAATGCCCTGAGGCGGGCCAACATCACTAACTTCGCTTTTTATGATCTTAGACATACATTTGCATCGCACTTGGTCATGAGCGGGGTTGATCTTCTGACGATCAAGGAGCTTCTTGGGCACAAATCTATTGACATGACACTCCGATATTCACATCTTAGCCCATCACATAAGCGCAAAGCCATGGAGTCGCTGAAGCTTCTTGATAGACACTTTTTGGACACCTGTCCAAAGTTATCAGCTCAGCTTCAGGGGTTAAGTGCTTGCGCCACAAGTAATGCCGAAGTGGTGAAATTGGTAGACACGCTGCGTTCAGGGCGCAGTTCTCGCAAGAGAGTGGGGGTTCGAGTCCCCCCTTCGGCATTTTTCGTAAGTCCCGTAAGCACTGAGAATCCAGACACTTACCTTTAACATTAAGAACTTACAAGGTTCAATACATTGGACAAACTTGGACAAATTGCGACAAAATGGGACACAGATTGACCCTATTGGGACAGTCAGTTGGGACAACTTAGTTGAGGAGAGGGTCAATTGGGGTCAGTGGTCAACTTGCCAGATAAATTCTAAGTAACGGAAACGGAGCACCGTTGTTTTATATTTTAGTCTGTGACCCCAAACTCTTGGTCTTTTGAAAAAGCTGGACTATTGTACCGCTTATCCACCGGTTAGTTGGTCTGGCAAATGCGAGGCCTGTAGTGCCTGGCTGGCGGTTTTCATTGCGCCCTTGAAATCTGATCAAGTTGTATCTGAGAGCGTTGAGAGGTTGCCAACCTTCGAAGGTTGTTTTACCTTGGGCACAAATGGAAGATAGAAGGAAAGAAACACAAATCAAGCTCACTGCCGAGGTGAGTAGTTCTGGTTGAGCGTCCAAGCTAGCACCAAAGTTTTTGGTGGAAGCATTAGCGAAGGTTCCACCGTCGCATCATCCTGATCTGCTGGTGGGTTTCGATATGGCTGATGATGCGGGTATCTTTCGGATAAACGACCGGCAGGCGCTGGTGCAGACGGTGGATTTTTTCCCGCCGATTGTAGACGACCCTTATGATTTCGGCCGGATTGCCGCTGCCAACGCCCTTTCCGACATTTATGCGATGGGCGGCTGTCCACTGACCGCTTTGAACATAGTCGGTTTCCCGTCAGACGACATACCGGTTGAGATACTTACCCTGATTCTGCAAGGTGGCACTGAAAAAATAGAAGAAGCCGGCGCTGTTGTTGTCGGCGGCCATTCTATAAAGGATAATGAGCTGAAATACGGTGTCGCAGTTACAGGCATTATTGATCCTGACAAAATCATCACCAACTCTCATGCCGAAGCTGGCGACCGGTTGTTTTTAACCAAGCCGCTTGGAACAGGATTGATAACCACCGGCATCAAGAGGAATGTCGTTAGTTCTGAGTTAACAAAGATTGTCACCGCTCAGATGGCTCAATTAAACAGAAAGGCATCTGAGTTAATGGTCCGAATCGGTGCTCATGCTGCAACTGACGTTACAGGCTATGGTTTGTTGGGGCATGCCTTGGAAATGGCCCGGGCTTCGCGGGTAACAATAAGGCTATTCTCCGAAAAACTTCCCCTCATGCCTGAAGCCCTTGAATTAGCCGAGGCTGGTATGATTCCGGCTGGCGCTATCGCCAACCGGGAGTTCGTGAAAGACTGTGTCAACGTTTCTCAATCCGTTGACGAGAACCTGGTGCGCGTAATGTTTGACCCTCAAACTTCGGGCGGGCTGTTTATTGCTATCCCTGAAGATAAAGCAGAGCTTTTTGAACGGGAGCTTGAAGGGCAGGAGGTCTTTGGACAGCTCATTGGGCAGGTCGAACCACTGGGTGAGTATCACCTGATAGTTGAATAACTCTATCGTATTTGTTTGATGCCATCGATCTTAACACGATATCGTTTTTACTTATTGGCACTGATAGTATTCATTGCCGGCTTCGTTTTTTGGCAGTACGATCTCACCTCCGACCCACCGATGTACTATTCGGGTCTGGGGCAATCATTATCAACTGACCCACCTCAGTACATTTTCCATGCCCGCAACAAAGTACTCTTTGGCCAGTTCGATCCGTTCGATTACCCCCGCTGGACAGTGTATCAGCATTCATTGACATCCCTGGTAGGGTACCTCTGGTTCTCCATAGCTGGAGTCTCGTTGAGGCAGGCCGACATGGTGGGTGTGATTCTTTGTTTAGGCGGGCTGTTGTTTTTGATTTTCGGCTTGACCAAACACCATCGACCGTGGGTCACGGCGGCCGTTGCCTTATGCTATGTTGTAAATGTCACTCTCTTCACTTATGGAAGGTTATCCTACCTTGAGAACGGGCTGATCTTCCTTGCCTCAGTGCTCTTCTTTGTATACTCAAGGTGGGGGGATCGAATCTGGGGGGCAGCTCTGGCTGGGGGAGTAGTATCTTTAGCCATGTTAACAGGCAAGTTATTCGGAGGGTTGCTCCTTCCGGCATTAGTGCTGGCGCTTATTTTTTCAGGGCACAGTCGCTGGTGGAGACTCGCCGGGGCTGCGATTGCTGCATCTCTGTTGGTGAGCCTAGCGATGATAATTCTTTTGTACGGCGGGAACTTGCAGACTGCTATGGCCTATTATAGCGAACAGTCACTCAGTTTGTGGGGGTTTCCAGAAGGTCTGACCTCGCCGTGGAACTTTTTTGAACACTTGATATCATATGGTTTCGAGAACCACCTTTTCTACTTAGACATCGACCTGTTGTTGTTTTTATTCGCCGGCCTATTGTTGCTCTGTCTTCATCTTGGCCGCGGAAGAAAACTTAGCGATCTTTCGCCGGCCACAGTCTTGGCCATGTTCTGGCTGGTGACTGGCATAGTCGGATTGATGCCTCTGAACTATTCTCCCCTTCGGTACGCCTTGCTTGTAATCGCGCCTATGATTCTGTTTTGTTTTAGCATGTTTGACAGCAGTCTCAGGTTGAAAAAGTCCTCCACTCCAAAGTTTGGCTGGGCTGAAACTGTTATCATGTTTTTTGCATTCTGGGTGGTGCTGTTTCATGGTATTGCTAATGTTTTCTTCTTTAGTATGCTCCCCAGACCAATCAGGGCGCTAACATGGGCCACCCTGCCCGCCAGCATCGCATTGACCTTTTACATCAGGTATTTGCTTACGCGGCATCATGCAAAGATCAGTAACCGGAAGCTGATTATCGTTCTTATCGGGCTATTGTGCTTTTCCGCTCTTTCCAATGGCTACCAAATCCTGCGGAGGCACGTGAAAGAACACAACTTCAATATTGTCGAAGCCAACAACGATCTTGAAGCGATACTGTCACCTGAAGCACTCGTCTCGGGTCCCTACGGTCCAGCTCTCACCGTGAATACCCCGTTAAAGTCCTTTATCCATCTTTTCGGTGTGGCTTGTGTTGATTCAACGCTCTTTGACCGCTATCCGATCACGCATTTGGCGGTGGATGTTTCCAACTGGACTGAGGCCATCAAGAACTACCCAGTGTTGGCCGACTTGTTGCCGGTTACTACGTACTGGATTCGCGATCTGGATGTACGACTTTATAATATAAGCGATGTTTTCAACAACCAGCAGGCTCACTCCTACCAGGAGACGTCGTTTGAAAAAGCCGTTGTCTATTACCAGAAGCAACAAATAGACAGTGCTCTTGACTTGGCTAACCGCTTCTATCAATCGCATCCACAATCCAAATCGGCTGGGCTGTTGCTTGCAGATCTGCTTTGGAAAAAGGGAAAATACCAGGAAGTGTACACCTTGTTAACCTCACTAGCCAACCGATTCCCAACCGATTTCAATGTCCAATTACAGTGCGGTCGGATCGTCCAGATACTTGCTGGGTTGAGAAACGACTACGGTCTCCACTCTCAGGCTCAGCGCTATTATGAGCGAGCAGTAAAAGTCAATCCTTACAAAGGAGGGTTTGCTAACAACCTCTGGATTAAGACCGCCCATCAACTCCGCACCGTTTCAGGAACGCCGTAAACCTCGCCGGGCTGGGTACAACTTTTTTCCCTTTTGTACATCCCCACCGATACAACCCAATAGGCTTTTTGTCGCATTATTTTTCGCCCGGTCCAATAGCTTATGCGAATTAGCAACACGTCGCTGTGGTCTCTGTATCTTGTGACACGAGAGCGAGTTATACCTTCTGCTTATCTTTTTTTGTTACTGTCTGATGAGAGTTAGCTAAGACGACGCAAATAGAGGATGAGTGTTATCCGTATTCTTTACGAAAGAGCAGCTTGTTTTCAGCAATTGCTCAAGCTCGTTGGTGGTTGACCGAAAATACGTAATAAAGAGTATAATTTTTAGTTGATTTTAGCGTGGCATTTGGTATAAATTAATTGATACTATAAGTGAGGTAAGGTCAAATGGAAATCGGCCTTATATATTCGAGCAAGGATCCGCGACAAATACAAACGCGGGATTTCGTAAAGAAGTTCGTGCACGAACGAGGGGTACTGGCCAGTATAATTGAATCGGAGCAACCGGTGAAGTCGCCGACTGTTGTCATAAACGGTCATGCTCTGAAAGACCTGCGTCGGAAGCCACGGGGCAGGGAACAGGTAATGTATCCGTCTATGTCTGACATTGCCCGCTTTCTCGAACGATATTTGTGGGGGGTGTAACCCTTTCTGTCTGTATGACTTAGATTAGTCCGCCAGATGAGCTGCTCTTTTGAAAAACAGCTACCGTGATTTGAATAATTTTGCTAACCTGTTGAATGTGCCTGAGCTTCAAATAAAGAGCGGTTATTTCCTTTTTTAACTACCCCCCTCGGCTGTCCTATTCTTTTATTCTTTCGCTCAAGAATGTGATCACTTCTGGTGTCTTCAAGCGCACCTGCTCCATGGTATCACGGTCACGTACGGTCATCGTTTCGTCTTGCATCGTTTGACCGTCGATTGTCAGACAGTAGGGGCAGCCGGCTTCATCCATACGGGCGTAGCGGCGACCAATAGCGCCTGAGTTATCATAAAAGGTTTTGAACCGCTTCTTCAGATCATGATAAACATTCTCAGCGAACTCCGGCATCCCTTCTCTATTAACTAATGGGAACACCGCTACCTTAATCGGAGCTACTTTGGGTGACAAACGCAAGAAGACGCGTTTTTCTTCCTTAATCATCAATTCATCGTAGCTGTCGACCAGCAAAGTTAGTAAGGTACGATCGCAACCGGCAGAAGTTTCGATGATGTAGGGAATGAACTTTTCGCTAAAGCGCTCGTCAACATACCTCATATCCTTGCCGGTAGCCTGCATATGGCGGCTGAGATCAAAGTCGGTGCGGTTGTGGATACCTTCCAGCTCCTGCCAACCGAACGGAAACTCATATTCGATATCATAGGCCACCTTGGCATAATGCGCCAACTCGTCCTCTCCGTGCTTGTGCCAGCGCAGCTTGCTGGGGTTGATACCCAGCTCTTCATACCAGGCCCACCGCTGCTGGCGCCAGTATTCAAACCACTTATCATCTTCAGGGGGATGCACAAAATACTGCATCTCCATCTGCTCGAACTCACGGGTACGGAAAATGAAATTACCAGGGGTGATTTCATTGCGGAAGGCTTTGCCGATCTGTGCGATACCAAACGGTATTTTCTGGCGGGAGGAATTCTTCACGTTGAGAAAATTGACATAGATCCCTTGAGCCGTCTCAGGCCGTAAGAACACCGTGTCGGCTGCATCTTCTACGGGGCCCATATAAGTCTTAAACATCAGGTTGAACTGCCTGGCTTCTGTCAATTCGCCCCCGCATTCGAGGGGGGTTTTGGATGGCTTCAACGGGCACCGACTTTCGGCCAGCTTGTCGGCTTGAAACCGCGCCTTGCAGGTTTTGCAGTCGACCATTGGATCGTGGAACTCTGCCACGTGGCCGGAGGTATGCCAGACCTGGGGGTGCATCAAGATGGCAGCGTCCAGTCCTTCGATGTCATCCCGGCGGTTGGTCATGGCATCCCACCAGAAGTTCTTCAGGTTGCGCTTCAATTCCGCTCCGAGCGGGCCGTAATCCCAGCAGGAACCAAGACCGCCGTAGATTTCTGACGAGGGATAGATGAACCCCCGCCGCTTACAGAGTGATACAATCTTATCCATGAGGTCGTTGTTGGCTTTTTTCCTGTTCATGTTCATTCGTTTCCTATTCAGGTTGACGTCAGGCGGCTATTCTTCAACTTTTCGAGAAACCCAAGCGATTTCAAAGGCGCACTGATGCCGGTCTGGCAGTTCACGAAATCGGTCAGCATCTCCAGCAGGCGGGTCACATCATTGTATCCTATCGGCAGACCGGCGGCCTCGTTTAGCGAAGCGCTTTGAAGCGCGACTGAGAGCCTGGCGTTCTCTTTGGAGAGGGGAATATAATACTCCCCCGGTCTTTGGCAAGAGGGGCAAACGATTCCCCCGCGTTCCGGGCAGAAGTGTATTTCCCCGGTTTCGCCCTTCGGTAATCTGACTTCCTGCCCACACCCAACGCAGCGAGCCAGCGAAGGGTGATACCCTAACTGTGACAACAGACGTAGAAAAAAGGCAATAAACAGCACGGGCAGAGATCTTTTTTCAACGGTTTCAGTCAGTTCAAGAAATGAGATAAAGAAGCTGTAAAGAGGCTGCTGAGGCTGTTCGTCGGAAAGCAAATGATACAGCAGCTCACATGCTGCCGAGGCATACGCCAGGCGCCCCAAAGTTCCTTCCTTTTCAAAAGCAAACAGCTCGATAAGCTCGGTCTCGGAAACGTATCCTTTAGCTGACTTCTCGGACGTGTAGAATGTGATCTCCAGGCGGGCGAACGGCACGAGCCGTCCCCGTTTCGATATCAAACGTCGCCCTCCTTTGTCCACCAGGGTAATCTTGCCAAAATCCCGGCTGAATAACGATACCGTTCGGGATGATTCCGACCAGTTGAACAGCTTCAGTATGACGGCTTCAGTTTTTTCTAAGGGCATTTTTTACTGACCGAGAAAGCGGTATATCGTTTCATCGGGGTAAACCATGTGGTAGCG
>Ga0315551_10002072_pt1 | contig 14872 bp, 13 predicted proteins | sample SalMarSW160290MG_FD_203678 | JGI IMG/M metagenome (GOLD analysis project Ga0315551, IMG submission 203678) | Salt marsh sediment microbial communities from the Plum Island Ecosystem LTER, Massachusetts, United States - Salt Marsh Sediment SW1602-90 ... | reverse complement strand
CCTATCTTATCCAGGCAGCCTTGTATCACCGGCTCAGAAGAACCCAAGTCAAGATATCTAAACCAGTATTCGATATCATACCACTCAAGCCTCTGGTCACCAATCCTGCCATATTCCTCAGCGATAAGCCTCTTGGCTTGAGCAAAGTCAAGCCCTTGCTTCTGAGCATAAAGTTCAGGGATCGCCTCATGCCATATAGCCTGGCTGAAGTCGGGCGTTACCACTGTTCCCTCAGCATCAAAAGAGATTAATTTAATTTGCTTCATTTTGAAATACTGATATTATCATGGTAATGAAACGAAAGTCTATTTGCCTATTCCCCTTCAGCACGCTAAAATGCGAAGAGTGCTAAGTTACTCAGTTACAGAGAAGCTGAGCCATACCTTTGAGCTGGGTCCTATAAGACCTCCTAGCGAAGCTTATTCCTTGCTGATAAGAGCGACCAGAAATTGCCCCTGGAATAGATGCCAGTTCTGCCCTGTATACAAAGGCAGTAAGTTCGGGCTGAGGTCAGTGGAAGAGATTATAAGGGATATTGAGGCAGCTAAGGTTATCAGCGAGGGTATAAAAGAAATAGCCTGGAAGACGGGCCATGGCGACAAACTGATGGAGGTAGCGGCAATGCTCTCTGATCAACTTCAATATGGACAATGTGTGCATAATGTTGCCCTCTGGCTTGGGACAGGAGGCAAGTCAGCCTTCCTCCAGGATTCCAATACCTTAATCATGCGTACTCCTGAGCTAACTCAAGTAATTACCTTCCTGAGAAAAACCTTCCCCCGCTTAAATAGGGTAACTACATATGCTCGGTCTCATACGACAGCCAGAAAGTCGTTATCGGAGTTAAAGGAACTCAAGGATGCCGGGCTAGATAGGATTCACGTTGGACTGGAGACTGGCTATGACCCCTTGCTAGCTTATATGGAAAAAGGATGCACCGCTGGGAACCACGTTGAGGGTGGAAAGAAGGTGAAAGAAGCAGGCATTTCTCTGTGTGAATATGTTATGCCTGGTCTTGGAGGCAAGAAGATGTCTCAAGAGCATGCCCAGGAAACCGCTGGGGTGTTAAACAAGATTGCCCCTGATTATATCAGGCTGCGCAGCCTCCATGTCTCTCCAACTATGCCGTTGTGGGCCAGGTTGCAAGACGGAGATTTTGAGCTGCAAACAGAGGACGAAGTAGTAAGGGAAATAGCTATTTTTATCGAAAACTTGCAAGTTACCAGCTGTCTTAAAAGTGACCATATACTTAACTTGTTGATGGAAGTCGAGGGCAAAATGCCCGAGGATAAGGGAAAATGCCTCAATATCATAAATAAGTATTTATCTTTACCAGATGAGGAAAGGCTCAATTTCAAAGTTGGCAAGCGGACTGGTTTATACAATAGGCTAGCTGACCTCAGTGATAGCTATAAACATGATAAAATAGTGCAAGCTATAGAACGCCTCAGATCTCAGGGCAGCGATGTTGAGGAGGCAATATTAAGGCTGAAGAATAGCTTTATTTAGGAGTAAAATCGTGGCAAAGGGATTTGTAAATCTAAATCGTTTCAAGCATGGCCGGGCAATAAAGCGGAATAGCAAACAAAAAACCGATTTACAAAGTAAGAGAAAATCAAAGGTAGGGAGGGCCAGATTTCGTGGCTAAAATAGATGAGCTTACCTTTGGCTCTATGGTAGTTGAAGGAAAGAGATACCGCCGGGATGTCCTGATTTTTACCGATGGCACGGTAAAGAAGCGGAAAGGTGGCTTTCTGATGTTCGGCAGTCATAAAATCAAGAAACAGGAACTGGAGGAATTGAGCCAGAGTCAGCCTGAAATAATAATTGTCGGCACCGGAACCAACGGTGCTGCTCATGTAGCTCCTGAGGCGGAGAGTTGGGTCAAGGGCAAGAATATAAGCTTACTGGTTCAGCCATCCTATGATGCAGTAGCCAGACTAAATGAACTTGCCGAACAAAATAAGAAGGTTGCTGCCTTGATTCACATAACCTGTTAAGGCCTAGATTTATCTTAACCTGGTTTCTTTGTAATGGTAGCGCGCTCAGCCGTGTTTCCGGTATTTTTCTTTACATCCATAAATAATTTAAGAAGTTCCCTGGCCGCAAGCAATAGTAGCCATGCCAGGAATGAGCCAATCATTCCTAGTACAGTCCACAACCCACCTTCAATTCCACCCGTGGTAATTCCCCAAACAAGCGAACCAGTAAGGCCAATTATTAGTACTATCCATGCTATGACTCTTAAAACACTAGTTGCGTATTTTATATAATAGTACTCATGTGGCTTGACTGCCTTCCGCCTTCTTTGCAGAAAATCACGTGTCTTCTTGGGTATTAGCAGCCACAGCCTTTTAACGAGCTTGCGGAACAGCGAACCAATTGCGCTAGCAAAGGATGTTTCTGCATCTTGCCTGCTTTCCACCATTAAAGTCTTTCCAACGAGATTTTGTATTTAGCTGGTTTGCCAAGTACAATCACATGATAAATCGGACAATTGGCGTGATTTACATGATTTGCCCAAACTTGGTCTTCATTCAAATTTGTTTCCTCAAAATAAGGATAAGCTCACTCCTTCATTCACATAACCTGCCAAAGGCATAAATTTTATGTCAATCTGATTCCTTTGTAATGCGCTCGGCTGTGTTTCTGGTGTTCTCTTCCACATCCATAAGCAGGTAAAGGATTTCACTAGAGGTAAGCAAGAATACCCAGGTCAAGAAGGAGACAATTATTCCCGCAACAGCTATGAAAATACCTCCAAGTGTAGATGCAACTCCACCTACAGTTCCATTATCAGCGCTACCCGTTATAATTCCGTAAACAATTGAACCGATAACACCAGCCACCAGTACTATCCACCCCACGACTCTCAAAACCTTGGCTGCAAAGGTTAGAAAACTATACTTCTTTTGCATCTTGCCTCCTTCCTGTCCTTAAATTTTTTTAAACAATGTCTTGTAGTTGCCTGATTTATCAGGCACAATCGCATAACAAATTCTCACCCAACCAAATCGAAGATTTGGTTGGGTGAAATAAATTAGGTAACTACTCTGATGCACATAACTTACATAACCTTGGATCTTACTCGAATTCGCCTTTCCCCAAGATGACGAATATAATTGCTGGTATTCCCAAAAACCAAACGCAGAAAAGCGAACAAATAGATCCGGCCAATGCAAGGCCCCAGTGTCTCCTCACCAGCGCATAAATGCTGCCTACTATAGCCACTACCCCCAGTATTAGTGGGATCGCCGCTGCACCTGCGATCATTCCTCCCAGGGCAGGCAATCCAAATATCGCCAAAAACCCTCCCCCAGTTGCCCCCAGCGCAGCAAGCACTATTCCGATAATCACACCAACGACTCCTGCAATAATGCCCAGTATACCCGCAGTTGTCGGCTTCCATGTTTTATCCATCTCTTGTTCTCCTTTTTATTTTTTACATAACGATATAGTTAGAAGCTCTCATTGTCAATACCCAAAACCTCAATCACCGCCACGGCAACGGATTTGCCTGCCGTAATCCAGCCCAGTGCTGCAACAACCACACCCTTGCCTTGTCAGCAATGGCAAATCGTCACACCACTCCAGGCAACCATTAAAAGAGAGCTTACCAGGGCATGAGCCAGGGTATGATTGACACACCAATCACCAAGAACACGATTAACCCGACTATCAAACCTATTCCCAGGCTAATAAGAAACCACCGCCACCACAATCCCCAGGCTAATTTCCAGGTTGGCTTTACCTCATTATCCATCTGCTCTTTCTCCTTTTTGTTTTTTCCAGGTTCCAAGCTTCTCAATTAATTGAATAGCTTATGCGGCCCCTTCGATTCATTATAAGCATAGCTATTTCTCGATGTCAATACAATTAAGGGATTGTTTATTAAATCGCCTGTTGTGAGCTTATCGAACCATGAGCGGCGCCCAAGAGCAGACTAGCTTGCCCTTCGACTTCGCTCAGGATGGATTGCTAAACAGCCTTACCGAATGCTTCCAGGTAGCTTAACCAAGTTTCTTGACCATATAAGCGCCTTCCAGACCATAATCAAGCGAGCGGTAGTACTCCCTGGCACCGACACCACTAAGCACCGATAATCTATCCGCCTTGAAGTCCCCCCTGGCGATTCTCTCTGCCTCTCGAAGCAATCTTTCCCCAAGACCGTGATGTTGAGCGGCTCGCTCCAGCCTTCCTCCCAGGGTAACTTCAGGACCAAAGATGTGTAGCTCCCTGACTACCGCTTTTTCCCCATTTATTCTCAACCTAAGCAAACCAAACAAGGTCTCATTCTCATCCTCGTAAGAAAGGAAGACTTCACTCCCTCCCCAGGTTTCATAATCCATCCTGGTTAGCCAGGGTTCGCCAATTGCCCAGCCATCCCTCAGACGATGCCCATATTCCCGACAACGAATGCAGCTACAGCGAAGTCCTGTTTGCATCATCTTCTTTCTAATAGTTCCTCTGAGTGCTAAGTCTCTGCTGCCGGCAATGATAAATTTACTGGGAATATCCCGCATCAACCTCGGAATCCTTACATATTTGGGAATTAGAGCTTTAATGGCTATAAGTAAATTAATCATTTCCTCATCGCCATAAGGCCGGTAGCGATTATCCCGATACCAACTCTCCAGTTCACTTCCCCGAACTACCAGCGTGGGGTAAAGTTTGAGCCCGTCAGGTCGAAAGCGCTCGTCCTCGAACAATTGCCGCGATAGCTCTAGGTCATGCTCAGGTGTTGACCCCGGTAAACCAGGCATCCAATGATAGTACACCTTAAAGCCATAATCCCGTAACAGCCTGGTCGCGGAGATAACTTCAGCTATCCCATGTCCCCTCTTTGTCAGGCAGTGAACTTCATCGTCCAATGTCTGTACCCCAAGCTCCACTCTGGTGGTGCCAAAATCAAGCATGCTCCTTATCTCTTTCTCTCCACAAAAGTCAGGCCTGGTCTCGATGCACAATCCAACACAGCGATGCTCAGCATGCTCATTCAATTTCCTGGCTTCCTCTAAACTACTAGAGGGGATGCCGTTCAGGGCATCATAGCAATCCTCAATAAACTGATATTGATAGTCCTGGGGATAAGATAGAAAGGTACCCCCCATGATGATAAGTTCTACCTTATCCTGGGCATGTCCCATTTCAGCCAGTGTCCTGAGTCTGACCTCCACCTGTTTTTTGGCATCAAAGCCACAACTTCGAGCTCGGAGCACCGCTGGAGACTCCACGGTATAGCTCTTGGGAGCCTCAGGCGAACTGGGGCAATAAACACATTTGCCGGGGCAAGGAAATGGCTTGGCCATAACTGCCACCGGGGTTACTCCAGAAATAGTTCGAGATGCTTTCTTCATACCATTTCTATGCCATCCTGAGCCCTTCCTATAGTGTCATTGCCAGCGGAGCAAGGCAATCCCCTGCTCCTCCACGAGATTGCTTCGGCTGACTTCGGCAGCCTCGTAATGACAGTATGGAGGTGTCATTCTGAGCGTAGTGAAGAATCTACTTTTTACCGTCATGAAAAGACTCTTCATTTCGCTTCGCTCCATTCAGGATGACAACAAGAGACTGGCGACCATGAGCATTTCACTATAATATGCTAAAGTTTAACAAAGTGTATTTATGACCACAAATAGAGAAGTTTTCGACCAAATAGCTGAAAGCTGGTATCGGGTGAGGCATTGGCCTTTATTAAAAGAAGAGTTAGAAGAGTTGGCGACAAGATGGCGAAGCGGAAAGCTGCTAAATGTGGGCTGCGCTCACGGACCGGATTTCTTGCCTTTTAGCCAGGGCTTTGAACTCTGGGGGATGGATTCTTCCCCTGCTATGCTCAAGCAAGCCCTGAAATATTCTGGCAAGTTTAAGTTTTATGTCAACTTAATAGCCTCTGATGCCTTGTCTCTGCCTTTCCCCAATGATACTTTCGATTGGGCAATATCAGTGGCTGCTTACCACCATATCAAAGGCGAAGAGGAAAGGAAAAAAGCCTTCACCGAATTGAGGCGGGTATTAAAGCCCCGGGGCGAGGCTTTTTTGACCGTATGGAACCATGGGCAACCAAGCTTCTGGCTAAAATCCAAAGAACAACAAGTCCCTTGGAGGCTAAAAGGAAAAACAGTTTACCGTTATTATCACCTTTTCTCTTATGGTGAGCTAAGAAAACTGCTAGTCAAAACTGGCTGGGAAATCGTTGCTATGTCACCGGAGAAGTCCTATCACCTTCCGATAAGAAATTTCTCACGCAACATATGTGTTCTGGTAAGGAAACAGACTACTCCGAGGACACGAGCGCTGTAATGCTTTAGCCCTATTGCAAGACTCGATATTTCAAATTTCCGCAGCTATTAGGGGCTCGATTGCTCACTGGATGGGTCTTGACCTATCTTCACCTTTTCAGAAAGACCAGCCTCGATAATATTGATGAAAATCTCCACCAACTTAGGATCGAACTGAAGCCCGGCACCTTGCCTGAGCTCTTTTAATATCTCCTCACGAGACAGGGCAAGACGGTAAGGACGGACAGAAGTCATAGCTGCAAAGCTATCAGCTATGGCGAGGATGCGGGCTTCTAAGGGAATCTCTTCGCCTTTCAGCCCTTCAGGATAGCCACCACCGTCCCACCTCTCATGGTGATGTAAGACGCTACTTACACAAGGAACTAGATTGGGTATGTTGCTGATAATAGTTGCCCCTAATTTAGGATGAGCCTTAATCATTCTCCAATCTTCTTCATTAAGCTCTCCCTTTTTGTTAAGCACTTTATCGGGGATACCAATTTTCCCAATATCGTGAAGCAGGGCAGCGGTGCTCACCTTAAATACCTCGTCGGACGATAGCCCAATCGCCTCTGCCAGGGCTACAGCATAAGTGTTAACTTTCTTGGAATGACCATAGGTATAGTTGTCTTTAGCCTCCACTGCCGAAACTAAGGCATAGACAGCGCTCAAACTATCACGTCTGGTATCAATCTCAGGAATCCCTCCATTGTCCGGCGGCTTAGGCAAAATCTTGGAAGAAAGGTAGGTTCGATTACCTCCAGTCCTCTTGGCATAATAAAGAGTAGTATCAGCCACGTCAACAAGTTCACTGGCTATCACTCCATCCGAAGGATAGCTAGCTAAACCAATACTGCAGGTTATAGCAATTGTCTGCTTTTCCATCCCTTCGGCAATTTGCTCTCGAACTCGCTCAGCTACACTCCAGGCATCTTCTCTGGTTGTCTCGGGCAAAATGGCAACAAATTCATCACCGCCGTAGCGAAAAGCCTGGTCAGCATTTCTGATAGAGCTTTTGATGATTTTCCCTATCTGGTTCAGAACGATGTCTCCGGCAGGATGTCCATATATATCGTTATAGCTCTTAAAGTTATCCAGGTCCAGCATGAATACGGATAATTCATTGCTATAACGGGAATGCCGGGAAAGCTCTTCTTTGAGCCGTTCTTCAAAATGGCGACGATTAAATAGCCCGGTAAGTTCATCAATACGAGACTTTTGTTCCACCCGGATGTAAAGTTGAGCATTCTCAATAGGCGCGGCAATCTGTAAAGCCACCCTTTCCAGAAGTTTTATTTGACTGCGACTGTAAGCGTTAGGTTCGTGACTGGCCACAATCAGACTGCCAATACAATGGTCGTTGATATTCAAGGGCAGGTAAACAATAGAGCGAGACCCTTGCTGCAAGTGAGACTCGCCGGTCCAGAACTTTTGATTTCGTTTCAGGTCGGCTTCATATAAACTTCTCTTCTCCTGGTGCACCCACTCCGTAGCCGTCCCTTTAAGCGGTATTCTCTCCCCCGTCTGCCAAGCAGAACCTACGGTGCTGGATAGAGCCATAAAGTAAAGCTCGTCCCCGTCAACTACAGCAATTGATGCCCAATCGACACTCACCACTTTCTTTAGTTCTTGGGCGAAACCTTCAAATATCATCTGAATGCTCACGCTGGAGGTTATGATTGTAGTTAAGTGATTAATCAGAGTTATTTCTTTGTCTTGTTCCCTCAGTCGCTCATGTAAATACTCCTTTTCTATGCTCGCTGCCACCTGGGTGGTGACAACCTCCAATAAATCAATGTCCTCAACGGCGTAAAGCCTCCCATCTCGCCTCTCACTTACTGCCAGAACACCCACAAGCTCCTCCACATTGATTAAAGGAACGAATATCTTTGCCCCTGTCGATTGAAATTCCTCTCTCTCTTCCTGCCATATAGATTGAAATTCAGGAAAGATATCGAGATCCCCTGCCATTAATATGGTGCCTTTTTGCTTCAGCCAGGTCACAACAGGACTATCTTGCCTTAATTTCAATTCCCCTATGGGATTATCCTCTACAGGAGGGTAGATAAATTGGGCGCTAAAACCTTCGCTTCCAGCCTCGGGCAAAAGCAAACAAGCTCTCCGACAGTCAAGGGACTGAGCAAGCAGTGATATAAATTTGCTACCCAACTGCTCCAGTGTGCGGATATTGTCTATTTTGGTGATAAACTGAGATAACTGCCTGCGATAGGGATATCTTGCCCCGATAAAGGCCTTCTCTACCTTATTTTCCCAAAAGTCGCGTACCTTGTGTACAAGAAGCAGGATAGCGGGAATTCCCAGGCCGATGGTTATCGCTAAAGAAGCAAAGTTGAGCTCAAAGCCGACGAACCGGTAAGCGAGCCCAAAAAACAGTAACACCATGCCTACACTGCCACCATAGAGGACTACGTATATCAGGGACTGACGAAATACAACTCTGATATCCGCCAGACGATGGGTCACAACGGCGTAGGTTAGGACACAGGCAGTGATAAAGTTGCCGATATGGCTCACAGGAAATTCGCCTCCATGGGGACCGAAAGAGCTAAAAATGAACACTGTTAGGATAGCAATAGAAGCAAGTAAATAAACAATCTGATTACGCTCCTCTGGGTTTGGTGAGAGCTTGTACTTTTGTATCAAAGAATATATATCCTTGACACCTACTATGAAAATAAAAAGGAGACCTATAGCAATAATCAAGGGGCCATAATCAACATCGATGCCGCTGGCAGTGACTTCAATGCCCCGTGGGATAAAGCCCGCCGCCGCCAGGACAATAGTGGCTACTAAAAAAATATAAACCCATGGTATTTTGATGCGTTCAGACTGGTGGAAAGGGCGGATAAAATAGTGAAGTTGGACCAGCACCCAGACGACAAGGCAGATGCCGATTTTAGCTAGGATGAGCTTGTATGGCATAAGAAGATCACCGCGGAAGAGAACCATACTCAAACTCCACAATATGGCAGGAATTAAGAATAGGAAGAAAAGCCTGTGCTTTATACTCCATGGCCGGTTGGAGAGCAAAATAACAAATAAAGGTATATAAGCAATGGTAGCAATTAGGGGAACTAAGACCTGGACATCCATAATATCACCTTTGTATAATCAAACGCATAAGTCCCGACGCAATTTTACCTGTCATTCCGGGCTCTTTCACGGGATTGCTTCGTCCCGATTTGTCGGGACTTGCAATGACAGAAGAAAGCGCCTCGCACTGACTGTTTTGTCACCATTCCTGTAAACCACCTTAATATAACGTTATAAAGCTATTATTGACATAAATTTGGAAACTGTCAAGAAGGACTATAGTACCCCCCTAAAGGTATAGGTCTTCTCAGTCATGGCTCTAGCAGTATAGTAAGGTGGGCTTGAAGGTTTGACTTTGGTGGATCTTGGCTGCCGATGAAGAACCTGCCAAGGGCTCAGAGCGATAAGATAAAAAGAAGGGGGTGAGGTTAAAACCTCGCCCTCCTTGTCCTGGCAGGGCGTCTCGTTTTCTCTAAACTACGCTGGTGTTATCTAGCAGCCGCGCGTTCGCTTTCAATTACCGGCGCAGCCTCCACAACAACCTTAGGAGCCCCCAGTAAGGAAAGCACCTTATCCGAAGGATTAATATGCGGCGGCTTGATGGTGCCTAAATCAGCACCCTCAGCCTGACGTTGAAAGATGTATCTGGCAAAAGCACCTTGAGGGAGATAGGTAACCTCTATAGGCTTCAGGCCAAGCACAGTCTCCGGGGCACCGTAGGCGCTGTACTGGTTATAGTGATATACGCTATCCAGCTTTTGCAGTTCATTATATATTGTTGTCGCTACAGCTTCCTCGCTGGCAACATAACTATCTTCGAGTTCCAGATAGAGATGTAATATTGCCCCATCTCCGATTGCTTCTTTACGCGCCGTCCAATCTTTATAAGGAATGCCGCTGTTTTCAATCGCTTCCCAAATCACCTTTTCTGTAAGACGCCCAAATCCGGAAATATCAATACGGTCGTCAGCCCGGCTATGAAACACCATCTGCGGAATATCAATGTTCAACCTCTCATTTCGCAGCGAAGTTATCCTTATTATGTCGCCAATCCTATACCTGACGAAGGCCCCGCCATGAAAGTTGGTAAGAACTATTTCATAATTCTCACCCGCTTTTACTTCGTCTAGTAAAACAGTTTTCGGCTGGTAAGAATGGTCTAATTGCCATTTGAAGTATTCCCTTTCGGGAATGAACTCAAAGAAGCTCAGATTAGGAATAAAAGTCATACCTTCATAATCCCATGTTTGTAGAGCGCAATAGCCTCCTTCACAACTGGCATAATGCTCAAGAGGGCGTCTGCCCCATAATTCCTCCACTCTTTTCTTGAAAATTGTGGCATCGCTGCCACCACATACTATTCCTTGCACTGTCCAGAGGTCTTTGGGTAACAATGGGCGATGAGCAATCTTGCTTTTAAGTAGTCCTCTGGTTACTCGAAATAATGCCTTGGGATGAGTTAACAAAAAGCGAATGCTCATATTTCCCGAGCGCCTCTTAATTTGCTCTCCGGCATAGACTAATGCCGAAGCTATGCCACCGAAACCGTCAAGGCCCCGGTATAGTGCTTCCTCGAAGCCAAGCTTTATGCACTGCGCAAAAGGTAGCTCTCCTCCCCGGGAAGGCAACAAGTCACAGTTGATTGCTTGTTTTGTTATGTAAGCTAAAAACCCCGTTCCATACTCTGGAGGCCCTAAAGTTTGCAGCACCTTTAAATGTTCTTTAAACCCGGGGAAATCGCCTCGGCTTTTACAACCAGAAAGAATAATCTCGGCTGCCAGAACCTTCTCCCATTCACGAACAAAACCCACCGAAAGGGGTACCCACTTAATATAGGATTGTCCAGACGTACCTGAAGTTCTCACCCACGTGGTAACCTTGGCTGGCAATACGTCTTCCCTTTTTCCCACAAGCTCAGGTAGATAGTCGGCGTAGGTGGTCAAAGGTACCTGCTCACGGAACTCTTCCACCGTCTCAGGCATGGCGCCACGCATCACCTTCGTCCCCAGCTCACATTTCTTCAATAGCTTGATTTGCTCCAGAAGCAGTTTCTTCTGGGTAGACATAAATTGCTCCAGGCTGAGGTCAATGAAGCCGCAGCACATCTGCCATAGCTCTTCTTTCCTCCCCTGTCGCAGTAACTCAATTGGCCTTGTTATGGTGGATCTGCTCATTTACCTATTTCGTCCTGAGCTTAACATGTCATCGAGCAGCTACACGCTCGGCTTCAGTGGCTGGCACAGCCTCCACCACAACCTTGGGAGCTCCCAGCAAAGAGAGCACTTCATCCGAAGGGTTAATATGTGGCGGCTTGATGGTGCCCAAATCAGCGCCTTCAGCCTGACGTTGAGAGATGTAATTGGAGAAAGCGCCCTGAGGAAGAAAAGTAACTGCTACCGGCCTTAGGCCGAGGAAACTTATAGCATCACCATAGACATACTTCTGAAGGTTGAAATGATAAACACTGTCTAACTTCTCCAGTTCATGGTACACAGATGCAGCCACACTTTGCTCACTGGCAAGGTAGTTACCTTCAAGTTCAAGATAGATTTGTAAAGCTGGCTTGCCATCAATTACCTCCTTCCGTGCTGTCCAATTTACATAAGGAATGCCGGTATTCTCAATTGCCTCCCCGATTAGTTTTTCCGTCAGGTGGCCAACCCCAAACATGATGATAAGTTCATCAACACGCTTTTCAAACACCATTTGCGGTATATCAATGTTCAGTTTTTCATTTCTCAGCGAAGTTATTCTGACCATATCACCAGGCCTGTATCGGGTCATAATACCGCCATGGAGATTGGTGATGACTATCTCGTATTTCTCATCGGCTTTTACCTCGTCCAGCAAGATAGTCTTCGGCTGGTAGGAATGGTCCAGTTGCCATTTAAACAACTCCCTTTCAGGAATGAACTCGAAGAAGTTGAGATTGGGGATAAAAGTCATGCCCTCATAATCCCATGTTTGAGTGGCATATATACCAGCCTCAGTGCCAGCATATATCTCCAGAGGCTTCCTTCCCCACAGCTCCTCCACCCTCTTCCCGAAGATAGCGCTGTCTACGCCGCCAATAATAATCGTTTTGAGCGACCATAAGTCCTTGGGCAGCATAGGACGATGGGCCAGCTTGCTCCTGGTTAGTCCTTTGATTAAACGAGCGGATGCCTTGGGGTGAGATAGTAAAAAACGGGCATCTATATCTATTATCCCTTGTCTGAACATCTCGCCAACATAAACCAGGACTGATGGTAAACCACCACAACTACCAAGACCCCGAGATAAAGCCTCCTTAAAGCCGGCTTCCATTCTTTCTTGAAAGGATATTTCCTCGGTATTGGAAGGCAGAAGGTCGTAGTCAAGTGCCTGTTGTATTAGGAATGCCATGAAACCTAACCCATAGTATCGAGACCCCATAGTGAGCAGGACTTTCAGATGCTCTTTCAGTAAACAATTGCCTTTGTGGTCACAAGAGGAAATAAGTCCAACACCAGCAGCTACTCTTTCAAACTCATGTAGGAACCTTTCCGAAAATGGCATCTGTTTAACGTGATACTTACCAGGCCAGCCTATGTTGTGCACCCAAATTGCAGGCTTGGTCGGCAATACGTCTTCCCTTTTTTCCACAAGCTCAGGTAAGTAATCAGAATAGGTGGTCAAAGGCACCTGCTCCCGGAATTCTTCTACTGTCTCAGGCATGGCGCCACGCATCACCCTCTTGCCCAGCTCGCTCCTCTTTAATAGCTCAATCTCCTCCAGAAGCAGCCTCTTCTGGATAGCCATAAACTCCTCCAGGCTGAGGTTAATAAAGCCGCAGCACATCTGCCACAGTTCTTCTTTTCTGCCCTGACGCAGCAAATCAAGTGGCTTTGTCATAGCTATACCCCCTGTTTTCTTGCGTGTCATTCAAGATGACAACGTAGGAACTTCATTACCCTGAATATAGTATGGCAAGGCCGGGAATAACTTGGGAAGAGATTATGTTCTAGAAGATAGTTCTATTTGAAGCTGCGGAGGATGTGGTTGTGGAGGAAAATGCGAGGATGTAAAGTCAGGAGCTTTTTACTTTTGCCGAGCTACCTAGACTTTGTAGTTTCTGAGCTAATTGCTCGAATTCGTTATCGCTAGGTTGTTTGCCTAGCTCCAACCCATAGCTGATAAAGAATTCCAGAAAATTGCGCAATAGCTCTTTCGTTCCTTCCTGAAACTGGTGAAATTCTTCTCGGCTTACGCTGCCTTGCTTTTTACCTTCTTCCTTTTCCCTCAACTGAGTCTCTATAAGGAAGTTGATGAACTCAGACTGCCCCATATCACCTCGATTGTCGTCTACCTTTTTCACCAGCTCAGCATCTACTATTAGCATCCTTTTTTCAGACATATACTGCTCCTATCATAACACTCTCCTTAGATTTTTATGTTAAACAAGGGGTGACCTCACGCTACTTCCAGGCACCCCTCTCTAACTCCATAAAATTCGAACCTCAAGCTCCATTGCCATTATTGCCATTTCGGAACTCGAGTATTTCAATTATGCAGTTTATATTTCTGAGCAGCTCTCCCCCTTTGTCCGTTACCTGATAGGTAACTGAGGGATTTCCTACTTTCACTTTGTTAATAAACCCGTGACTCAAGAGGAAACCCAGATACCTCTGTATCTGGGCATAGCTCATATTGGCGCTATACATAATCTCTGTCTTGCCAGCGCCATTTTCCCCAACCCTGAGCATGTCAGCTATTATCTCTATATTAGACCTTCGCCGATTCATTATGCCGCCCCACTATTTAATATTTCTGGCCTGGTTACTATTATACTACCTCAATGGTACTTGTCAAGCCCCCAAATACTTGACAGTGCGGGGTGATATAATATGGGCTATTGACATCGGAGGTGATTACATTATACGATACGATAAATCACTGGGGCTAAATCCACATAACCAGGAGTGTTTAATTTAAAGATGTAAAGCTTCACCAGGAGGTGGCTCATGAATAAGATCAAAGTGATGATAATTGATGAGCAAGCATTTTTCAGAGCCGGGGTGCGTCAGACATTGTCTCAACAACCTGACTTGGAGATAGTAGAATGCGACCCGACTCAGAATGCACTCGAGCTAATTGAAGCTAATCTCCCTGATGTTGCTCTACTTGGTTCTGACCTAGCCAGCCTCAGCGGGATTGAGCTGGGTAGAAAAATTGCTCAGTACTACCCGAATACTAAAGTAGTAGTGCTAAGCCCTGACCCTGATGATGAAGAGCTTTTTGAAGTCATTAAAACTGCAGCCGTAGCCTGCTTGAGTAAGAAAGCCACTGCCGACGAGCTGGCTAGTACTATAAGACGGGCCCGCAGGGGTGAATACCCCATAAATGAAAGCGTGATGACCAGACCCAGGGTTGCCAGACAGGTATTAAACCAATTCCGTGGTATGGGGAGAACCATGGAGGGCATAGTCGCTCCCCTTACCAACAGGGAAACACAGATTCTAACCTATATTGCTGAAGGCAACTCAAATAAAGAAATCGCCCGTATCCTAGAAATCAGCGAG
>Ga0315551_10002064_pt1 | contig 14907 bp, 10 predicted proteins | sample SalMarSW160290MG_FD_203678 | JGI IMG/M metagenome (GOLD analysis project Ga0315551, IMG submission 203678) | Salt marsh sediment microbial communities from the Plum Island Ecosystem LTER, Massachusetts, United States - Salt Marsh Sediment SW1602-90 ... | reverse complement strand
TTATTTACCGTGCATAGCCGAAGCAAGATGCGAAAAGTGATTATTCCAGACAAAAGCTGTTGTTGGCTTGAGACTCGACAACATTTCAGACAGGCCGCCTAAAGGCGGGTTTTTAGAGTGGACTCAAGATTGAATTTTATAAATCCAAAATTAGATGTTGCAATCATTGAAAACTACCAAGGTTGGGCGAAAGCCGGTTTAGTTAGAGGAGATAGCACTGTTATTAAGACAGGAGATACGGTTAAAGTAGTCGGATTTCCACAATTTGCCCCAAGCAAATCAATACAGATACATGAAGGGCAAGTAACGGGCGAAGGTCGCTGGTTTGATACTAAAATAAAGAACATAAGTGCAAGGATCATTCATGGAAATAGCGGTAGTCCCGTACTTAATAATAAGAACAAAGTTGTAGGGATAGCGTTTTATGGAGCGTCGTGTTTAGAAGAGGCTGACAGAAAAGAAAGCGGCATGATTCCTATTGAGGTTCTCGATGTTCTAATGGGCAAATAAACATAGTCAAAGTGGTGCGAACAATGGCCTCGCCAGGGGGTGGCCAAAAAAAGTCCATTTTTGGCCGATTTTTTTGTTTACTTTTGTTCATTTTGTGCTTTTTCGTGGCTAATAAATCCGCGTAATCTGTGAAATCTGTGGCTATTTTTTTTCATAAAAAAGTTTGATTTTCATTGAACATTTTAAGCAAGTTTGGTATAATATGAACGACAATTGAGAATTTAGAATGTAAAATTGAGCAATCAGAAGTTTTCAGTCTGTAGTCCGTAGTCTTGAGTCTGGAGTCTTAAGCCTGGAGTCTGTAGCCAGGAGCCAATTACCATTAACCAATAACCAGTAACCAGTTACCAACAACTGAATTTGAAATCTGAGATCTGAAATATGAAATTATCTCTCTACATAATAATAGCATCGAGAATCCAGCTATTTTCGCGCCTGCGGCGCTTTACAAGTGTAGAGAGATCTCTACAAATCAACCTTTTTATGCAAAACGAACCCAATTTTCGAAAAAGTCAAATGAACGTAAGTTATTATATAACAATGGAATATGAAAATAGGACACTTGGTGAACGCGGGAAAAACGAACCCAAACGAACCCAATTTATCCTGGCACAGCCTCTGGCGAAGCAGGATCAAAGCCAATTTCAAAGGCAAAAAATGCTGCTGATGTTGCACGAGGTTTTGGCGGGAAGAAAACAGGCGGCGGCCGGATTCGAACCGGCGAATAACGGTTTTGCAAACCGTCGCCTTAGGCCTCTTGGCTACGCCGCCCCTTTCAAAATTACCGCTCATTTTACAGGGAATCGGCTTGTTTTGCAATAGGCTGACCTGTCATTTTTATGGACACCGGTGCGGTTTTTGCAATATTTTTGCAGGTTAAAGCGTCCATTTATATAGCTGAAAGTCTATATTGTAGCGATGTGAGCTGCCTGAGATTATTCGCATACAGAGTAGTGAATTTGCGGATTTTATTGGAACCTCTTGCGGAAAAGCTGCGAGAAGTATCCAGGAATGACAGTTTTGTGAGGATCTCAGTCAGTTTCATCTTTTCTTATGTAACCTTTTATAGTACAATAAAATATCTGCCGATGAATTTGGTGTTATGTCCGTGGGGATTGTTTTGGAGAAGGGTTTTTTATGTTTTATAAGCTTCGACCAATAACATTATTATACTGGGGGCTGGGTATCGTTGCAATCTTTTGTATTGCCGGTGGTTGCAGCTCTGAGCACTACAAGGCTGAAGCCGATAAAGAGGTATATCAAATCATCGACAGTAAATGGCAGGGCAGCTTTGGCTCAAAGGTCAATTATAAAGTCAGTGACGTACCGGCATCTGCAAATGACGTGCAGATTAAAAATGCCGTGCCGTCGTCAAATGCTATAAGTCTTGCCGAGGCGGTTGCTATGGCTACCGCCCACAATCGGGCTTATCAGACTCAAAAGGAAGCTTTATATCTTTCTGCACTTAGTTTAACTGACGAACGGCATAAATATGCACGGCAGTGGTTTGGAACTATTGACGGCAGCTATGTCAGTAGAGCAGGCGAGGAAGAGACAAGTGTGAGTGGAACCGGTGAGAATAATACCTTGGTGGGTTTTGACCAACTGCACCTTATAGGCGATGGAGTGTTAGTATCTACGGGTCTGGCAGTCGACTGGATACGTTTTCTGAGTGGCGACCCTCGAACGAGCTTGAGGTCGGTTCTAAGCGCTACGGTAACGGCTCCTATACTTGGCTCAGGGGCGGGTAAAGTCGCTCGAGAACAACTGACACAGGCTGAACGTCAGGTTTTGTATGACATACGCTCGTTTAACCGCTATCGCAAAACGTTTGTAGTTAATATTGTGACTGCCTACTACAATGTTTTGCAACAAAGGGATGTTGTAACCAATGCCGAGAATAATTATAAGAGAACGGTTGAATCGAAAGAGCGTTTGGAGATGGAGTCTGAGGCGGGGCGTAAAAGCCGTATCGACGTTGATGAGGCGGAACAAAATGTGTTGGCGGCTGAAAGCAGGGTTGTTGCAGCTCAGGAAAGATATGAGCAGAGTCTCGATGTTTTTAAAATAAGTTTGTCTCTTCCAACCGATGCCAATGTAGCACTGGACCAGAACGAGTTGAAGATTCTGGAAGAAATGGGTATAAGTGAGATAGAATTTACATTGGAAGAATCGATTGAAACAGCATTACTGCAGCGTCTGGATTTGTATAACAGCGCGGATTCGATTGACGACGCATTGCGTAACGTTCACCTGGCGGCAGAAGGCCTTGGGCCTCAGTTGAACCTGACCGGCGGTGCCAACGCAGCATCAAGAGAAGAAAGCAACTTTAGCAGTTTTCAATTTAACAGGGGGACCTACAGCCTGGGTTTTGATGCTGATTTGCCTTTGGACCGAAAGACCCAGCGCAATGATTATCGTGAGGCACTGATAAGATTAGAGCGGCAACAGCGGCAGTATGAGGAAGATATGGACAGTATTAAGCTGGCTGTGCGTGGGGCTTACCGTCGACTTAAGGAGACGGCAGACCGCTACAAAATCGAGAAAAACAGCCTTAAGCTGGCAGATGAACGTGTTGAAATGAATAAGGTATTGCTTGATGCAGGACGAGTAACGACGCGAATCCTGCTGCTGTCACAGGATTCTTTATTAGCGGCTCAAAATAATGTGACAATGGCATTAATAGATAACTTGGACGCCAAGTTGAGTTTTTACCGGGATGTTGGTATAATGCAGGTCAGGCCGGACGGAATGTGGGAGTAAAAATACAATGGCTGACAATAACGGAAAAAGTAATCAGGATAAATCAAAACATAGCAGCCGAGGCGTGCTGAAGTTGATTGGCAGCAAAGGCCTGTGGATAGCCTTGATCTTCGCTGTAATCGCTGTAGTTGCAGTATGGTTCAGGGTGGTTCGGGGTGGTGAGGATCCGACGAGCGGCCTTGCAACCTTCGTTGCGAAACGAGGGCCACTGACAATTAGTATTCCCGAGTCGGGTACGATCAAGGCAAGGGAAAAAATCATTATCAAGAATGAAATCGAAGGAAGGACCTCCATCGTTTCGCTCATCCCCGAAGGGACGCATGTTAAGAAAGGAGACCTTCTGATTGAATTGGACGCCAGTGTGCTGGAGGACAGTAAAATCGACCAGGAGATTGCCGTTCAGAAGGCCTATGCGGCGTTTATCGATGCAAACGAGACCCTCGCCGTGGTGCAAAATCAGTCTATAAGTGATGTGAATGTGGCGCAACTGACTCTTGAATTCGCCATACAGGACCTGGACCAATATAAAAAGGGCAAGTATCCCAACGAAGAGACGACTGCTGACAACGATATAACCTTGAGAGAAGAGGAGCTTAAACGTGCCGAGGAGACCTTGACGTGGTCACAGAAGCTGTACGAAAAGAAATATATCTCACAGACTGAACTTATGGCCGACAAACTGGCGGTGACCCGCAGTAAGAACAACCTAGAGCTGGCACAGAATAACCTTAGTCTGCTGGAGGACTTTACGTACCATCGCAATATAGCGCAGTTCACAAGTGATGTTACACAGGCAGAGATGGCGCTGGAGCGAACGGAGCGTAAGTCCAGGGCTCTTGTTATACAAGCAGAGGCGGATTTGAAGGCCAAAGAACTTGATTATAAGCGCCAAAAGGACAAGTTCGTTAAGATTGAGGACCAGCTAAAGAAAGCCAAGATATACTCCCCGATAGACGCAATGGTGATCTACTCAACAACGGCTTCAAGGGGTGGTTTCCGCGACCGTCGAGAACCGATGGATGTAGGTGTCGAACTCACCGAACGGCAGGAACTATTCCAACTTCCGACGGCGGAATCGGCGATGGTTGAGGTGGATATCCATGAGGCAAGCCTTGAAAAGGTTCGATTGGGTCTTCCTGTAGTTGTAACTGTTGATGCGCTGCCTGGCAAAAAATTCTTCGGTTCTGTCCAGCGCATAGCTCCATTGCCCGATGCACAAAGTATGTGGATGAATCCCGATTTGAAGGTGTACAACACGGACGTGTACCTTGAAGGTAATGTACCGTCGCTGCGTACTGGTATGAGCTGCAAGGTTGAGATAATCGTTGAACAATATGATGATGTGGTATATGTGCCGGTTCAGACGGTGTTGCGGGTTGGAGGAGAATCTACCGTCTTCGTTGTCAAGGACGGCTCTATCGAGGAACGGAAGGTCAAGGTTGGCCTGGATAACAGAAGGATGATTAGAATAATTAGCGGTCTTGATGAGGGTGAAGTCGTTTCGATGACGCCTCCGCTGAAGTCCGCGGCCGTTGAGCACGGCTCAGAAATAGCCGGCACCGGATTGTCCGGTTCCGGCGATACTTTGAAGCAGAGGATAAATGAGAAGCTGGAGGAGACCAATGGAATAGATGTCCGCAGGCCACCGAGTATTCCTTCGGAAGGTGTTGGTCCGGGGCAGGGATCTCCGGGCAGAGAGGGCCTCGAGAGTTTAACACCTGAGCAGAAGGAACAGATGCGCAAGCGTTTAGAGAATATGACGCCGGAGGAACGAGAAAAGATGCGGCAGCGTTTTCAGGGCACGGGCCGGAGGCAAGGAAGGGGAGAAGGTTCAAGACAGGGTGGAGGCACGAGAACTCAGGGAGCGGGAAGGGATTAGTAGATGATAGAACGGGCCTGCTCACAAGAAGGAAAAGAAATAGTCAAGCTTGAAGACGCCCAGAAGATTTATCAGATGGGAACGCAGGAAGTTAAAGCGCTGGCCGGTGTAACTGTTTCGTTTAAGAGAGGCAGCTTCTGGGCAATCATGGGGCCCAGCGGTTCAGGGAAAAGTACGATGATGAACATCCTTGGATGTTTGGACAGGTTATCATCGGGCCGGTATTATCTCGAAGGCCAGGATGTGAGTACTCTTGATGATGATTCTCTCAGCGAGCTCAGGCTCAGGCACCTTGGATTCATATTCCAAAGCTTCAACCTGATTCCTCAATTGACCGTCCAAAGAAACATAGAATTGCCTTTATATTACCTTGGATGGGATTCAATCCGAAGCGCTCAGCGTGCAAAAGAAATAGCGGAAGAAGTGGGACTTGGGGACAGATTGGGTCACCGACCCACGGAGCTCTCCGGCGGGCAAATGCAAAGGGTCGCAATCGGCAGGGCATTAGCGAACGACCCACAGGTTCTTTTTGCGGATGAGCCTACCGGCAACCTGGATTCGGCGACAGGCGAACAAATCCTGGAGCTGCTGGTCAAGTTGAACCAGGAGGGCAAAACCATCATTATCGTAACCCACGAACCTACAATTGCTGACTATGCCCGGCATAAGTTGCACATGTTGGACGGCAGGATCGACAGAATCGAGGGGAAATCCAATGAGGCAAACTAGGTTCGCTCGAAATATATGGCTTGGCATCGAGAACCTGCTGCTTCACAAGCTGCGCTCATTTCTCACGATGTTGGGTGTTGTCTTTGGTGTAGGCAGCGTGGTGGCTATGTTGTCTGTGGGAGAAGGCGCGAGCAAGGAAGCCCTCGAACAGATTCGAAAACTCGGCAGCAATAATATTATTGTTTCGTCTGTCAAGTCCGCGGAAGAAGAGGCCATGAGTACGACTCATTCACACATGAGCATCTACGGACTGCTTTATGAAGACCATAGAAGAATTGCTGAGAGTTTCAGTAATGTAAAACAGACCGCGCCGGCTAAAATTATGCGCAAGGACTCGCGTCTTGGTGAAAAGGAGATGGAGCTTCGGGTTGTGGGAACGACCCCTCAGTGGTTTGAACTTGTGCCGCGAGAGGTTGTTGCCGGTCGTGTGCTTTTGCCGTTGGATGTGGCGCAAAAAACACCTGTGGCCATACTGACAGAGTTCGGCGCCAGAAAAATCCTGGCCACCGAGAGCACGATAGGCCAGACTATTCGTATCGGGGGCGACCAGTTCGAGGTCATCGGCATCGTTAAAAGTGAAAGCGGACAGGCCCAGGCCGGCAACATTCAAATTCAAATTCCTGACCAGGAAGTCGATGTTTACATTCCCATGGAGGTGGCGCGCCAATACTTCGGTGACATCTTTACCAAACGTACTTCGAGTGGAGACGAACGAGAAAAGGTGGAACTGCACCAGATTATTGTCGAGGTGGGTGAGGGGGATAAAGTTGAGGCCGTAGCGGCGGGCATCAAAAGAATGATGGAGCAGTTTCATAAGAAAAAGGATTATGTAGTGAGTGTTCCTTTGGCATTGCGCAAGCAGGCTGAAGCAACGAAGCGAAGGTTCAATATTGTACTCGGCTCCATTGCCGGTATCAGCCTGCTGGTCGGTGGAATCGGAATTATGAATATTATGCTGGCTTCGGTAACAGAACGTACGCGTGAGATAGGCATTCGGCGGGCCATCGGTGCCAAGCGCAGACAGATTGTGTACCAGTTCCTTATTGAGACCACCGTTCTGTCTACTACAGGGGGCATCATTGGGTTGGGTATGGGTGCCCTTATCCCGTTCTTAATAACGTACTTTTCCGGGATGATCACAGTGATGACCTGGAAAGGAATTCTACTGCCTCTTTCAATCAGCGTGACTATCGGGATTCTCTTCGGACTATATCCTGCCATGCATGCCGCCAAAGTAGACCCCATCGTGGCTTTGAGGCATGAATAGAGTATCATTTCAGCATCGCCTTTATGTTTTTCGATTATTGTAAAAACTTTTCATAATTGCAGAAACTTCCTTGACCGTTCAAACCATAACAGGTAAAACCATCGCACAATTTTGTGTTTTGTAAAAGGCTGATTCCTTTCACAAATCACAAGACACAGGATATGCTAAGGCCCTGTAAGGAATCAATATGACAGAAATGATTTTCGGCACAGTAGGGGGGTTGGGGCTATTTTTGTACGGTATGATCCAGATGTCCGAGGGTCTTAAAAAAGCCGCCGGCACAAAACTCAAAAACATTCTCGAATCAATGACAAAAAACCGCATCGTTGGTTGTCTTGTCGGTGCAGGTATCACGGCTTTAATCCAGTCAAGCTCTGCGGCAACCGTTATGGTGGTCGGTTTCGTCAACGCAGGACTGCTTACCCTTAAGCAGGCCATATCCGTGATTATCGGCACGAATATCGGGACGACAGCCACGGCATGGCTGGTTTCAATATCAGGCCTTGAGGCATTCAAGGTCACCGATTACGCACTTCCTGCAATCGCTGTTGGCTTTGCGCTGCAGATTTTTGGCAAGAGACAAGGTCTTAGGAATTTGGGACAAATCTTTCTTGGCTTTGGCATCTTGTTCATCGGTATATCGTTCATGAAAGATGCGTTCAGCCCGCTGAAAGACAACGACCAAGTACATAGCGCTCTGATATGGTTCGGACGCTATCCGATTTTGGCTGTTTTGGCTGGCACCGGTATAACAATGCTGCTGCAGAGCAGCTCGGCTTCGGTTGCAATGATTCAGATGCTGGCTCTTCAAGGGGCGTTTGGCAATGACTGGGATCGGGTTTTGGTAGTTGTGATACCGTTCATACTCGGGGACAATATAGGCACAACGATTACCGCTCAGCTTGCGGCACTTCAGTCAAGTCGCAACGCTCGTAGGGCCGCGTGGGCACATACAATGTTCAATGTTATAGGGGCTTGTATTTGTTTTTGGTTCGTCGGGCCGGTCAGTAAGCTAGTTAGTATGATCACCCCCTGGGAACTACATCAAGGAACAATTGCGGTCTCGATTGCTGTTACCCACTCGACGATAAAGGTTTTCGAGGCGGTGTTCTTCCTTCCGCTGACAGGAGTGCTGGAAAAAATAGCAGTTAAAATTGTTCCGGAGAAACCCGGTGACCTGGTTGTTCGTCCGACCGTGTTGGAGCGACACTTGCTGGCAACACCGGAACTGGCTATGGACCAGGTCCGGCGTGAGATAGTGCGGATGGCACAAACATCCAAAAGGGCGGTTCTTCTGGCCATCGAGGGGCTGGTTGAAAAGAACAGGAAAAAACTTGGTATGGCTCGGACAAACGAAGAAGTAACAGATACTCTCCAGTATGAAATCACGTCTTATCTTGCAGCGTTGTCAACAAAGGAGCTTTCTGATGAGATTTCTACAGAGCTGCCGGTATGGTTGCATACGATTAACGACCTCGAGCGTGTCGGCGACCACGCCGTCAATATTGTCGAGATTGCTGAACGAAAAATAGAGCAGAAGCTTACCTTTAGTGACTCCGCACATGATGAAGCCGACCAACTGAGACAAGAGGCAGAGCAGATGTGTGATTGTATCATAAAAGCTTTGGAAGATAATGATATAGACGCAGCCAAATCAGCTCTGGTTAATGAAGAAAACCTTAACAGGATGCAGATAGATTTTCGTCGCAGCCATGTTCAGCGTATGAGCGAGGGCATCTGCTCCGCTGATACAGGTCTGATATTTATCGACCTGGTTGACAATGTCGAAAAAGTGGGCGACCACCTAAGCAATATCGCACAAGGTGTGATAGGCGGCCTGCAGTGGGATGGGGTAGAAGCCAAAACTTCTCGCAATCTCAAAGAGGATACTGGTAAGGATTAAATCCATTTTGTGGCAATCGCAGAAAACTCGCTTGACCGATGGAACTAAAGCAGGTAAAACTGCCGCTCAATCTTATCTTAATTTTGATTTTACGGCATTTAAGATGCAAGTAACGATATTGAATAGAGGTCGCGTAGTTATAAAAACGAGCTGATTGGGCTTGATACAGATTTGTGGAAGGGATAACACGGTGAAAAAACACCATAAAGGTAAGGTGATTTTAGCAGCACTTTCGCTGTTTGCCTTTTTTCTGTTCTATGCGGCAACTGATGGAAGTGAAAGCCAAACACCTACCTCCTCGAACAAAAACGTCGAAGTAGATACAGGTGTAGAGCTGACAGAAGAAAAAATCAACAGTGAGATGAGCTGGCTTGAGGAGAGCAATCCCAGAAAGGCGAAAGAGTTAAAAGAGTTACGCGAGAGAGAGCCCGAAAAGTTTGAAGCAGGACTGAAAAAAGCTGTCTTTCGTGAAAAAGTTAAACAGGCCGTTTTTAGTACAGCTTTTCTTACAATAGGGGGATTGGGTTTATTTCTGTTTGGTATGGGGCTGATGTCGGAAGGTCTAAAAAAGGTTGCAGGCCGAAAGCTCAGAAGAATTGTTGAATCAATGACCAAAAGGCCCTTTGTTGCCTTTCTTGTCGGCGCAGGCGTTACGGCTTTAGTTCAATCCAGCTCTGCAACAACGGTGATGATAATTGGGTTTGTCAACGCAGGTCTGCTCACTCTCAAACAGGCGATATGCGTGATTATTGGGACAAATGTAGGCACAACAGTAACAGCGTGGCTGGTGTCCATATCGGGGATTGGCGCTCTTAAGATTACTCTTTATGCCCTGCCGTCGGTCGGTATAGGATTCTTCATGCGGACATTGGGCAAGACGCGCAAAACAAAAAGCACCGGGCAAATATTATTAGGCTTTGGGATATTGTTTGTCGGCATTGCTTTTATGAAGGAGGGCTTTGAACCGTTAGAAAGTAGCGAAAAAGTAAAAGCACTTTTCATCGCGCTGAGTGAATGGCCTCTATTGGCTATTTTGGCCGGGACCGTGCTGACATTGCTTCTTCAAAGCAGCTCGGCAGCCGTTGCTATCGTACAGCTGCTGGCAATGGAAGGGGCGTTTGGAGACCAATGGCAAACAGTTCTTAATGTTTCGATACCGTTTGTTCTGGGCAGCAATATCGGGACAACAATTACTGCTCAGCTTGCAGCAATTCAGGCAAACTTGAATGCAAAGCGTGCGGCCTGGGCGCACACATTTTTTAATATACTTGGGGTTATCATTGCTTATCCATTTGTTCATCTGGGTTTGTTCAGCGCTTTAGTTGGAATCATTTCTCCCTGGGAACTGGGGGCCGGTACGATTGCAGCTCATATTGCCATTGCCCACACCGTCTTTAATGTTGGTAGTTCGGCCATATTTTTACCTCTATCAGGTCTGTTGGCCAAATTGGTTATTAAACTGGTGCCGGAGAGGGCCGGTGATTTGGCAGCCAAGCCTGTTGTTCTTGAGGAGCACCTTCTTGATACGCCGGTAATCGCACTTGAACAGGCAAAGCTCGAGATCATTCGTATGTCAAAGACAGCAAAAACAGCTCTTGAAAATTCTATCGATGGAATTGTCAACGATGACAGAAGGAAACTGGAGTCGACGCGTCAAATAGAAGATTATTTAGATGAATTCCAGTATGAAATTACATCCTATCTTTCGGCATTATCGCGCAGGCAGTTATCTGATGAAGTGTCTGTTGAATTGCCTGTACTTTTACATACGGTAAACGACCTGGAGCGTATCGGCGACCACGCCGTCAATATTGTCGAAATTGCTGAACGAAAAATAGAGCAAAAGCTTTCCTTTAGCGATTCAGCATTGGCCGAGGCTGACAAGTTGAGAAAAGAGGCAGAGCAGATGCTTGATTATGTCATAGCCGCCCTGGAGAATAATGATGCCGGGGCAGCCAGGGCAGCCTTGGTTAACGAGGGCAACCTCAATAAGATGCAGATGGATTTTCGCCAAAGCCATGTTCAGCGCATGAGCGAGGGCATCTGTTCACTTGAGGCCGGCCTGATATTTATCGACCTGGTTGACAATGTCGAAAAAATCGGTGACCACCTGACCAATATCGCGCAAGCGGTGATAGGTGGCCTGCAATGGGATGGAATAGAGCTGGAGCAGCCTCCGAGTTTTTGACGGAGTTTGGTTATTGGTAATTGGTTATTGGTAATTTACCAGTTACCATTCACCAGTTACTATTTACCAGTCACCAGTTAAGTGATTTTTACTTTTTTGTCGAGAGGAGAGCCGATGATAATATTTCCAGGAACCGTTTCTATGCGGGAGTTTGCTTTAAAGTATTGGGAAATTTGACAGGCGAGGTCTTTTACCTCTGGCAATCGAGCAGGTCTTCCGGGGACTGGAATGATACCAATATTCTTGGCACTCGGCTGAAATTCCGTTTTTAGTGGTTTCCCAGCAGCCTGTTGTGAGCAGCCGCAAACCGAAAGATACGAAGTTATGCATACCGGAGGAATGGGCATTATGAGATGTTATATATCATTATTATTTTTAGTATTATGGATGCCCCTGGATATGTTTTGGGTATCGGCCGATTTGTACGCTGAACAGATATCGCCGGAGGACACTGTTGTCGGAGAGATGGTGAATATTGCCGACTTTGGCAGGCAGATATCAGGCGATAAGTATATCGGCCGGCAATGGGATGAGCCGCGTGACATTTATGAAGTTATTATTTCGGGTATTGATAAAGGCATCGCTGAATCGCTGAGACTTGAATGGTGGGGCAGCGTGTGGCCAAACAACGGCAGCGGCGGATGGATGCGGCTCGATGACCCGTGGCCCGTCAAGGTGGTTGCCGAATTTTGAGAGGTTTACTGTTAATTGCCTTTGGCAGGTGGTATCATTGGTGATAGAAGAAAATATGTAAACGACAAATTAAAAAGGGAAGATTATGAAACTCAAAATGGTTTGCGAATTGCGATTGTTGTTTCTTTTTTTGTTTTTTGTAACTAATCAGGGAAACTCAGGTCTGCTCACTGCTTCCAGCGAAAGGGCTGCTGCGGATTTAGATTCTCCTGCTAAGTACTTCAAGATTCAGGTCATCGATGAGCAAACTGGTCGCGGCGTACCACTTATCGAGCTTCGAACGGTCAACAATGTACGTTATTTCACCGACAGCGGTGGAATTGTTGCGTTCTATGAGCCGGGATTGATGAATCAGAAGGTATTTTTTTATGTTGAAAGCCACGGCTATGAATTTCCAAAGGATGGTTTTGGTTTTCGGGGGAGAATTCTTGACGTGACATCGGGGGGGGATACTATTCTGAAGATAAAACGAATCAACATTGCAGAGAGGCTCTACCGGAATACCGGCCAGGGAATTTATCGTGATAGTATTCTAACCGGCCATTCTGTGCCGGTGAAATGCCCGCTTTTGAATGGTCAGGTTACAGGTCAGGATTCGGTATATACCTGCATTTATCGTGGGCGGTTGTATTGGTTCTGGGGAGATACCGGCAAACCGTCATATCCTCTTGGGCATTTCGGCATGGCCGGGGCAGTATCCGATTTGCCCGGTCCGGGCGGGCTTGACCCGAACGTTGGAATAAATCTTACGTACTTTGTCGACGAGACGGGTTTCAGCAAACCAATGTGTAAATTTCGCGAGCCGGGAATGATCTGGGCCGAAAGTTTTTTGATGGTGAAAGATAAAAAAGGCAATGAACGGCTGGTTGCAAAATACGCGCGTATGAAAAGTCTCGGCGAGGCTTATGAACGAGGGATTATGGTTTTTGATGATAAGACGAATTCTTTTCAGCGAGTAATCCGTGGAGGTGTGGACTTTCTGCTGTATCCCGACCTCGGACATCCTATTCGCGTTCAAGCCGAAGGTGACAACTGGTACTACTTTGCGACGCCTTTCCCTCTGGCTGTAAGGATGAGAGTCAAGGCCGACTGGGACGATATTATGGACCCGAATGCCTATCAGGTATTTACCTGCCTGGCCAAAAGCGGCGGCGGGCTAAAACAGCTTAGGTCGCCGGACGAAAACAAGGTTTGCAGATGGATATCAACATCCGATTTAATCGGCGATGACTTATCACGCAGGCCGGATATTATTAGTGCCTTAAGAAAAGAGAGACAGTCTGTACATCTTTATGATATTGAAACAGGCAAAGCCGTCGTGCCTCACGGCGGAACGGTTTCCTGGAATGGCTACCGTCAGAAGTGGGTGGAGATTGCCGTTCAACAATATGGAGAGCCGTCCTTTCTTGGCGAAGTCTGGTACTCGGAGGCCGACACGCCTGTGGGGCCGTGGGCCTACGCCAGAAGGATTGTAACTCACAATAAATATTCGTTCTACAATCCCAAGCACCATCCGAACTTTGATGAGGATAACGGTCGATTAATCTATTTCGAAGGTACCTATTCATTCACCTTTTCGGGTGATGCTGCTAATGCAACGCCTCGCTATGATTATAATCAGATTATGTACCGGCTGTCGCTGGATGACGCTCGTCTTAATTTGCCAGCGGCGGTCTATCAGGTCCGAGACAAAAACGACAAAAAAGATTATTTCCTGTATGACGGTCTTCAAAGCCTCAATAAGCTGGAAATGGTCGAATCGATTCCGTTTTTTGCCATTGAGCCGGACAGAGCTTATGAGGGTCTGATTCCTATATTTGCCGAGCAAAGCAAAATCAAGGGAAAGCAGATTGTTGTGCTGCGGCGGCAGGTGCAGGGACAATCCGCCAAGCCGTTGTTTTATGCTATCGCTCCGGATGAGAAGTCTTCTGTTACCGTTATGCTTTATGAGTATCAAAATACAAGTTCCGGTGAGCGATTTTATTCGACAAAGGCCGACATGCGGAAAAAAGGCTGGGCTCGTTCTGCCGAACCGATTTGTAGAGTCTGGCCGAATCCTGTTGAACCGCTTATGATTGACAGCAAGGCAAAACCCATTGTCGGATATAAGTGGCAATAGTAGAAATATGCGCCCGGATTTCCGATATAGAAGTTTACCGGTTGGATGTTTGATACTTACATCCCTTTTTCGCTTATCCATACGACCTTGTCATAGTCAGCAGGGTCAAAGGCCTTTCCAGCGGGTACGACATCGTAGGAAATGTTGTTTTTCAGGCATTGTGCAATTTCTTTAATAGCCGGACTGAGAACTTCTTTGTACGTTAGGCCGAAGCGATTCTTGCGGCTGAGCGGATAAATATGCGTGCCCCACGTGAAGAGCTGCCAGCAGGTGGGCAGTGTGTAGCCGTAGGGAAGAACGATGGCGGTTGTGGCTGCTGTGCGCAGCTTGTTCAAATCCGGCCGGGGATGGCTTTTGGCGTAGCCGGTAATTTGGCGCGCAAGGGCCAACTGTTCTGTGTAGGGGACATGGTGGTCATGGTCGGAGGTCCAGAACCAAATGAACTCAGCGCCAAGGTCGTAGGCCAGTTTCATCGAAGGAAAACGCAAATGCGGCTCAGCCTGGCCATAGATACTCATACCCCATTTGGTGTTGAGGGCCCGGGCCGGGCCTCGCATCTGTGCATAAAACCACATAAATAAATTTTTAGTCGTAATAGGAATATCCAACACAAAATCCTCATTGATTCGCTGCAGCATAAGAATCTGTTGAGAGTCGGCGTTGGGGTCAATTCGCCATCGGCATTCCTGCACGAGACCGAATGGATTGGCCTCCATCTGATAATAGCTGGTGCCGACATAAGTTTCCCATATAGGGACAGCAGGCTCGGCCAGTTTTAATTTACCAAGATTAATTCCTTTTTGAGCGAGTACATTGCGGTAATTGACGTTATTGACTCTTGTACGGATATGTTCAT
>Ga0315551_10002055_pt1 | contig 14939 bp, 10 predicted proteins | sample SalMarSW160290MG_FD_203678 | JGI IMG/M metagenome (GOLD analysis project Ga0315551, IMG submission 203678) | Salt marsh sediment microbial communities from the Plum Island Ecosystem LTER, Massachusetts, United States - Salt Marsh Sediment SW1602-90 ... | reverse complement strand
TATTTTCTCATAGGATGCGGATAGAAGAAGTAGCATTTTTCTCTTGAGTTTTTTATCAGAGGGAATAGAAATGGTTCTCAGTATCTCGATAGTTCGAACAGGGTTGTTTTTTAAGGAAAATGATTTTGCAGAAATATATTTGGCTGCCAAGGCATCTTTTTTTAATGCAAAGGATTTCGACAGAAGTTTTATTGCTTCATCTGGTCTTTTCAGTTGGTTGAGAAGCTCTGCTTGTTCCAAGACAAGAGATTCAATCTCAGGAGATTTAGTTCTTGCAAATTTCAGTCTTCTAAGCTGAAATTCGGATTTCTCGTTAGACAAAGTTCTTAGAGATGAGTAAAATTGCTTTTCTCCCAAATGTTTTACTAATTTTCTCTTTGTTGAATCTGTTTGAACTCTCTCTTTTGAATGTAGAAGAAATTCTAAAAGAAGAAGAGGGATTTGGAGTTCCCTGTTCGATTTTGGCAAGGCTCGAGACAATATTTGTTTTAAACCTTGCCAATCATCTCTCAGGTATAAAAAGTGGGCAAGGAATTCAACTATTTCTGGGTGCTCCGATTCTTGAGCTATGTGATTCTTAAGTAGAGTGATAATTCGGTTGTGAAAAGAGAAATCGTTTTGAAATTCCCGTAAGAGTGGAAGAATGTCAGCATGCTTGTTTTCTTGAATTGAATATTCGATAAGAGAAAAAGTTGCTTCCATATCCCCATTGTCGGACATCTTTTTTAGCAAAGAACGTACGTCGGAAACTCTATCCGGATATTGGTTAGCAATGGATTGTAGTATTTCGATACTTCTTGACGATTCTTTGCTAAGTGAAAGAAGTTCTGCATAGAAAAACTGAAGTTCGATCTCATCTGGATATTTTTCGAGCAAATTCTGCACTTGTTGTCTTATCTTTTTGAGTTCTTCTGGAATTATTCCGAGTATGGTCTTGTAAGTAGATATGATGGTTACAATATCGCCCTCTTTTTCGACGATCTCGGCAAGTGCATAAAGAACGAATATATTTCGGGGGTCTAAATTTTTGATTTTATTAAGATTGGAAGAAGATCGTTCCGCTAGATTTTTGTCCTGTCTATATGCTTCCATTAGATGGTGCGTTGCCTTTGAATAGAGTTTCTTGCGTGTATACAATTCACCAAGGTTTATATGCACCTCAGAAACAGAATGGTGTTTTTCTATGAAATGAAGTTTACCAATGACTTTGTCAATAAAGGAATCACCTAATTCGGAAGCAGATCTTAATTCGACGATTGCTTTCTTTACTTGTTTCTGCGTCAAATATAAACTGCCCAGGGTGAAATGAACTGCTGCATTTACCCTGTCGATTTCTATTATTTTTTTGAGTTCTTGTATCGACCTGTCAATTTTCGTAGGATCGAATTTCGTAATTTCGTAGAATTGCGATGCAGCTTTATCGTATTCCTTTGCTGCTATATAAGCTTTTGCTATTCCATACTTCACCACAGCATTCTTCCTATCCAGTATATTTGCCCTTTTTAGCAATTTTAGCGCTTGTGGTGCAAGCGTTTCATCGATATCAAGAGCGTGAACTATTGATAGTGATGCTTGTTTTAAAAGTCCTTTTTCTAAACTTGCCTGTCCATGTGTAAGATAAACAAATCCAGTTGTCTCTTTTGGGAATCTCTCGATTGCATCTTCACATTCAACTATTACCTGTTCATAGGAACCGTTTATCATTAAGGATCTTAAGAGTTCCTTGGTTATGAGTGGTTCTTCGGGGAATTTTCTAAGCAGTTCGTATAGAATATGCAAAATTTTGTCGGAGAGTTTCGGGTTCAGTTCATTTGCTTTTCCCAGTTGTATTAGCCCTTCTTTAATGTTATCGATTTTCAGATAAATAGAAGCAAGTGCAAAGTTCACATATGCAAGGTCATCTCTTTTTTTCAGGATTCTCTGAAAACCTTCCGTTACTTTATCGACAAGTTCGGGTTTTTCTGAAAAACACTTGTTGTAGTAGATAACGGAATTTTTGAAGTTTTCTGAAAGATAAGATGCCTCAGCCTTTGCAAAATTAAGTATAAAAGGTTCTATTGATTCTGTGGGTATAGATTCGTAAACTTGCATAACGCTACCAGCAAGTTCAGGGGATGTTCTTGCAATGGTATCAAGTTGAGGAATCAGGTGTGAAAGGGCTCCCGGTTGTTTTTTCAGTATCGAGTCAATCGTATCAAGTGCTTCCTTATGTTCCCCGGTTTTAAATAGTAGCAATACCAACGAAGTTTTTGCCTTGATAAGTTCAGGATTCTCAAGAGCAATTCTTTTTATACCTGTTTCAGCAAGTTTGAACCCCCCCTTTAAGTTAAGGAGATGCTCATATATGAATAGTGATTTATCGAAGTTTTTCTTATAACCGTAAATTTCGGCAAGTAGGTTTAATCCTCTAATATTCTCTAAGTTTGTTGCAAGAACTTTATTTAGCTTTTCTATAATTTCACCCGACAGTTCTTTGTTAGCTTTATAGAGTTTTTCGAAGGAAAATATGGCTTTTTCAGTTTCCCCTTTCTCAGTATATAAATCGGACATAAAGTAAAGCAAATTAGAATTATAAGGGTCTTTCTCGATTATTAGTTCTGCAATTTTCATTACATCATCGAACTTGTCCGGATTTGTCTCAACTATTACGGTAAGTTCACTCAATACAGAGTCAAATTTCCCATCTTTTGCATACAATCTTGCCAATGATAGTTGAATATCAACATTTTCCTTATCTTTCCTTATAATTTCAGTGTAAATTTTGATGATAGTTGGCAAAGCGATGCCTTCGATATTTTCCATTTGTTTTGCATAGAATATTGCATTGTCTGTATTGCCAAGGGTAAGTTCGTATCTTGCAAGTAGTTCAAATAATTGTGGGTTTTTGTTTTCCTTTATTATCGTCTCTGCCAACTTAATTACTTCACCAATATATTTCTTATCTGCTTCAGCTGATCTTTCAAAGTATTTGATACCTTCCTTGAACCTATTTTCAAGAAATAAGAATTTCCCTTTCAAAAACTTTGGATATGGATTAGCGTAATTCAATTGACAAATTCTTTCAAGATCCTTCATTAATTTCTCTTTCTCTTGAGGGAAGTTGCGAAAAATGTGTTCATAGAAGGACAATCCGTCTTTAAGTTTGACTTTCTGTTTTAGAAGAGATAGACAGTATGTATTGATCAAATCCTTTTTTGTATAGTTCTGATATTTCTTTTTAGATATAACATTCTCGTATATTTTGTCATAATGATTTAGCATTTGCTGTATCTGTTCTTCCGAACTTCCATCAATGATTTTTCTTGCATCATCAAACAAATCCCTATTTACATATATTTCGACAAGCATAATCCCCGTTGCAACAGGCGTTCCACTCGAAAAATGGCTTGCTTCGATTGCATCAGTGATTTCTTCCCATTTTTCGGGAGCAAGATGGTGTGCCCTTAATAGACTGGTTGCAGATTCGACATATTTACCTTGTTCAAAAAAGTATTTCCCAATTTGAAGATAGAGTGGAAAATCTTCTCTTTTTCCTATCAAAGCGTTTTCAAGAGTTTTTATTGCCCGGTCTACCTTTCCCTCTCCGTAAAGTTTCTGCGCTCTTTCGATTAGTTTCTGGGTATTTCCAAGATTAAAAATCATAACTTTCCTTTTCTAATTGATACGGAATGTTGTTAGCGTTTGTTTTAAGCAAGTTGTCAGCTTTTGCTTTAAGCAAAATCATAATACGGTAGAATATTCTCTTTGTCAACCAAAAAATCGTTGTGTTTATTCGGGTGGTTTAAAAACTGTGGATAGTTTTCATTACTGGCGCGATTGTTTTACGTTGTTTTTTAGCCAAATATCGAAAAAAGAAGTTCGTCTGAAACAGAGAGAAATGTGTCTACGATCGTTTTGTCAAGTTTTGTCTGTTTCATATCTTCGATAATAGTTTTTGCTTTCAATATAGTTATTTTTTTCTTGTAAGGTCTACTCTGTATCATAGCATCAAAAGCGTCTGCCACGGCGATAATGCGCGCCATAAGAGGTATTGTTTTTCCCCTCAAGCCATCAGGATAGCCACTTCCATCAAGTCTTTCATGATGCCATCTTATTCCTGGAAGTGTTTGTTTCAGGAAAGTGAATCCTTGAACAATTAAGTAACCTCTGACGGGATGCATCTTAATTTCTATCCAATCCCTTTCGGTTAATCTCTTTTTCTTCTGCAAGACTTGCTCTTCTATAGCAATTTTTCCAAAATCATGAAGAAGTGCCGAGATCTCAATGTTAAATGTCTGTTGGTTGGAAAGGTTCAGTTTTTTTGAAATTTCCGTGGACAGTCTTGAAACTCTGATAGAATGACCATCCCTGTAAGGTATTTTCTTATCGACAATCTTTGCAAGTTTTGTAAGCCGCACTCGTAAAGAGGATTTTCTAAGTTTTACTATTCTTTCGAGTTCGGTTAGGTATGAAATGATTTCGTTAACTCCAAAATTCTTTTCTTCGGAAAAATAGTTTTTAAGATTTTCCATCGAGTTACGATTTTTCAAAAGCCTTAATTAGATCCAATTCGATTTCTTCAATGGATTTTAGAGAACGAAATCCTGCGGCTTGGTTGTGTCCTCCTCCGTTAAATTCGGAGGCAATTTTATTTACGTCAATATCCGCATTCTTGGACCTTAAGCTAACTCTGAATTCTCCTTGAGGCTTCTCTCTTATAAAAACAGCTGCTTTTATATTTTTGATTGAAAGTGCATAATTCACGAATCCTTCTGTTTCTTCTTCCTTTGCGCCATAATTCGATAGCATTTGTTGTGTTAGCTTAATAAAGGCGATGTTTTTCGATATCCTAAGGGATGATAAAACAGCACCAAGCAATCTGATAGACTCGACCGTTCTTGAGCCGTAAACTTGCTGAGACAGATAATGAAAATTTACGCCGAAATGTGCTAATTCCGAGCAAATTCGAAAAGTTTTTTCACACGTATTCCTAAAACTAAATCTTCCTGTGTCTGTTAATATTCCTACAGCAATGCATTCCGCTATTTCTTCGGTAAACTTGAACTGCAGTGTACTGAAAATGTCATAAAGACACTCTGAAGTTGATGATGCGGAAGGATCGACATAGTTGAGTTTGCCATAAAGCGAATTGCTGATATGGTGGTCAATGTTGAGAATAGGTATTTTTTTATTTTTCACATAATCGAAGATTCCAGAGACTCGCTTAGGATGACCCGCGTCAAGAAATATGGATGCATCGATAGACGTTGAGTTGTTTGGTAGATGATTTTTAATTTGTGAACATTTTGGAAGGAATCGATATTTCTCCGGAACAGGATCGGAGTCGATTATCAATGCATTTTTTGAAAGATTTTGTAATTGAATAAACATTGCGAGTTGGGAACCTACGGCGTCTCCGTCTGGTTCCATATGAGAAGTAAGAAGAAAGTTGTCATATTTAAGTAGAAACTGTCGAATTTCTTCGACATTGTTTGATGCAGTAGTTTTAGCAGTAGAAATTTTAATCATATTTAATATTGCTTTAGTTAGAGATTTATCGTGATATCATTTTTCAAGAATAGCAGTTGTGGAACTCTTTTTATGCTTATTCTTTTTGCAAGAAGCCATCTGATGTGTTTTTTTGCATTATTAAGGATAGAAAGGCAGGAATCAATCTTTCCATTCTCCAAAACCGTGACAAAAAGCTTGACCGACTTGTAATCCTTGGTTATAGAAACTGTGGAGATAGTAACCAAACCCAATCTCGGATCCGATAGTTCCAGGGAAACGATATTAGAAACCTCTTTTTTGATCGTTTCTTCTATTCTTTGTTTCTGGTAGGATATTAAAACACCTCCGTTTTGTATTCAACGAGGCGAAATTGTGGTTGTTTTTCCATATATTTAACAACGGAAGACAAAAGTTTATCTACAAAGTGTGCATTGTTGGACACTGTTGCGACGGCAAGAACGGAAATTCTATGATTGTTATTACGGTCAACTTCGGATATAGATACATTGAATTTGTTTCTTACTCTTTTTTTAAGACCTGTTAGGACACTTCTCTTGTCTTTCAGGGATAAAGCATCAGGGATGTATATCTGTAAGATACAGTTACCTATCTTCATTCAACTAATATGAATTCTCTAAATTTACGGGTATAGACTTCTTAAGTCGAAAGAGGTTTCAGAGCTCTCTCTTGATCTCAATCGTTCTGAAAGACTCGATAATATCTTTTTCTTTAACATCTTTGGTGCCAGCAAAACCAATGCCACATTCCAAGCCCATTTCGACTTCTTGCACATCTTCTTTGAATCTTTTTAAGGAGGTTATTTTACCTTCGTAAATAATCTCCCCATCTCTCTTAAGTCTTGCTTCTTCACCTGAGATAATTTTTCCTCTTACTATAAAAGAACCTGCAATAAGTCCAATTGATGGTATCTTGAAAACTTGTTTTACCTCAGCAATTCCCAATATTTCTTCTTTATACTCTGGTTCAAGGAGTCCGGAGAGTGCCATTTTAATATCTGAGATTGCTTCAAAGATTATATTGTAAAATCTCGTTTCAATTCCTTCTCGTTTGGCGATTTCCTCGACTTTAGGATTTGCTTTAACATGGAAACCAACTATTATAGCGTTTGATGCTGCTGCAAGTAGAACATCGGAATCGTTTACAGCTCCTACTCCTTTATGAATAATAAATATTCTTGCTTCATCGGTTGAAAGGTTTTCGAATGCGTCTGCCAATGCCTCGGCGGAACCGGCAACATCTGCTTTAAGAATAATTTTCAGTTCTTTTACCTCGCCTTCCTTAAGTCCTTGCTGGAATTGAACAAGACTGTATTTAAGTCTTCCTTTTTCCAATTGCTCTCTTTTTGCAAGTTGTCTTTTTCTGGAAACTTCACGTGCCTTCTGTTCATTCTCAAAAACAACAAAACTGTCACCAACTTCTGGTAGTCCATTAAGTCCCATAATTTGAATTGGTTTGGAAGGTCCGGCATCTACCATTCTTTCATTGAATTCGTCGATCATTGCTCTAACTTTTCCACTGTACAAACCTGTAACGAAAGGATTGCCGATATGAAGAGTCCCCTTCTGAATCAGTACTGTGGCGACTGCACCTTTACCTTTGTCCATCCTTGCTTCTATTACAACACCTTTTGCAGGACCTTCTTTGCGAGTCTCAAGTTCCATGATTTCCGATTGTAGAATAATTGCATCCAGCAATTCATTTATGCCTTGTCCTGTTTTTGCGGAGACTTGAACTGCCAGAGTATTTCCACCATATTCCTCAAGTAAAATCTTGTGTTTGCTGAGCTGCTGTTTCACGAAATCAGGATTTGCAGTGTCGAGGTCCATTTTGTTTATCGCTACTATTATCGGAATGTTTGCTGCTCGGGAGTGATCTATCGCTTCGACAGTTTGTGGCATAACTCCATCATCCGCGGCAACCACGAGTACGACTATGTCTGTTATTTGTGCTCCTCTTGCTCTCATCGCAGTGAAAGCCTGGTGACCTGGGGTATCAAGGAATGTGATGAGATGTTCTTTGTACGGAACTGAATACGCACCTATATGCTGAGTTATTCCTCCTTTTTCCTGGGAAACTACGTTTGTGTCTCTGATTTTATCCAGAAGCAATGTTTTTCCATGGTCTACATGTCCCATGACAGTTACAATCGAGGGGCGTGGTTCGATTTTCGTTTTCTCTTCCTCTTCGTCTTCTTCTTTCATTAGTTGGTCACTATATTCTGGAAGAAGCTCAACTTCCACATTGTATTCGTCCGCAATCATTGTAATAGTATCCAGATCCATTCTCTGGTTTATCGTAACAAGTAGTCCCAATTCAAGACATTTCTTAATAATATTTGTTGGGTCAACCCCAAGAATATCGGCGAGTTCGGAAACTGACATAAATTCACTAATTCTGATAACATTTTTCTCCGCTTCCTGTTCCGGAATCGCAGCTTCAATTGCCTTTTTTATTCTCTTGGGTTTTGTTATAGTTCCCATCTTCTTAACTGTTTCCTTTACCTTCTGTTTTATTTCTTCTTTTTTCCTTTTTTGTTCGTGTTTTCTTTTTTGTTTTCTTTCCTTCCACAGGGATTCAGTATTTTTCTGCTTTGTAGCAGTACCTTCCTTTTTTCGCTTTACATCTTTTTTTCTCTCGATTTCTTCGACCTTAAGTTGTTTCTTGTCCGTATCAAGTTTTTCCTTTATTGATGAAATCATTTTGTCTGTAAGGGTAGACATGTGATTCTTTATGGCGAAATTCATTTCTTTTAGCAAAGCAACAAGAGCATTGCTGGATAGATTCAATTCTTTGGCAAATTGATAAACTCTTATCTGTGAGGGGTTTTGTTTTTTAGTCTGAGTCTTCTTCTTTGATTTTTTTGGCAACTTTTTCATAAGCTTTTATTATTTTTTGAGCACCGGATTTACCAATTTCTGGAATCTTCTTGAAGTCAGCTTCCGTGAGTTCTTCGAGATTCTGAAATGTGAAATACCCAGCTCTTTGGAGTTTTTCCTTGATTCCCTTAGAAAGTCCCTTATGGTCTTTTATTGCAATTTGTGCAAGCCTGGTTTCCTTGACCTCTTTGTAGTACTCTTCTTTACTTAGAATGTCTATTGACCAACCTGTAAGTTTATTAGCCAATCTTGTATTCACACCATTTTTGCCAATTGCAAGGGAGAGTTGGTCTTCAGGAATTATGACAATCATTTTCTTGTCTTCTTCGTTAATTGTTGTTTTATATATTTTTGCAGGTGAAAGTGCTCGGGACACAAAGAGGCCTGGATCTACACTCCATTGAATTACATCTATGTTTTCCCCGTTTAATTCTCTGACAATTGACTGTATTCTTGAACCTCTCACACCGACACAAGCTCCAACCGGGTCTATCTTATCATCGTTTGAATAGACAGCGACTTTCGACCTATTTCCTGGATCTCGGGCCACAGAAATAATATCCACAATCTTATCATACACCTCGGGAATCTCAGCCTTCAGTAATTGTCTAAGGAAGTCAGGATGCGATCTTGAAAGAAGCACTCTTGGTCCTCTTGGGGTACTCTCGATATCCTTTATGAGTGCACGAGTGTTTACACCCTGGTATAGTTTCTCACCTGGAATAACGTCTGTTTTCGGAATGAATGCTTCAACCTTTCCCAAATTCAGGTAAACTCCGCGAGATGTAGCTTGTGTGACGGTACCGTTTATGATTTCTCCAACCTTTTTTTCATACTTCTCATAGTTTATTTCTTTTTCCTTTTGCCTTATTCCTTGAAATAGGACCTGTTTAACAAGAATGATTGCATTTCTTCCGAATTCCTCCAGGGGATACTCAATGCTTATTTCATCTCCGATATTTGCATCGTCTTTATACTTTCGAGCTTCCTCTTGTGTAAACTCAACGGCATTGTCGACAACCTCGTCTGTTACTGTCATTATTCTGAATATTCTTATTTTAGATGTAGCTTCGGAGATGTCAACCGTAACATTTGCGGTTTTACCAAATTTCTTTCTTACTACAGAGGCAAGACTTGTTTTGAAGGTTTCTATTACATAACCTTTTTCGACACTTCTTTCCCTTGCAATGTCGGAAAAAAAATTCCATAGATCAACAGATGCCAATTAACCTCCTATAGAATACTTTCTTTGCCTACCCCCAGGCGAAGATACCTCAAGGGTATAGGCTGTTTTTATTAAATCAGTTACGTCGAGAAGAACGGACAAACTCTTTGAAAAATGCTCACAGTCATCAAGTGTTATGCCACCTTTCTTGTCAAGGTATACTCTTAACAATCGTTTTTGTCGATTTCCCTTGAGTTCGAAATCTATTAGTTCGAAGTTTTCATCGGTAAACTGCTCACGTATGTTTTTTTTTATAATTTCAATAATGTTTTTTTGCATTTTCTCATCGTCGCTCTTCATATGTTATTCTTAACATAAATTTCCCTGGTTTTCAAGGATTTTCTTTGATTATTTTGTAGATGAAGTTTCATAGCCTTGGTTTTATTGGATCTCGGAGAATTTTTGCTCCTTTGAGAGTAAATCAATGACAAATGGTATGATTTCTGTAATAGGGACATTTTTTTTCTGGTCCTGTCTTCTCAGTTTTACCTCGCAAAGCTGCTGTTTTAATGATTTCGAACCCACAATAATGTGCACGGGTATTCCAATTAAATCTGCATCCTTGAATTTAAATCCAGGTCTTTCATCTCTGTCATCTATAAGTGTCTCTATATTATTGGCTTCCAGAGTTTCAAAGATTTCCTCTACTGTTTGCAAAACATTTTTGTTGGAAATATCGAGAGGGATAATGTGGACAGCGAAAGGAGAAATGCTCATTGGCCAGACAATTCCCGAATCGTCATGATACCTGTCGATAACCGACGCCATTATTCTTTCGATTCCGATACCGTAACTACCCATTACTATAGGTTTTTCGGCGCCGTCTTTATCAGTAAAGACACACTTCATAGATTCGGAATATTTCGTTCCGAGTTTGAAAATATGTCCTAATTCTATTGCCTTTTTTATCTGAAGTGTCTGGTTTCTGCATTTCGGACACGGATCACCTTCCTTTATTAAAAGAAAATCGATATAATGTTTGACTTTTATATCTCTTTCTATGTTTACACCCATAACGTGATATTCGTTCTTATTCGCACCGGTAATCATTCCACTGGAACCTTTAAGACCAGTATCGGCATATACCTGTACGTTTTTTATCCCAATGGGGCTTATATAGCCGATGTCAGCACCTGTCAGCTTTTTAACTTCTTCGGGTGTGGCAATTCTCAGGTCGTTTCCAAATAAACTCGCAAGTTTGTTTTCATTTACTTCGTGGTCACCTCTTAGCAAAAGAAAAACAGGTTCATTTTTGACAATGTAAAGAAGGCTTTTTAAGAAGGTCTTCTTATCTTTTTTTAGCAGATTTGAAACCGCATCTACTGTTCCGGGAACGGGTGTATGAATTTTCTCTAACTTTTGTTCTTCCGTTTTTACAGGTTCGAGTATAGTTGTCGCCACTTCTATATTTGCAGCGTAGCCGCACTTGCTACAGATAGCGATTGTGTCTTCACCGCTATCCGATGGAAACATAAACTCTTCGGACTTAGGACCTCCCATTAGTCCACTTGAAGCACCAACTATAACTGTTTTAAGACCGCATCTTGCAAAAATTTTACCGTAAGCCTCGCTGTGAAGGACGAAACTCCTGTCCAGTCCGTTACTATCGACATCAAGGCTATAAGAATCTTTCATAATAAATTGCCTTATCCTGAGCACGGCACCCTTAGGTCTGGGTTCATCCCTGAATTTAGTTTGGATTTGATACCATATTTGAGGGAGTTCTCTGTATGATTGAATCTCTCTTCTTGCAAGATCCGTAACTATTTCCTCGTGTGTTGGAGCAAGACAAATATCCCTATCGTTTCTATCCTTAAACTTGAACATCTCTTCTCCGAAATCATCCCACCTATTTGTTTCATCCCATAGTTCTCTACTTGAAAGCACCGGTAAGAGCAGTTCTTGCCCACCAATTCTATCCATCTCTTCGCGTATTATTTTCTGAATTTTTTTGATTACACGCCACCCGAGGGGCAAATATTCATAAACACCGCTCATAAGTGGTTTTATCAATCCCGCCTTGAGCAAAAGTTTATGACTAATTTCCTTTGCGTCTTTTGGAAATTCTTTCTTTGTTGGCAAAAAATACTTACTTAATCGCAAAACCTCTCCTTAAATTTGATACGCCAATAAAACTAATGCAACCAATTAAACTAACTAAACTAATGCGACAGTTTCCTTATTAATTCAAGAAACAATTATATCTGTATATCAGAAAAGAAATATTTAGTCAACATCTTTTTCTTTTGTTTCATGAAAAAGTTCGGCAGTAGCAGGACTCAATCTTCATGGGTTTCTTTGCGAGTTTTGTTAAATACCGTGCTTACGAGAGGTAAACTCATCTTCTCATTCATTAACATCTCTGTTTCTTTACTACCCACTTTCTTGTCCATATGTTCTTTGTGCCTTTACTCAATATATATTCTATTGAAATGTTAAAACATCAAAAAAGTTCTTGACAAAAAGAAATTTTCACAGTAAAATAAGAAAAGTAGACAAGATGAAAGGAAAAGAGAATGATCTCTCTCTCTCTCGAGAGAAGGATATTGTTAATATCATTGGACTTCTCTACAATTCTCCTATTGCAGGCAATCTATCCCTGATACGAAATACTTATCAGGGAAAGCTATTTACTAATTTGAATCATGTAATGGAGAAAAAAATGAGAAGAATTTTTGGTTTCAAGATGCTATTTCCAGTTCTAACTCTATTCATTCTTGCTGCAAAACCAACTTTTTCGGGAGAAAATCTCCCGAAGGCGGTTTGGACGGTGAATTTGGTAAATTCTTATGCTTTGAACATTTATGGTGAAACAACCGCATTCGGAGGTCTCACTTATGATTGGCGTCAAAACGCACTTTGGATTAGCCATTGGGGTCACAACAAGATGTATCAAATCAATAAGAGCAATGGTAACTTGATTTTGGATATTAGTTTTTAAAGGTTCATATCCCACTTACTACTATGGTCTTGCTTTTGCCCACACATCTACAGACTTGTACAAGATGTATGTAAGTACGGGCTCCGCAATATACAAGATGAATTTTATCACAGGTTACTGGTCCTTCTATAGGGATGGGAAAGGACATGGGCTTGGTTTAGATGTTGTGAATGATGCGCTGTATGGTTCGGGAAGCGAAAACAAAACCTGGTGGGCGAGACCATCGCAAACAGGTCCTTGGAATCCGTGGATTTACTATGGTATGGGGATGTATCCCTCTGGTGTTGCCTGTTCATATAGCGGAGCAACGGCATCTGATAAAATCTTTGTTGTGTGGGCTACAACCCAGGGTATTGACCCTGGAGTTATTGAATGGTTCCAAAACAGCAATGGTATGCCAGGAAATAAGGTTATTAGTTATTATTTGCCCAATTGGATGACGAACCCCCAAGACTGTGCTTTCGATGGAAGATATGTTTATGTAATCAATTGGGATTCCCCAAATCCCGACAAGATTGCAGTGCTGGATGTTTTCACTCCACCTACTCCGCTAAATTTCAAAGCTGATGCTGAACCGTGGAGTGGTGGATATCCTGGAATTGAACTTACCTGGTTGGATGGACCACGAGAGACCGGATATCAAATCTGGAGGTCATTTAGTTATCCATATGATTGGGGGCTTAGAAAAACCCCACCACAAAATTCAGAATATGTATATGATGTCTGTCATGAACATAGCCATATCTACAGGGCAATGGGTAGGTTATTGGCCATGGGGGTATACTCATTATCACCCTGAATGGAATCCATTAACTGGAAATAAAGACTGGTTCTATAACGACCCCCCTATCACTCTCGTTGCTACTGCAGATACCTTTGCAACAGCGTATTCAAATTCAAGGAAAATCATTGTTGATAGTAATGAGAGAGCCCATATTACTTATACGAGCAATGATACGGTATATTATATGTATTCTGACGATGACCTTGTAACAGTTTCAGAACCTGTTTCAGTAGGAATTGGAAGATATCCAGGTCTGGCGATTGATGGAAATGAATATCCACATATCTGTTGGATAAGCGAATACTCAGGTGGATATATGCTTTATCATTCAAAGTTAACTGCTTCTGGCTGGACTACACCCGATGAACTTCTTAAAGCACCAAAAGCAAAATTCACACCAGCATCATTTGACATTGATAAAGAAGAAAATAAAGCACATCTTAGCTGGGCAGATTTTCCTACTGCAGGAGACAAGTGGTACATTTATAAAGGAGATTTCTCATTGTTGGATACAACTCCAAAAATCATCCCTGTTCCATACGATTCTGCAGTTCAGATGACACCAGAATCCCCAAACTACATCTGTGATCAAGAAAAAGTAGAAGGCTATTTATTATGGGAAAAAAAGGGTGAAGTGTATGCAGGGGTTGAATATGATGGTGGATCTGTTCAGGAGATAACCAATATATCCGATTCACCAAATCCATCAATACATCCGAATCTCAGTCTGTGGGGAGACAACCTTTATGCAGTCTGGCAGGAGGAATATCCTTTCGGGAATAAAATCTTCTTTACAAAGAGGTCAACGGATATCTTAAGTAGCTGGCAAGAACCAGTTGAAATTAAGGCTTTTCCAGAGTTAGTAGAGTATCCTGTTTGTCATGGACCCTATGTGTTTGCATCTGGCAAAGCACATGCAAAGGCAAATTATGATATCTATGGATATAGAGAGGATGAATTTGGAGATGCAAGCTATTTACTCAAAATGACTACTACAAAAACAAAATCAATGTTTCCAGCATTGTGCTTTGCACAACATTTTCCAAAACAAAAATTATTTGTTATTGGAACAGAAGACACAACCTCAATGAGAGGTGAAATAGGTTGGGTGTTTGGTAAATGTGTTGTTGAGGGTGCTCCACCACCCATTCCTATAACGGCTGCAAATCTTGGTTCTCCAGATGGTTCACCTTATACAATTCAAAGAGAAGGTTATAAGGTTTTTGGTTATCGTGCATATCAGAGTGTGGACTATCATACGGAAGAACTTAAATATAGATTTACAGGTCTAAAACCTTCTGAGCGTTACAAATTGAAACTTGTTTTTAACTATAGAGAAGAGGATAGAGAAGAGGGACAGGACATAATACCTTCTAACAAGAATTGGATGTTTAAAGTGAAAGTAGGTGGACATCCTATTGGAGTAGTCAAAATTAAACCAAATGGACCAGAACCAATCTATTTTGAGAAATGGGTGTCGAGGTTCAGAGGAATTCCCCAGTTGGGGTCAGGATAATTCCCCAGTTAGGGTCAGATTAATTCCCCACCTGGGGTCAAAAGAATTCCCCACTTGGGGTCAGGATAATTCCCCAGTTAGGGTCA
>Ga0315551_10002052_pt1 | contig 14964 bp, 8 predicted proteins | sample SalMarSW160290MG_FD_203678 | JGI IMG/M metagenome (GOLD analysis project Ga0315551, IMG submission 203678) | Salt marsh sediment microbial communities from the Plum Island Ecosystem LTER, Massachusetts, United States - Salt Marsh Sediment SW1602-90 ... | reverse complement strand
GGGCGCGGCTCGGCGGCGGGATCGTTGGTATCCTATGCCTTGAAGATTACCAATATCGATCCAATCGCCTTCGAGCTCCTGTTTGAGCGCTTTCTCAACCCGGATCGAGTTTCAATGCCGGATATCGACATCGACTTTTCGGATCGCGGACGCGACAAGATCATTCACTACGTGATAGAGAAATACGGCAAGGAGAATGTTTGTCAGATAATCACGTTCGGAACTATGGCGGCCCGGGCTGTCGTGCGGGATGTGGGGCGCGTGTTGGGGTTTCCCTATGGCGAAGTGGATAAAATAGCCAAGATAATCCCCTTTGCGGTTGATATGACTCTCGAACGTGCCCTAAAGCAGGTCACGGAACTGGCTGAACTTGTTAAATCCAATCCACGGATCGAACGGCTGATCAATATTTCCCAAACGCTTGAAGGCTTGGCTCGCCACTGCTCCACCCATGCGGCGGGGGTCGTCATTGCACCGTCAGCGCTAACCAACTATGTCCCTCTCTTCAAAGGTTCCAAGGACGAAATCACCACTCAGTACGACATGAAAATGGTCGAGAAAATCGGCCTGTTGAAAATGGATTTCTTAGGGCTGCGCACCCTGACGGTGATTGACGATGCTGTCAGGATGATTCATGAAAACCATCCCGGCACAACAATAGATATTAATGCGACTCCACTTGACGATCCCGAGATATACAAGCTGTTTGCCAAAGGGGAAACAGTCGGGATATTCCAGTTTGAATCGCCGGGAATGCGCGACTACCTGCGCAAGCTCCGCCCTGAAAACTTCACCGATATCACCGTAATGAATGCCCTTTACCGGCCCGGCCCGCTGGATTCTGGAATGATTGACACCTATATCGAACGCAAGAAGGGAGCCGAGAATATCAACTATCCTCATCTCAAGTTGGAAAAGATACTCAACAGCACTTACGGCGTTATCGTATTTCAGGAACAGGTCCTCCAGATTGCCAACGCTCTGGCCGGTTACTCCTTGGGCAAGGCGGATCTGTTGCGCAAAGCAATGGGGAAAAAGGACGCCGCCTTGATGGCCGAACAGAAAAAAGAGTTCCTTGAAGGGGCTGAGAAGAACAAGATTGATCGCCAAGTATCGGAAGAGGTTTTTAACCAGATTGAAACGTTCGCCAGGTATGGCTTCAACAAAGCCCATTCCACCTGCTATGCCTACATCGCCTACCAAACAGCCTGGCTAAAACGCTACTATCCAAGAGAATTCCTGGCGGCTCTCATGACATCCGAAATACATGATACTGACCGCATCTATGTTCTTTTAGAAGAATCCCGTCGCCTGGGTATGGATGTTCTTCCTCCCGATGTCAACGAATCCAGAATCGATTTTTCCGTCATTGATGGTAAAATCCGGTTCGGGCTACAGGCGATTAAAAATGTCGGCGAGGGTTCGGCTATGGCAATTGTAGAAGAGCGAGAACTCAGGGGAAAGTTTGCCACGCTGGCGGACTTTGTCAGCCGGGTGCCCCTTCGCGCCACAAACCGGCGAACACTGGAAGCGATTATTGCCGCTGGTGCCTGCGACTCATTAACGGGAAATCGTGCTCAAAAATACGAGGTGGTTGAGGCTATGATGGAATTTGGCCATAAGGTGGCCCGACAGTCAGACGCGCACGACCTCTTCGCCGATGATGGAGGGGTAGTCCACAGAGTGCCCCCTGAGCTACCCAATATTGAAGAGTGGTCCAGCTCAAAAAAACTGGCCCAGGAGAAAGCAATGCTCGGCTTTTACATCTCCGGACATCCTTTAGATAAATACCGTAATGAGTTGAATTCCTTCACCACTTTTACATCCGGCCGATTGTCCGAGGCCAGTGAGGGGCGTGAAGTAACAATTGGAGGGATTATCACGGCTGTAAAAACGATGCTGGATAAGAAAGGAAATATGATGGCCTTTGTTACTCTTGAAGACTATTCTGGCGGAGTGGAACTGATACTGTTTTCCGATTGTTATGGAAAAAGCCGAGAATTTGTAGAAGTTGACCGGTTAGTGCTTGTCACTGGCCGGGTTTCAACACGTGAAGGAGAAGCGCCAAAAGTTATTGCCGGCGAGGTTCTGCCTTTGGAAAAGCTGACGGAACGATTCAACTGCCAACTGGTTATAAAGGTTGCTGAGGACTGCTCCGATACCCTGATAGAAAGGGCTTTGGCCTCCCTGGAGCAGTTCAAAGGTTCCTCTCCGGTCCTGCTGGCAACGAAAGAAAATGGAACCGAGGTGTACATTAAGTCAAAAAAGTACAAAGTCAGCCTTGACTCCAAATTGCTCAACTCCCTGAAAGAATTGTTGGGAGAGTCGAGTGCCTTTATCCGACCATTATATAAGAAAGAAAACGATTGACACATGTGGGCTTTGTTATGAAACGCGCAACATTTATGGTATGTTTATCGGCTCTTCTTTGCTTTTCTGCTTGGACTGTGGGAGCCGGACAAGAGAAGAAAAGCGAACCCAAAACGCCCTCCCAGAAAGTAACCAACCATAAAGAGATTAATTGGATGCCATACGATGTTGGTTTACACAAAGCAGAAGCCGAAAGCAAACATGTCTTTATCGACTTTACCGCCAAATGGTGTGGCTGGTGTAAGAAAATGGATAGTGAAGTCTTCTCCCAACCACAGGTTATCGAAATGGTCAACGCAAACTTTGTTCCGGTAAAGGTAAATGGAGACTCAAACCGAGAGTTAAACATCGACGGCTACAAGATCACAGAGATGAACCTTGCCCGACATGAATTCCGTATCAGGGGGTATCCCGCCTATTGGTTTTTGAAACCGGACGGCACCAAGCTGGGTGTGATACACGGCTACCGAACTGCCGATGATATGATGAAAGCTCTGGCATTTGTCAAAGACTACAAATACGATAGCACCCGCACTGAATCCCCTAAAAATAAGGAAAAGTCAAAGAACTGATTCTACCCATATACAGAAAAGGCAAGGCGGTGATTTTTGATCGGGATTGTATATTATTGCATAAATAGACCGATTATAGTTTATTAAAAGGTTGTCTTAACAAATGAGTAACTATGTATGCTAAAGAAATATCTGCTATCTTTTCCCTGGTTGTTGTTGTTCGCAGCGCTTGTCTCCTGTGGCAGCGATTCCAAACAGCCCAACAGAACGGATGTCAAACAAAACCCGTCGTCCCTTAATCCCAAGGCCTTAGCAGCCAACCGGCAGGCGAACGGGGTGATTCAGTTTGAGGCTGTCGACATCACCGGCCAGAGGTATCGTTCAAATGAATGGATCGGCAAGCAGCCGGTAGTGCTGAACTTTTGGGGGACCTGGTGCGGGCCATGCCGGCGAGAGGTACCGGGCTTAGTTCAGCTCTATAATGAATTCTCCCCTAAGGGAATCATGATGATTGGCCTTGCAGTCAATGATACACCTGCCAGGATCAAGAAATTCACTCAGCAATACCACATGAGCTGGCTTATGCTGATGGCCGACAGAAACATCCTCATCAAGTATCGGGTCGCTACCGGCATCCCGCAAACCATTTTCCTCGACAAAAACGGACACGAGGTCAAACGCTTTATCGGCTCCCGTTCATACGAAACCTTAAAGAAGGGATTCGAGGCTATTTTGTAAAATAGAACTGCAGCCGCCGTAGGGCAAAACCCGAAGCGGTTTTGCCTATTCATGGGTGGAATAAATAAATTGACAGAACCACTAAAGGAGGGTGTGATAAAAAGAATGATCCTTAATTGCGCAAGTTCCCGAATTCGTCATTGCGAGGAGCGAAGCGACGTGGCAATCTCCTGTTGCCAATATGGATGCACGATTGAGATCGCCACGTTCCCTCCAGTCACTCGCGATGACGGTGGACTTATGTCACAGCCTCACTAAAGGGTTCTGCCCTACGTTTGCGGTTTCGTTAAACGAATCAGTAATAAAACCAGAAGTAGCACGGTTCAGGACCGCCACGGAACAGGTAATCGACTAAGTATGTCAGGTCGGCGACACTAACATCGCCACTACAGTCGACATTGCCTGTCTCCAGGGGATCTGGAGGGGGACCACCTCTGAACAAATAATCAACCAGAAATGTCAAATCGCCAATGTTGATGCCAGTTGCTCCGTCCATGTCGCCAGATTGCATCCATACTCTGGTCGTATTCTCGATAAGAACCGCCTCAGAATTTGACACTTCATTTTCAGGAATGTCACCTCTATTGAAGTAGCTCAGCGCCTGGCACTCGTGCTCGGAAATACCTATCAGTACCGTCTGCTCCAGCCCACTGGTGCCGACATCCCGGTATTGGAAAAAAATATTGCCGTCTATGCTCAAGACAATCTCAAAGTTCATGGTCGTGTCACCAGGATCATTGAAATTGCCCGGATGGTACCATTCAATCACACACGTATCAAGTGACGGGCTGCGATAGAAATAAACGCCGCCTTCGGGTACAAGATCAGGGTCGAAGATTAAATCGTTCCAGAAGGGGGCAATAAAAGTAGCAAAAGGTGCTCCAGGAAGTTCCAGGGAGGAAAAATAGCCGTTGATATTCAGGGCAGTATCTGTAAACGAAATAGCGCCGTTTACCCCGATGTGCACTTGATTGTAGCTTGCATCATAATACCAGAATTCAAAGCCGATGCCGACTGGACCGGCGGTACCGTCATCGAGCGGGTTAGAGCCAGAACTGGTAAAAGAATTGTTGCTAATTTTGAACCCGAGGTCTTTGGCGGAAATCCACTCGTAAACCGGTCCTTCTGCCTTATCTGACGAGGCCGCCTTGTACGTGGTATCATGACATGGAATTTCCAGGAAGACCGGGACAAGGATCAACGAATCCAGTGAACCACCGGAAAGGCCCCATGAAATCTCCAGAACCCCAGTATACTTCTCAACTCGATCTTCAATGACGGTAGCATCCAGCGTAACATCGATCTTGACTGAGTCGGTCGGTATTACAGTTCCTGTTTGAGGAAAAGCTACCAGCCAGTTTTCTTCCACGAGCTTGGCCAGAGAATCGTTATCAATAATGGAGAAATCGAAGGCGTCACTGGCAGAACGGTTGATAAGCCACAGTTCCAACACACCCATCTCCCCTTCGGTAACAGTGGTGTCAATGAGAATAGGGTTGGCGTACAGCGATGGCGACGGTGTAAGGGTTGCGATGGCAGCTTGCAGGTCGGGGCGAGGGCCGATGTGCAGCGATGTGTCACCCTGTTGCGGCGTGCCGGTGGCGACAAGAACATCTCTGATGTTATCGGAGGTAAGAGCGGCGCCATAGGTTGTCTTGTTGTACCCTTGAAGGCAGGCGGCGGTGCCGGTGATAATTGGCGAAGCTGAAGATGTCCCGCCGAATGTTGCCGTATAGTATTGGTTTTCATCTCCGTCGCCGTCAAAGAGACCGCCGTAGCCGGTAGTGTAAACTCCGGAGCCGTAGCCCTGCAAATTCACACGTGAGCCGTAATTCGAGTAACCCTGCTTCTGAAGATTGTATGACGATGACGCAGGATAACCGGCGCCAACGATAATGGCATGAGAGTTGCGATAGGTCGTATCAAAAAGCTGGCCGTAGATCATCGTATCATCGAAATCCTCGGCCCCATTACCTCCCGCCTCAACAACGACAATTCCCTTCGCCCAGGCGTACTGAATAGCATCGTAGTTAGCCTGCCAATATTCCATACACACATACCCGAGTTGATCGGGGCGCGACTGGAAATCATAATGCGGGCCAGGGGCGTGCAGTTCGATGAGAATCATGTCACCTTGATGGAGCGTATCAATAGCCGCGTACAGCGCCTCAGCAGTCGACCAACCGCCGATTGAGATCATACCTATATCTGCACCGGGGCAGATGCCGGTAACGCCGTACCCATTATCGCCAGCAATCATCTCACCGATCACAGCCGTACCATGATCGCGCCAGCTTTGACTGTTGTATGGATCACCTGCAATAATCCCCCCGACCGCTTTATCAAGGTCTTCATGAGTAGTTTGCCAAGCACCTTCAATATCGATTATTTTAACACCAGTGCCGTCACCGCCCGGAAGAGTGTTGGCATAGTCAGCGTCAACTCCACTAGGAGCTGCCTCACGATAGTCCTGGTACGATTGAAAATCCGGCGTTGGTGGGTCAATATCGCCCGCTGGCTCCGGCATCGGTTCAAAGTAGGCAACCTCTACTACATCGATAGCGTTAAGCTCGTTTATGAGCCGTTCCGCTTCGGCTGGAGCGGAGACTTCTATCCGGTAATAGCTGTTCAGGTCAGCGAGCTGATGTTTTGCTTTCAACTGCAAAGCCAGTTTGTCTCGATCCAGTCCATCTTCCGGGAAGCTTCCGAACAGGCGCCGGAAATGTGAACCTAAGTATGGGCTCAAAACCGCTTCGGCCTTTTTGACGGAAATGCCAAACGGGGAAACCAGCCTGCCGCCTCGATGCCGCACCTGAAACTCATCCTTGAACTTGACGACAACATGTGAGACATTAGCATCGGGACTAATAGATATAAAGGCCGACTTCTGAGCCAACGCTCGGGATTTCAATTGCATAGGTGCCGGAGAGAAGTCAGCTCTTTCGGCAAAAACGGGCTGAGCCAGAGAAAACAGTGATATACCAATAACTGAAAGAGCAAAAGCGCCAATGCTAAATAATCTCTCCGGTTTCATTTTTCCTCCAACAGCTATGGCCCGGTTTTGGGTTGGTTGTAAAGCCAGGCAATGAGCTCAGCGGTAATGCAGACTACACAAAAAAATATACCTTTAATCTCAAAATTGTCAACCCGTTATCTCTTGCCGAAGATATCGACCACAGCCAAGGAAACATGAGAAGCGTCAGAGATCGTTTTAGGACCTGATCTTGCCTGGTGACTTAATCTCAAGCCTGTCCTTGCCATTGATCGGAGGAATTCTAATCGGGTACTTGCCGGAAAAACAACTGGCGCAGAAGGAGGTGTCCGGCAAAGATGGCATAGACAACATTCCCTCAAGGGAAAGGTAGCGCAAAGAATCTACTTCAAGGTACTTCTCAATCTCGTCAACCGACATGTAAGATGCTATCAGCTCGCTTTTAGTAGGCATATCGATCCCGAAAAAGCACGGGGAAATGATCGGCGGCGACGAAACTCTAAAATGCACTTCTTTGGCGCCGGCCTCACGAATAAGTTTAACCAGCTTCTTCGAAGTCGTGCCCCTTACGATGGAGTCGTCAACGACAACCACACGGCGCCCTTTCAAAACACCCTTGACAGGGTTGAACTTCACCTTTACGTCCAAATCCCTGATCTGCTGCTGGGGATCGATGAAGGTTCGACCGACATAGTGGTTGCGGATCAACCCTATCTCAAAGGGTATACCTGACTCCTCAGAAAAGCCCAAGGTGGCCGTGTTGGCCGAGTCCGGGATGCCGATGACAATGTCGGCAGCAACGGGGTACTCGCGGGCCAGCAGGCGGCCCAAGCGGCGGCGAACTTTGTCCACGTTTTCTCCGAAGACAATTGAATCCGGCCGTGAGAAATAGATATATTCAAAAATGCAGCAGGTCGGTTTTGTTTTCTTAAACGGATGAAGCGATTTGAGTCCGGCTGCTGATATTTCCAGAACTTCGCCCGGCTCAATATCTCGGATATATCTAGCTCCAATCAGATCAAAAGCGCATGATTCCGAGGCCACTACCCAGGATTTGTAATACTTACCAAGCGCTAACGGTCGAAACCCGTATGGATCACGAGCCGCAACAATAGCGTTTTCAGTCAAAAAGAGCAAGGAGTAGGCTCCTCTCACTCTCTTCAAAGCGTCACAAATCCGCTCAACTCGCGTTCTCTTTCTTGACTTGGCCGCCAGATGCAGGATGATCTCAGTATCGGAAGTAGTCTGGAATATGGAGCCTTTAGCATCGAGAGCGGTCCGCAGCCCCAAAGAGTTGGTCAAATTACCGTTGTGCACGACGGCAAGGTAGCGAGAGCGATTAGTTATCAAAAACGGCTGAATGTTTATTAGCGATGACGCCCCGGTCGTGCTGTAGCGGGTATGACCGATGGCAATTCGGCCACTGAGCCTGGCCAGAACTTCCTCTTTTGCAAATACTTCCGATACCAAGCCCATCCCTTTGTGGAGACGGATCAGTCCGTTATCAGAGGTAACAATGCCCGCTGACTCTTGCCCCCGATGCTGAAGAGCATAGAGGCCAAGGAAGGTCAATTCGGCGGCCTTAGCATGACCGAATATCCCGAATATCCCACATTTATCGTGTACCATCGAATCTAACATACGCTTCGTACCTTGCTGCTTACAGCGAAAGCTGAAAATTTACCCCTGCTCTTTAAAAAAGTCAATGCTTAACAGCGGTGAATTGCAAACTGGGTATGCATCAAGGTGCAATGAAAAGCTCCCGGAAAACGGCTGTTCATCTTTTGCGCAAAGAAAAGTCTGGTGAACCGGCTGGTTTTGCAGTATCTTACAACAGATCGCGTTACTACTGATGGAAGCGGGGATTCTCTTGTGGGGGCACCGCTTTTGCTCAACAGGATTGTCAACTAAAGCGATGATGGCAATGGAAAAAAGCAACACCGAAAGATTCGAAATCCTCAAGCAGTTGGCTTTAGCTGCTTCCAAGGGAGAGAATCTCAACCAGACCTCGGAGCGAGCGCTGAGCCAGGCAGCTGCTTTTGTCGGTCTCAAAGCTGCGGCGTTGTTTTTGTGGGATGATGATTTCAAGGTCATTGTTACCGTCACTCATGCCGAATCCGAATCCAGCCGCCAGCGGCTTGTCTCGCTTGAGCAGGAGCTTTTTGCTACCCTCCGCAAAGACCAAAACCTTGTCTCGGCCTACCTGTCCTTTGGCGGCGAAGCGCCATACCATTCGTTTACGCTACCGTTACGGCACGGACCAAAGGTCTTTGGGGCTGTTATTGGTTTGCAGGAGGGCGAGAGAACCATCATTTCCGAGGACGACTTTCTTGAGACTTTGTCAGCACTTCTGGCCCTTAATTATGCCGCCGAGGGGTTGGGAAAAGAGCTTGCCCCCACCAAAGAAGCTTTTGATAAAGAACGTCTGAGCGCCATTGTCGAAACCGCCGTGGCGGTCAACCACGAGGTAAATAATCCCCTCACGGCTATCCTGGGCAATGTCCAACTGCTTTTGCTTAATCAGGACGATCTTAATGAGGATCTGCGCTCCAAGCTCAAAACAATTGAAGCCTCAGCTCTCAAAATCAAAGACGTCACGCAGCGGTTAATGCGCATCACCTCCCCCCGCTCTGTCGAGTACAGCGAAGGGACTAAGATGCTTGACCTATCCTCTGACGAGGACGAGCAATAGTAGGGCAAAACCCTACCATTTCCGCTATATGTATTTCTCGAAAAAGTCCTTTAGCTTTTTATCCAGCTCCGTTGCATGTTCTTTGTAGTGTTCCATATCATTCTTGCTGTAACATTCTTGCATCTGCCAGGCCAGCTTCTTCATAGCTGCAATCTCGGCCAGGATTTCTTTTTTCTTTTCTTGTAGCTCGTCTGGAATAGTAGTGGTATCTGTAAGACTTTCAAACTTGGCCAGCAGAGTATCCGTTGATCCGATTATACCCTCCATGTTGTTCTTGGGCAGATACGTTTCCATGATAAGTTTTAACGTAGCTGCCACCGCTTCAATTTCCGGGTATGAGACTGGAAGCAGAGTGGAGGCGGTCATCTCAAAAGCATCGTGCAGTTTCGGCATGAGATCGTACACGGTCTCTTTGTCACCTTTTTCAGCCGCGGTGGCGTATGTCTCTATGATTTTGGAGAAATTGTCGCGTGCCTTCAGGAATGCTTTTTTGCAGCCTTTGGTCTTGAAAGTCGGTTCCATCTTGACGATTCCGGCAAACGCTTCCTTGAATTTCGGCCCGGCAGCCAGTAAAGCGTCGTAGTCCTTGTCCGGCCAGGCGGTGTGCCAGACTGGTGCCATTATCTTGTGGAACGCTTCAAAAGGGTTGTACCCCAGCTCAGCCGCCCTATCCGCCGGGCAGCCAACTTCGCCATGTCCAGATTCCTTGTCATGGGGCGGTTCTGCCGCTTGCGTCAAGGGTGACAAAATCAGCAGAACAGCTAGGATTAAAAGATGCTTCTTCATAGATACTCCTATAAGTAGTTATACTGTTTTATACGTTTTAATGTCTATTAGATAACATTCGTTTCATCGACAATCACACCGGTAGTAAATCTTTCTGGAGAAAGAGGTGATATATCAACCGAAGGCTTTTTGCCGGTGAGAATCTCAGCAGTGACCAGCCCAGCGGCAGGTGCGTGCATAAACCCATGGCCGGAAAAGCCGGTGACATGAAACATTCCCTCTACTGTCGGTTCCCAACCAATAACCGCATGATGATCGGGTGTGGTCTCATATAGCCCGGCCCACTGGTTAGCGATCTCGGCCTCCTCCAACTGAGGAATGCGGTGAAGCGCTTTCTCAAGGATAGCGTCGGTATAGTCCGGGTCAATCGATATGTCAAAAGAGGGCTTTACCGACTTGTCAGCCCAACCCAGCAACATTCCTTTGGACTCTTTGTGGCAGTATAAGCCGGACTTGACATCGACTACCATGGGAAAAAATGGTTTTACCCAATCAAGTTCGCCGGTCGTAACAATCTGCCGACGAATCGGCTCAACGAGCACCTTGGCGCCTACCATCTTGCCAACCAGCTTGGCCTGCGGGCCCGCACAGTTTATCACCAGAGGACAACTTATGTTGCCTTTGGCAGTTTTAAGACCGGTGATCTTTCCTTTGGATATCACCATCTCTGTGACCTCAGCTTCAAACTCGAACTCAACTCCCAACTTTCTAGCTGCTTGCTCGTATCCTGTGAGGAATTCATGCGGATCGCCAAGCCCGTCATCGCGGCAAAAAGTAGCCAGCTTTATGTCATCGGTGCGGACATGCGGGGCATACTGCCCGATCTCCTCTGGTTTGAGCAATTCTACGTTGAGACCGAGCGATCTTTGTAGTTCATAATCTTTTTTAAACTGCTGAATATCGCTTTCATCCTCTATCACAAACATGTATCCGACCTGATCGAACAGAGCTTCCGAGCCGGTTTTCTCCTTGAAGTTGGCCATGACCTTTTCGGACAGCATGGACATTTCAATATTTACCCGGGTTGAAAACTGCGCCCTGATTCCTCCCGCTGCTTTTGAGGTAGCGCCGGCCCCCAACAGCGGTTCCTTTTCAACAAGGATGATCTGACCGTACTTCTCCAGCGCCAGGTTGAAAGCGACAGCCACTCCCACTATTCCTCCCCCGATGATCACCGCATCGGCCGTGGTCCGCATCGACATAACTCCACTAATAAATTGTATCGAACCTCGTGAACTTTTTCACTAAAAGGTAACGAAATCGGTCGATAAGTCAAGGTTATTTGCAGGAGTTGCAGTCGAAAAGTGGACACCGAATCCAGCAGTGGGTTGGTATGAGCCTTTTGGGGGTGGCGTGTTCCAGTATACCTCCTTGAAGAGCGGTTCCGGTTTATACCCAGGTCCATGTTTCGCTGCAGCGAAATAAGGATTGACTTCTTCGTTGAGAAGCGCTCCAGTATTCTCTTGCCGAGAATGGACTGAGTTGGCACTGACATTATTGGCTCTCTAGTGATCAGTCGCAAAGTAATGCCTTGCTCATTCAGTCCAGGCTGGTTAGATTGGAGCAATACAAAATGCTGAGTGTAGAATAAGATTAAAGGACTCAGGAACCTGACGTCTTGGATTTCGTGCTAGAGATATCTCAACGTATCCAGTTGTGGCTGCGCCAGCTCCGGGCAGAGATCAGCAAGACCGAGCATCTCTATATGATGCTGGTAGCGCTGGTGATTGGGCTGCTTGGCGGCCTGTGTGCTGTCGGATTTCGCCAGTTAATTCATTTTGGTCAGCTTGTTGCCTGGTGGCACAGTAGCTATACAGTGGATTATATCCGCAGCCTCCCGTGGTGGTGGAAGGTTATCACTCCGACTCTTGGGGGACTGGTGGTGGGCATGATAACCTATTATTTCGCGCGCGAGGCTAAAGGACACGGCGTGCCGGAGGTGATGGAAGCAGTCTCGCTCCACGGAGGGCGAATGCGACCACGGGTAGTAGTGGCTAAGATGTTGGCTTCCGGGGTGTGTATCGCCAGCGGCGGTTCAGTTGGGCGCGAGGGACCGATTGTCCAGATATGTTCTGCACTTGGCTCTACTATAGGGCAGTGGCTCAGAATCAGTCAGCGACGGCTACGGACATTGGTCGGCTGCGGTGCGGCGGCCGGGATCGCAGCTACATTCAACGCTCCGGTGGCCGGAGCATTGTTCGCCGTAGAGATCATTCTTGGGGACTTTGGCGTGTCACAATTCTCGCCCATTGTTATCTCTTCAGTCGCTGCAACCGTTGTTGGTCGGCGCTTCCTTGGTGACTTCCCGGCCTTCGAGGTGCCAGCGTACAGCCTTGTGAGCCCCAAGGAACTAATTGTATACTCCGTTCTGGGGCTGCTGGCCGGGATTGCGGCAGTCTTATTTATCAAGGCTTTATACGGCTTAGAAGACCTTTTCGACAGAATTCGACTTTATCAACCGCTGAAGACAGCCTTAGGGGGCATGCTCGTCGGCCTGATCGCTATAGGATTCCCTGAGATCTTCGGCATTGGATATGAGACAATAGACGTGGCACTACGCGGCGATATGATTTGGCACCTGCTGATTATCCTGATGGTGCTCAAGATACTAGCCGTGTCAGTTACTATTGGCTCAGGAGGTTCCGGAGGAATCTTCGCGCCTTCATTGTTCATCGGAGCCATGATGGGAGGGGCTGTGGGAGCAGTTGCCAACATGATTTGGCCCGGAAGCATAGCTGGCCCGGGAGCATATGCCCTGGTGGGGATGGCTGCAGTGGTGGGGGCCAGCACCCATGCCCCAATCACTGCTATCCTGATTGTCTTCGAGCTGACAAGCGAATACAAGATCATCCTGCCGCTGATGATCAGTTGTATCCTTGCCACGCTTTTAGCCACCCGGTTGAAAAAGGGCTCAATTTATACCCTCAAGCTGCTGCGGCGCGGAGTTGACATTCACAAGGGGCAATCCCTCAATGTGTTGCGGGAGCTGAAGGTCGAACGCGTCATGCGTCGGGACATAGTCACTGTCTCTGCCGACACCCCGTTAATGTCGATCGTTTCGCAATTCGTCAAACATCCGAGCAATTCCATTTTTGTGGTCGACAGTGATCATCACCTGCGTGGTTTGATCACACTTGATGAAATGCGACAGATCCTGGCCGACCCGCAATCGCTAAAGCACCTGGTGATTGCTCAGGACCTGATGATCGAAAACGGCTTCCCTGTCTTCCACCCTAATGACAATCTGGCTGATGTGATGAAGCGGTTGGGCAGTCACAGTTTTGTGGTGCCAGTCGTTGACAATGGCCGAATTGTAGGAGGCATCTGGCCGGAGGATGTGTTCAACAGCTACAACTCAGAGATCTTCAAACGGGAAATGGCAACAAGCATGGCTTCTACATTAACCTCCGCATTGCCAATGGAAGCTGTACCGGTAGCGGGCGATGTCGCGGTTGTAGAGATTCCAGTGCCGACTCGGTTTCATGGGAAAACGATTGCTGAACTTGATATAAGGAAGCGTTTTGGTGTCTCAGTTGTAATGGTTAAGCATAGAAGTGATAAAGGGGAAGAATCGGTTAGTTCCGTGGTCGTTGCCGATACGGTACTCCACGCCGGTGATTTCATACTCGTTATGGGTTCCAGAGACAACTTGTCACGATTAGAAAGCGGCCGTTAACCTGCATTATTCATGGGCAGTTCTTCGGACTTTCAACAACAGCCTCCAACTTACAATTCTGTAGTGCGTTATATTTTCTTCAAGTTCTGTCGGGTCACATCTTCCTGTGGTGGACAAAACCTAGCACAACATGGAACTGCAGCCCACAGACATTGCCTTGGTGCGTTTCCACCATTCAAGATACCCCAGCACTCTTAACCGGACTACAAAAACTTGCTGCTACGTTGCGCACTTTGTAAATTACGCCATGCCAAACTATGTTAAACTGCGCTCTGATTTGATTTCTTCACCAACGGTTATAGACGGAGTAGCGGTTTACAACATTAAGGACCCCCTAACCGGCAACTACTTCCGCCTGCGGGAACCGGAGTTCTGGCTTATTCAACAGCTTGACGGCAAAACTTCGTACGAGGACATCGCCTATCGCTTCCGCTCCAAGTTTAATTTGGATATCACTGCAGAAAGTGTCCAGCAGTTTGTTGATAAGCTTCAAAAGCTTTTCTTCCTGGAGAACACTCGCTCGGAACAGGAACTTTCCAGAAAGAGCTATGGTACCGGGAAGCGACAATCGCTTTTCTCGAGGTTGCTATTTATAAAGATTAAAGCCTTCGCTCCGGGTAAGTTCCTTGACAAGCTCACGGTTTTATATCGCCCGTTTCACAACCGGTTCTGGTTCAGCATCGAGTTGCTCGTTATCTTTTTCGGCTTGGGACTGCTGGCATCGAATTCGACGTATTTCTATATTGATCTGGTAGAGATTTTTCATATCGGTTCGATCTTAGCGGTGATTCTATCGATCTTCATCATCGTTTCTCTCCACGAATTCGCTCATGCTGTCATCTGTCGCTATTACGGCGGGGAAGTAAAAGAAATCGGCTTCTTGCTTTTGTACTTCCAGCCTTGTTTTTACTCAGACCTTTCTGACGCCTGGCTGTTTGAGAAAAAGTCTCACCGCTTAGCCGTCACCTGGGCAGGACCTTATTTTCAGTTCATCCTGCTGGCCTTAGCGGTGGTAGTATGGCGGGTGACAGTCGCTGGGAGCCTTGTCAATGAAGTAGCCAGAATCATTGCAGTGGTATGCTGGATTACCGTGCTTTTTAATTTCAACCCCCTTATAAAACTTGACGGCTACTACCTGCTGGCCGATTGGGTTGATATCCCCAATCTACGCCGGAAGTCGTTTGCGTATCTGGGTAAC
>Ga0315551_10002044_pt1 | contig 14994 bp, 10 predicted proteins | sample SalMarSW160290MG_FD_203678 | JGI IMG/M metagenome (GOLD analysis project Ga0315551, IMG submission 203678) | Salt marsh sediment microbial communities from the Plum Island Ecosystem LTER, Massachusetts, United States - Salt Marsh Sediment SW1602-90 ... | reverse complement strand
GCGAAACTTTATAGGCTACCCTTTGTTGCAGCCTCACGAGGCTCCGGGCTGACCTCTCTTCTTTCTGAAAAACAGCGAGGACGTTCTGCCTCGCTGTTGCTTACATTTCTGCCCGTTTCAGGTGTTTGTTGAAAAACGCTACCTGTTTACGGTACTCCTTGATAACGTTTACCCGTTTCGAAGAGCCGTGACCTTCGTCAGGGAAAATCAGGGAGTCAACCACTCCGCCTCGTGAGCTGATAGCCTCAATAATCTGGCGGGCTTCGCTGACCGGTACACGGGGGTCGTTCTCACCATGAATGACCAGCAGCGGAGTCTTGATCAGATGCGCCTTGTGGATGGGTGAGACCTCCTCTAAAAATTCCGGATCTGAGAGGGGGCCATATTCGGACTCTCGCAGAGCGCGACGGTAGGCTTTGGTGTTTTCAAGGAAAGATTTGAAATTGGCAATTCCGACAGCGTCCGAAGCTGCGGAGAAGAGGCCCGGATACTCGGTTATCATGCCCAACACTACATAACCGCCATAAGAGCCGCCGCGAATGCCGATCATACCCTGTTTTGAGTAGTCGTTCTCAATCAGCCAGTCTACGCCGGCCTTGTAATCTTTCAGGGAGTTTTTCCGGTTTTTGTAGTTGTCCATGTTCATATACTCGCGGCCGTAGCCGGAAGAGCCGCGCGGATTGGGAGCAAAAACTCCATAGCCGTTTAACACCAGATACTGAACGTTGCGTAGGAAGTATGGTTGGAATTGGCTTTCAGGGCCGCCGTGCGCATCAATGATAAAGGGAATCGGCGTGCCTTTCTTGTAATTGGGCGGAAGGTAGAGAAAAGCTGGAATCTCAAGCCCATCGAAACTTTTGTAGTGGATGAGCTGGGGTTCAGTGAACATAGTCCGGTCAATACCGGCATAGATCGAGAAAGTAAGCTGTCTCAGCTCCAGAGTCCTGGGATTCCATTTCCAGACATCAGGGGCGCGTGTGGGGCCGGTAAAGGATATGAGGCAGCTGCCGTTTTTGTCGAATATGCCGCCACTGAGGATACCGTCAAACGGCGGGCTGGGCAGCTCTTTCTTAGTCTCGACTTCACGTATTTTAAGCCGGTTATACCCATCCTCATTGATTATCGCTGTCATATACTTGTAGTCTCGGGAAAAGCCAAGACCTTCAACCTCCCACCGGGGATCAATCCAGCCGTCGTTGGCAAACTCCACCTTGGGCGAACCAACGGACATACTTGCCAAACGCGCAATGCCATCGTCGTTGTCGTTGCAAATAAGCCAAATTGTCTTGTTATCCGGCATCAGAGTAATGGAATAGTACAGAACGTTGCCTTCGTCCTCATTAAGCTTTTGGTATTGGCCTGTTTCCAAATCCAGCAGGTAAAAGTCATCGGCAACGTTGGAGGTGAAATGGTACACGATCATCTTGGTGCCGTCCTGTGAGAGGTCGGCGATGGACAGATACCCATACACGCCGGCCGTGTCACCAAAAATCTTCTCATACTTGCTGGTGGCGATGTCCATCCGGTAAATAAAGAAGTCGCGGCTGTTCTCTTCGTTGGAGCGGAAAAAGATTGATTTGTCATCCCTGGCCCAAGTCACGGACCCGAATTTTACGTCCTCAGCGTGGGTGAGCTTAAGCACCCGGCCAGTCTTGGTATCCATCAGATAAAGTTGGGACTGCTCCGAGCCGCCGGTTGAAGCGCCGACAATAGCTAACTTGCCATTGTATGAGAGAGTGAAAAAGTCGATCCCATCTTCGAAGGTGGTCAACTGGTACGGCCAGTTCTGTTTGTTGATGCGGTAAACCTGCGAGGCACCGGACATTGACGATGTGAAATAGACATCCTGGCCATCCCAGGTATACCCGGCCGGGCCGCAGCCGCCGATTTGCAGGAAGGTGGCAATGTCCGGGACATATTTGCCGGTGTCAAGCAACGACGCCACCTTGTCGTAGCTTTGTCCCCAGGCCGCAGTGGAAACGAACAACGTAATGATCAAGCCAAGAATACTGCCGGTGGTCATTTTGCGATACATCCTATTCTCTCCTTCATTTTTTGTGCATTAGCTTATCTTTGACAGAAGATACCAAGAAATAACTCGATTGGCAAGAGACAACCAAATAGTATAATGTAATGACGTGGAGAGCTTTTCACCCATCCGGCAACCGGCTCTCCTTAGTCTTGATAAACAGGCAAGTCCCGTGTTTAGCGTATTGGCAACAGGTGTGCTCTGATACTAAACGTGAGCGGAAGTGAATTTGAAGTGGACGTTTTCTTCTTCTTCAAAGATAACCCTGCGGTAGAATTCGCAGTCCTGACAGCAGCTTACTCGTGGATGCCGGGTGGCGTCCTTGCGACAGGCAGCATTAGGCACCATCCAACAGGCCCGACCAGCCCCGACGCCCTCGTTAAGACCGTCGAATTTCATGGCTGTGGACACCGGGCATTCACCCAGGATATGGGTCATCACTCCCCCCTTTTCCAGCCCGCAGTTCTTGAATTGCCAGCAGTTCAGTTTTTTTGTCATGTTTTGTGCCGGTCAATCGATTTCAACAATTCTCAATACAGCGCTGAACTTCGGGTCTGTGCGGAACTGACTCATCTGCTCTTCAGTTGCCACATCCCTGAATTTTTCAAAGCTTTTTTTGACTCTCTTAGTATCATCCATTGCCAGATAGCAGAGCATGAGGTATTGGTAAACAAGCGGGTTTTCCGAATCAAGCGAGAGGGCATCCTTGAAATACTCACTAGCCTTATTGTATTGACCCAGACTGAAACGGGCTTGGCCCAGGCCAAAATATCCCTGGGCATTTCGTTTGTCGAGCTTTAAAACGGCCTTGTAATCAGCAATGGCGGCAATCCCCTCCCCCTTAGTCAGATAGGTATTAGCTCGTCCGAGGTAGGCGGTTACCGACTTTTGGTTAATTTCAATGGCGTTGTTATAGGCAGTAATGGACTGGTTGAAGTCCTTTTTGAGTTGGGAAATCTCGGCCGCCCGAACGTAGTCATCATAAGCGAGCTTCTTTTCATTGGTCAGCAGGTATGCTTCGGCACGGGCAAGGTATGCCTTGGCGAAGCTGGGACGCAAGTTTAGTGCTTGTGTAAGGTCGGTAATAGCTGTTTCGAAATCCCTCTCTTTGAGAGCGGTCAGCCCTGAGTAGTAGTAGTCTTCTTCGGTGTAGACTTCGGCCTTTGCGCTTTGTTCCATGGGAACCAGGTTTACCGTGATTGTCCTGTCTTCACCGGGCGAAAGCTTGATAGTACCAGCGGCGGTCTGAAAACCGTCTTTAGACACCGTGTATTCATGTTTGCCCGGTTTAATCTTGGAATACGTGAGGTTGCCGGCGCCAAGAACGTTTCCATCAAGTGCAAGTCGAGCACTCTGGACATTAGCCACCAGTGTTATCTTGGCCTGGCTTTTGCTCTTAGATGCCTTTGCGGGCTCCTTAGTCTCCCTTGTTGCTGTCCTTTTGGAAACAGCACCAGCAGCCTTGGATGAGGGGGATTTTGATGAGGTTTGGGGTGGAGGATATAGTATTTCATCTTGAGTTTGTTCTGGCTCTACTGAGGCCATTTGCTGTTCGGTCGGCTTGAGGGTGATCATGGTGATTTTACCGCCGACCACTGTGGCATAGTCAACTTTCAGTACTCGGTCTTCAACATCGTATTCAATTTTGTGAGATCCTTCCGGAATGAGTCCAGACCTGAAAAATCCCTGAGGCGTTGAGGAAATGGTCTTGCCAAGTTCTGGAAACCTGATCGTCGCTTTCTGAACATAAGGCTGACCGGTTTCATTCAGAACAATGCCTATAATTTCTCCCTTGCTGACACCGGTATCAGAAACAAACTGGGAGCCGATTAGAAACAGCAACAGGACAAACAGGAGAGCGCCAGCCACGATGATGGCTTTAGTATTAAACTGTTTTGGCTTAAGCTCATAGCACCGGGAATGTAGCTGGAGTTCATCACCGGCGTGAAATTCATGATTCCCCATCACTTGAATGTAGTTTTTGTAAAAGTAGGCGATTCCCTTTCCTCTTTTGGCCATCTTTGGAGGAGAGAGGTCGGATTCTGCATCTGGGGGTACGTTGGTCAAGTCGGGCTTATTCGTCTCAGTATTCGACGATTGCGGTACGGGTTTTTCCAGGTTGTCGATTTTTTTGATCAGGTCGTTCTTTTCCTTGTTGGTGAGATATGGTTTACCGCCATAGAGATTCTTCTCGATCTCTTTGACTTCTTCAGGCGACAGCTTTCTTACTTTTTGTTCCTTGCCTTGTTGACTCTTTTCTGAAATCAAGGCTTCTTTGGATTCCACCGGCGAGTTATCTTGGTAAGGATGGCTACCAGATTCGGATGGAGGCAACGTTTCGCTCTGGTCTAATTGTTGAAAATCTGCGGGTGTTTGAACTGAGTTCACTGTTTTTTCCTTGACAGATAGTGCTTCTTTTTGCATCAAGTCGCTTGGAGATTCGATACCAAGCTCGTCGTGGTCGGTGGAGAATTCCCTTTTCCCCCCGACAAATTCTCTGTCATCCGCTTCTTTCTCAGTTACCACAAACTCGAGGGTGTCATCAGGGGTGTCTGCATCAGCCTGTCGGTGGGGGTCTTCTACCTGGTTGCCGTCCTTAGGTTGAGCATTGCCGGGACCGCCATCTGTTTGGTCTTTGTTATGATCTGCGTGCTGTTTCAATAGATTTACTCCGTATACTTGGGAGCCGAATATGTATTTTTTATCGGTTCAACAGGTCATTTCTTTAGATAAACCGAGAGAGTTTAACGTTACTGTGATGATGAGGTTATGAAGAAATAATGGCTTGACAAGCGGTTATATGGATGTTTATAATTTTACCTTGTAATTTAGAGCTGGACATTATCCGGTGAAAAGCCGGAGGAGGATGAAATAGATGACAAAACGTATAGGCCATGTACTTTTTATTGCCTTAGTTGTGAGTGGGTTGACCTTTTACTTCAGTTGTACCCAGTCGGAAGATATTCTGACGCCGGTGTCGAGGAGTGATCTATACCTTTGGGGAAATAACCAGGAGCCTCGATTGAAGCCTCAGAATATGCCGACAAATCCTGACGGGATGATATACGAGTTATGGGTAGTAAACGACAACGATACGGCGTCTCTCGGTAAGTTCGGCTACAACCAGAACTCGCTGAAATTTTATGATGAAAGCGGCAACGAGCGACTTGATACGAACCATTTTGCCCTGGATGGCGACATCTTTCACTACTCCCGGATCTTCGTGTCAGTAGAAACCAATCCTGATTCTCTACCGGAGTCCCCAGGGCCGATCATGCTCATCGATGATGTTACCGACCCATCGGCCAACCAGATTAAGCTGCGTTTCCCCTTGAGCGATAGCCTGTGGATAGCAGTTGCAGAGTTCAATATGGAAACGCCTTCAGATAGCAACGCGAATGCTAATGATGGTTTTGGCATCTGGTTTTCATCCTACTCGGAAAAGTCGGGCGCTGTACGTGACACTATCAAACTTGACAGTGTCAGGCTTGTGCGTATGGAAGACTTCTCCCTGCCACAAGACACGTTCACGTGGTGGATAGATACGATAGTAAATGAAACTACCTACAATGTAGTTGGAGTCTACGGTCTGGATACAATAGGTCATTTAGTTGTCAGGTTCGATTCGGTACTCCAAAAGGATACTACGTGGCCTTACACGGTTATGGTCGATAAAGGGGTGGACCCGAACGTGACGAGGTTTTTCTATACTGTCGGTGACAGCATTCCTTTTACGTTTGAGGATTTTTCGCAGATTGATTACGGCATACCCAATTATTCCGCCTATGGCTGGAAGTACAAAGGTTGGGTTGTTTCTCCTGAGGTGCCGGTACATGCGGTGGGCAAAATAACTCTGCCTGCTTACACTATCAACACTAATCCAACTGACTCTTTGATTCCGGGCATCGAAGGTGGTCTGTTAACCACCGGAACCTTCTGCGATATCGATGCGCCTGATGATGGAAATCCTTACAGAATGAGTCCCCGAGTACCGCCATTGCCTGGTGAGGACTTCCTCACCAACTTGCCGTTTCCGGCCAGCGGGTGGCAGGGATTGTTGCCAAAGACTACCGGCAATAGCGGCACGATCTTCATCACGCTTGAGCCGGACAATTTCGTGACCGACACGACAAACTTTCCGCTGTTTGTTCTCCTGAAGCCTCTTCCATCCTCACGGGGGTATCTACAAGATTATTCAGATCACCTCGATGAATTCACTATGGATAATTTTACTCATACCAATGATGCTACCCGAGGGTTTCCGATGATTGTTGTCGAAATAGAAAGATTCTGAGCCTTCCCAAGTATGTGAAACTTGTTAACCGGTATCTATCGATACCGGTTTTTTTATACGAGATAAATCTGTCCTAACCAAACACGATATTATCGGGGCACCCAGGTTTCCTGTGAGGTATTTGATGCGAAGGTGCCATTGCCGCTTTAGGAGGATAGCCCTGTTATTTCTGTCATCCAGGATTTGACCGAAAGGTGAACGAAGTCAAGGCATAAGTACATAGCTGCGTAACTGTCATGCGGAATCGTACGCGCCCGTAATCCACTAAGATATAATAGATTACATCCTCTAAGCTGTGAGCGACGAACCCCTATACATAATTGACCTTTTTGGGGGAGGAGGATATGGAGTCGCATACTCCTCACCGCACCTCACATTCCAATGTCAGGCAATCAGTTATTCGAGGTAATGTAATGTGACGGGGCTAGTGGCACAGATATTGTACTACCAAAACACAAGAATGTGAAGAACTCCCCTACTCTCCTACTACCGGCTCCTTTCATTCTGCTCTTGTAAACCCGCCGGATCTGGTTGAGAGTATGAGGGGGGGGGTTTATTCAGAAACAGGCACAGCAGGTAAACTATGGAAGTGATGAGTATATTCTGAATTACCTCAACCTCAACCTTCGGCCTGCGCAATCTACCAGCTTAAGTAGAACTTGGTTTTTTTGCCTGCCTTTTCCCAGTTGCTTCTTTCCTTCTTATAGATGGTTTCCAGGTCTTCGAATTCAAATTCAATACCGATTATCTTGCACAGACTTATGAGCTCATTCCTGATCTTCCTGGCTTGAGTGATTGTTGTAACTGACGACAGATAAGCTTTCTTGAGTGTGCTGAAGTACCTGGCTTCAGGCACTGATTTATTCTCCAGGTGGTAAAACAGCCACTTGGGAATGTACGGCTGGAATTTCTTGTTCTTGGCGTATATCCATAAGATAATATGTTCCACTGCTCGGATCAGGGAATCAGTGAGATTGATTACGCTTCCTCGCATCTCCCACAACTTGAAATTATAGTTTAAGTGCTCGTCAACGCCTTCGCGATAAGCCTCCAGAAGTTTCTTTTGCTCCCAGTCAGGGAAGACGAGCTTTTCTTTCAATAATTTCATAATTCTGTCTTCCGTATCAAAGAGCAGTCGAGAGTTTTGCCGGTCCCATCTCGTCGCCTGAGACCAGTACTTTGAAGGCGACTTATGGTGCAGGGCCTTCTGATACGATTCTACAGGCGTGTCCAGGTCTATCTCTTTGTATCTTAACCAACCGACGGCTATATATTTGTCTACCTCTCTAAATTTGCTGTGGTCAACATAAACTATCAGGTCAAGGTCAGAATAGTCGTCGCAGTAACCGCGGCCAATCCCCCCCGTTGCCAAAATACCCACCACGCCCTCTATTTGAGAGATCTTTCCGCTAATAATCCTGGCGGCAGAAAGAAATTCCCGGAATCTGTTGACACCCTTGTATGCCACTTCTGTTCTCCTGTAGATATTGTATTTCGATAGGTCTTTTAGGGTCAAAAAACATCTATTATTTTCACTGTAACTCGTTTAAGACTTAGTGTCAAGGCTTCAGTGGCTAAAGGGGGAAGTGAAAGTTTCTTCTGCAGAGCTATATGAAAAGCTCTTGACAAGTCAGCAGATCAAGAAGACCTGTAATATTTACACTTTCTTATTCATCAAAAGCGCAGAGCTTTTGACCTTACAGAGAGAGGTTCAATCCTCCCAGTTTTCCACCGGCGTCATTATGTCCGTGACCAGAATCGGCTCCACGGTATTAAGTCCCTATCTATGCTTGTACCATTCCTGCAGACCAAAAGAGCGGGATATGGCGGTAATGCTCTCGATGTGATCTTTCGTCTTTTCCGGTTTTAAGGATGCGACGTTTATAGCGATTATACCTGACACTGTGTGTGATCAGAGTGAGATTGACGGCTGTCATAGCTGACATGCGTGTATGACGTTAGGGTGGTTTTCGGGAGAGTTGAGCGGACAAGTTTATCAAATTTAAATCGTTTGTCATAGGTATCCGAAAGTTTCGTGTCTCCTCAGTCAAAGGTTTTCACAATGTTGACGCCGAGAATCCCGGTGACCTTCAGTACTTTTTTAGAAGGCTGTTGAAAACACATAACGGAAGGCGATATGGCGACTGCCTTGTGCAATCCGTCTTTCCTGCGAAAGCAGGAATCCATACAGCTCAATAGGTTACTGGATCCCCGCTTTCGCGGGGATGACGAATCTGTTGGCTATAGAGCGTGATAGAACACTTTTTCAACACACTGCTAGGCTGCATTATTCACAAACTCTGACTTATCTGACAACTCGCCGCAGGCTGGTTAATATATCATTACGAGGCCGCCAAAAGCGGATGTGGCGATCTCAGAACCTCGTGTGCTTATTACGTAAGGGATGACCGGGATATTACTAAGTGCCTGATGTCTACAGGCTTAATACTATAATCAGGGCTCAAGTTGATCCTATGAATCCCTGTTGCCAAATCGTGTCCGCAGCCGAAGCAGTAATTAGACAGCAGAATATTTGGAATGATAATTTAGCAGTATCGCCCGATATGGAGTATATTTGGGAAGTTTGAATATGAAAAACCGCTAAAGGATTTTGTCCAAACTCTAAGTAAGGCATTGGCATCATAGATAGGTTGAGCTCATGGCTAAGCAACCTAAAGCAATCAGCTTTCAGCAGAGACAACATATAACCCCTCGGGGCTTGGGGATTATTGCTTTGATATTCTTATGCTTTCTCGCTGGATGGCTTGTAACTCAATTTAACCCCGTGATCGTATTCGGCATCGTCGGCATTACGATTTTGGTGGCTTTGCTTTTTGCTTCTCCATACATCGGTGTCCTTATATACCTGATTTTTGAATATGCCAGGGTGCCAGCTATGTTTCCCGCTTTGCAAGCACTCCAAATCGGCAAGCTGATTGTGGTACCTACTCTCTTAATGCTTTTAGTTCACACTTCTATTACAAAGAGTCATAAGTTAGTTTTTGACAAAGTATTTTATCTCCTAATTTTCTGGTTTGGTCTGGCTGTAATATCTGCCCCTCTTTCGGATAGTCCAGGGGTATGGGGCGCGTTACTTGATCTATCGAAATGGTTTATAATATGTTTTCTCATTGTAAATCTCCTAAAAAGCCTGCCGAAATTTCAGTGCTTTGTATGGTTGCTTCTCCTTCTAAACTTGAAATTGAGTCAGCATCAAATTCGGTCATATTACTCTGGATTTAGAGGGGTTTCGGAACAATATAGGGATTTTTTCATTCATCAGGGAGTCGGAGCCGGTTCGTCGTCTTTTTTTGCAAACGCCACCGATTTCGGTCTGGCTATGGTTGTGGTAGCACCGTTGGTCCTGTTTTTGATCCCCTCGGTGCGATCAAAATTCCTGAAGATATTTGCCTGTGGAACGTTTATAGCATTCATAATTTCTATTCTGAAGAGCGGTTCAAGGGGAGCTGCATTAGCTATGTTTGCGATGGCTGCGCTCTTCTGGTTTAAGAGCAAAAACAAGCTTATTGTGCTGGTCGCACTGGTTATTTTCGTTGCGTCTTTTTGGTCAATTGCTCCCGCCGCATGGCAAGATCGTTTTTTATCAGCCGAGGATTACGAGAGTGATGCTACAGCCATGCAAAGAATCGAATTATGGAAGGCTGGAATCAGGATGTTTGCCAATCATCCAATCTTCGGAGTGGGGGTTGACCAGTATGGCTATGAATTCGAAAACGGTTATAGGCCTCAAGGTTACAGGGGAGCTAGTGCTGCTCATAGCATTTTTATTCAGGCTGCGGCTGAACTTGGCGTGGGCGGAATAACGGTGCTTCTGCTTATTCTCTTTATCCTCTTCAAGCGAAACCGGGAAACTAGGCAGATATACAAAAGGGCGAACTTGCAAGAAAAGTGGATCTGGAATTTTTCGTTAGCTTTAGATCTGAGCCTGCTTGGGTTCATTGTGGGAGGAGCGTTTCTGACTGTGCTTTATTACCCACATCTATACATGATCCTGTCCATGATTATTTCATTGCATTATATTACAAAAGAAAAAGCTGAAAACATCGCTAATAGCGCTTCTTTCAAAAATGATCAAAAAATTGATAAAAATCTGCCTAGCGGAGTTTTTATATCACCTTCGGATTAGATCATTAATCAATTTCGTCCGCGGGGTAAGTAGCTCTTCACCGTCATGTATCCTCTTAATGTATCATAGAGTGATGCCCATGGATTCTTCATCGACCCACTATGCTACTTGGATGCAGTTTAAGTCATTACCTGGCATAGTGGTATCTCCCGAGATGTTTTGTAATCAGGTTAAGTTTCTGAAAAGAAATTATAAAATCATCCCTCTTGAATATTTAGTGCGATGCATTCGTCACGGGATAAAGATTCCGGATAAATCTGCTGTTATAACTTTTGATGACGGCTGGCGCGACAACTATCTTTTTGCTTTTCCCATTCTAAGGAAATTAGAGATCCCGGCCATGATTTTTTTGAGCACCGGTTTTATTGGAACCGAAAGGCTGTTCTGGCCAGAAATGCTTATATACTGTTTAAGCTACCATAGGGAAAAATGCCTAAAAAACATTGCGCAACTGGAAGAACTTTTATCGGAAAAAGGTAGACATCTTTTGAAGAAAATCCTGAAAGGGGAGAGTAGGGGAGTCGAATCCTTATTACATAGTCTTATAGAGGAATTAAAAGACCATTCGCCCCACAGTCGAGACAGGGTTATGGAGATACTAAGACGGAATGTGAGCTTGGGTTTTAATGAGGAGACCGATAGACGGGTTATGATGAACTGGGAAGAGGTTCAGGAGATGGCTGAGGCAGGAATAAGTTTTGGTTCACACGGCATAGATCATGAGATATTGACAAAGATCAGCCAACAGGACCAGGTTCGGGAGCTATCCGAATCAAAGCGCCTATTAGAAGATAGAGACGTTGCTTCAGCACCGGCTTTCGCCTACCCCAATGGAAATTACAATGAGGAAATAAAAAAACTTGTAACGGATGCCGGGTACATTTGTGCGGTCAGCACTGAGAAGGGAAAGGTCAATAAGGAAAGTGATTTGTTTGCGCTGAAAAGAATCAATGTCCACAATGATATTAGTAGGGGCTTGAGCGGAGGATTTTCAAAGACTCTTTTTGCTTATCACATTGATCTAAGGCTTTGATAAATGGATGTTTTTGTCACAGATGGCGAGCAGAGGTCCACGCTTGCGGTAACACGTTCTTTAGGTAGGCGCGGTATTAATGTAACCGTAGGTGAACAGAGAAGAAACAGCCTGGCAGCCTCTTCAAAATACTGTCATTGTGAATACGTTTACCCTTCTCCGTTAAAAAATCCTTCACGTTTTCAGGAGGAAATAATCAGATACATGCGGACGCGAGCTCATAGAATGATTATCCCCATGACGGACGTAACGTGTATTTTGATAAATGAGATTAGAGATAAGCTTGAACCTTTTACGTATATCGCCCTGCCAGAGCGAAGGGTCTTCGATCAGGCCTCAAACAAAGCCCAACTTATGAGGTTAGCCGCGTCTTTAGGTATACCTATACCAAAAACGGAATTCCCTGAAAATATCAATCAAATGAAATCGCTGGCTGGTGAGATAAAATTCCCTGTAGTTATAAAGCCGGTACGTTCTCGGCTTCAAACACCTTATGGTTGGGTTCATGGAACGGTGGAATATGCATACTCAAAGGAGGAGTTAATAAAGAAATATAATGCTATCCATAGCAAAATTGCCCATCCTCTCATTCAGGAGCGGATTGATGGAGTTGGCTATGGAGTCTTTTTGCTATTCACCAATGGACAGCCCAAGGCTTATTTTGCCCATCGAAGAATAAGGGAAAAACCTCCGTCCGGGGGAGTAAGTGTACTGAGGGAAGCAGTGAAACCTGATGAAAATATACTTGGGCACTCCTGTCGGCTGCTTGAGGTGCTCAACTGGAACGGCGTTGCCATGGTCGAGTTTAAGATCGATCGCCATAGCAATACACCGAGGCTAATGGAGGTAAATGGAAGGCTCTGGGGTTCACTTCAGCTTGCGATTGATGCCGGGGTTGATTTCCCCTATTTGCTTTATCAGGCTACCCTGGGCCAAAATATTGAAAATATACGTGATTATCGCACAGGAGTAAAAACACGGTGGCTATTGGGAGACCTTGATCATCTTATGATAATCTTGTTAAAAAAGAGAAAAAGGCTAGCCCTGCCAAATAATTTTCCGGGTAAACTGGGAACTCTGTGGGAATTCACAAAATCGTTTTTTGATCCGGATACAAATCTGGAAATTTGGCAAAGAGATGATCTTAAACCGGCGTTTAATGAGTTTATGGGCTATACAAGGGCCGGGATAGCGAGCTTAAGGGCAAGATTATTTCAGCGGAAAGCAGATATGTGAAAGGGGTACTACACGCACATACCAACCTCTCTCATGATGGTACGCTGAATCTAAAGGAGTTAAGGTCATTCTTTAAATTCAGGGGGTTCGATTTCCTGTGTTTGACAGATCATTCCCAGGATCTAAATAACTATCAGTATCAAGAACTGAAAAGAACAAGCCATGAGTTATCTGACAATGATTTTGTTCTTATCCCGGGTATTGAATATTCTTGCGATGGAGAGGTGCATATAATGGGAATCGGGATAGGAAACATGACTGAGAAAACCAAGCCCCAACAAGTTATCGATCACATTCATCAAAATGGTGGAATTGCAGTCTGGGCGCACCCCACAAAAATGAATTATCCTTCCGATCCGGAGTGGATCAGCAAACTCGACGGGGTGGAGATTTGGAATCTGGCAAGCGATGGGAAATATCTACCCCAATCTAAATCGATTAAGGCTTATTTTGATTTTAAAAGGATCAATCCAACCCTTTTGGCTTTTTTCGGGATGGATTTCCATCATAAGGAGAGATACTATGATCTTTCCCTTCGGCTGGATGGTGTGGAATGTACAGAGAAACATATTCTGGCAGCCTTGAAAGCCGGTCGCTTCTTGTGTACCAGCAGGACACTTAAACTTTCCTCCGAACCTGAACTCAATAAATTGAAACAGACCGTTCTGGCATTTATCAGATCAATATTGAATCTAATTAGAGTCATAAGGGATAGGTTAAGACGTGAATAACTCTGGGGATACTATATTGCATTTGATCGAAACAACCGGGCCAGGTGGTGCAGAAACTGTATTGCTCGATATAGTCAGAAATCTCGACAGACAGAAGTTCCGTTCTATTGTCGTGGTGACAGGTAGAGGCTGGTTGTATGAAAACCTCACAGAGACGAAGATTCCCACCTTGATTGTAGAAAGTAACAGGGCCAACGACATTTCTTTTCTGTTCAAGTTAATACGCATCATTCACAATAATGGAGTTAGCCTAATTCATTCTCATCTGGGACACATGAATTTCTACGCCGTCCTGGCGGGATTATTGAGCGGCACACCGGTAGTTGTCACTTATCATGGTCTCATAGACGATTGGGACAGGAAAAACCTAAAAAACAGACTAAGGCATGCTCTGATTCGGAACTGCGCAAGATGCGTTGTCACTGTATCGAATTATCTCAAGAGAGAGCTAATTCGGGTTTGGAAATTCGATGATAAAAAAATCAGAACGATCTATAACGGCGTAGATTTTGATGCCTTTGATAACGCCTCTTTAGACCATTCAATTCGAGATGAATTTGGCATTTCCAAAGGGATTCCCCTGATTGGTATGATTGGAAATATCAGAAATTCCAAGGGGTACGATATCTACATACAAGCCGCGGCTGAGGTATTGAGAAAAATACCTAACAGTCGTTTTCTTATAATCGGACAGGGCCAAGGGAAGCTTCTTGATGATCTCAAATCTTTGGCCGAGGTTTTAAATATTTCCAACAATGTAATATTCACTGGATTCAGAAGCGATGTGGCAGCGATTCTTAGCCAGCTTGATGTATTTGTGCTGTCCTCAACAACAGAAGGGCTATCGATAGCAACAATCGAAGCCATGGGAATGAGAAAACCAGTAGTTGTTACTGAGTCAGGAGGACCGGAGGAAATAGTTGAGCATGGATTTACGGGATTTCTGGTACCGCCATTTGACCCTATTGTCTTGGCAGAAAATATCATGAAGGTTCTCAGTGATAAAGCATCAGCAAAGGCAATGGGCGAGCGGGCGGCTCATTCTGTCAGGGAGCGGTTTGCAATAGGCAGGAGTATTGACTGCTATGTCAAGCTATACCGAGAGTGCCTTGGGAAACATGGTTAAACCTAGGATGGCTATTGCTATAAAGCTATAGGGAATCATAAATGTCAGTCTTAGAATGGATTTTTTGGTTCAGTGTATTTATGATTACATATACCTATATTGGCTATCTGTTCTTGCTGGAACTGTTTTTGTTGTTTCACAAGCGACCTGTGGCCAAAGGTGACCATTTAGCCAGTGTCTCGATCATTATTCCTATATACAATGAAGAAAAACAAATAAGGAAAAAGCTGGAGAATTGTCTGAAGCTTGATTATCCGAAGGAGCTGCTTGAGGTATTGGCGGTATCCGATTGCTCCACCGATTCTTCAGATGAGATTGTTAAATCATTCTCAGGCCACGGAGTGCGATTACTTAGATTGGAAAACCGGAAGGGTAAACATTATGCCCAGGGTGAGGCG
>Ga0315551_10002042_pt1 | contig 15016 bp, 10 predicted proteins | sample SalMarSW160290MG_FD_203678 | JGI IMG/M metagenome (GOLD analysis project Ga0315551, IMG submission 203678) | Salt marsh sediment microbial communities from the Plum Island Ecosystem LTER, Massachusetts, United States - Salt Marsh Sediment SW1602-90 ... | reverse complement strand
CAAATGACAAAGGAAGACGGCTTGTATGTAGCAGACGTTGAATATGACAGAAGCGCCAATGTTTATTCGACCGACATCGGAATAAGAATTAACGACGAAAATGGAAATTTCATAGGTGTAATAAAGACTGTTTTGAACATTGAAGGTATTATTGACATAATGGAAAAAGCAAAGAAGGCTTCGCCGTATGAAACTACTGAGCTTAAGTTGTTCTATAAAAAGGGCAAAGTAATTTTCGACACAGCGGGGGAGCTTAAACCTTTCGAAGATATACTTGATGAAAGAATTCTTAGTCAGGTAAGACAGGATGCGGGACATCTATTAAAAACTGGAGAACATGGTGAAGGTAAAGAGCTATTTGTCCATGCTCATTCAAAAGGACATAGAGATTATCAACCTTTAGGATGGATTTTAGCAATAGAGTATGAGACAGAGGAAATATTTGCACCTGTTGCTGAATTAAAAAGAATAATGTTAACTGTTCCCATTACTCTAACAATAGCTGCTGTTCTAATTGGCCTTTCTGTCTCTCGGACCGTTTCAAAACCGGTAAAGATGCTTAGGAATGCAGCGGTTGAGATAAGCAAAGGCAAGTTCGACACCAAAATAGAGATTAAGTCGAAAGATGAAATCGGAGAGCTGGCAAATTCCTTCAACGAAATGACCATACACTTGAAGGAGACGGTAGATAATCTCAACCGGGAAATTGGCGAACATAGAAGAACAGAGAAGGCACTGCGGGAAAGCGAGAATAAGTATAGGACGCTTCTTAAAAATATCCCACAAAAAATATTTTATAAGGATTTAAATTCAGTTTATATCCTGTGCAACGAAAGTTACGCTAAAGACTTGAAACTGAAAACCGTCCAGCTTAAGGGAAAAACGGATTATGATTTTTATCCTAAAGAGTTAGCTGATAAGTACAGAGCGGACGACAAAAGAATAATGCAATATGGTAAAGCAGAAATGATAGAAGAAAAATATATGAAGGACGGTCAGGAGTATATTGTCCAAACATTTAAGTCGCCTGTAAGAGGCGAGTATGGGAATGTCATTGGTATTTTTGGCATCTTCTGGGACATTACTGATAGCAAAAGGGCAAAGGAATCACTTGAAAGGCTCAACGAAGACTTGGAATCAACCGTTCAAGAGCTGTACCGGTCAAACAGAGATCTTCAGGAGTTTGCCCACATAGCAGCCCACGACTTAAAGGCACCGCTGCGAGCAATAGGAACTCTGGCAGATTGGTTATCAGCAGATTATAGTGATAAGTTTGACCAGCTCGGTAAAGAGCGGCTTGACTTGCTCGTGGGAAGGGCAAAGCGAATAGATAAACAAATTGATAGTATCCTGCAGTATTCTGAGGTGGGGCGTATAGGGCAAAAAGAACAAGAAGTGGATTTGAACATAGTGTTATCGGATGTGATTTATAAAATCGGACCGCCGGACAATATTGAAATAACTGTCGAGGGAGAATTGCCCACAATAATATGCAGTAAAAAATGGATTGTGCAGGTATTCCAGAATCTGCTAAGCAACGCTGTAAGATATATGGATAAAACGAAAGGTCAAATTAAAGTCGGCTGTAGCGAAGAAAATGGTTTCTGGGAGTTCAGTGTTTGTGATAATGGACCCGGAATTGAAAAGAAGTACTTTGAAAAGATATTCAGGATATTCCAGACGCTTTCGACTCGCGATGAAGTTGAAGCTATTGGAATGGGCCTTCCGCTGACAAAAAAAATCGTAGAATTATATGGTGGAAGGATTTGGGTTCAGTCGGAACCTGGGCAGGGAAGCACTTTCTACTTCACATTACCTATGCAAGAAACGAGGGTTAAAGATGGACTGCATAAAGCCAATATTACTTGTTGAAGATGACCGTGTCGATGCGATGATGGTTGAGCGGGCACTTAAAGATTTGAAGGTTACAAATCCCCTGGTCCATTCAAACAACGGCAAAGAGGCTCTGGAGTATTTGAGAGATGATGCTAATATACAGCCGTGCGTTATTCTTTCGGACTTGAATATGCCAAAAGTCAATGGCGTCGAGTTCCTGAAAGGTATTAAGGCCGACGAGAGGTTGAAAAGGATTCCCGTTGTTATTTTAACTGTATCGACCGAGGAACAAGATATCATCGAAACCTTCAACTTAAGTATAGGCGGTTATATTGTTAAGCCCGTTGAATATATGAAGTTTGTGGATGCAATCAGGACAGTTGCTTTGTACTGGACATTGAGTGAATTACCGCGTGATAAGGAATAAAAAACTAAAAAATTTTGGATACAGACTTGCCCGGCTACGATACGCTCCGCCGTGACGAGTTATCCTATCATCTCAAGGGTTGCTAAAGCAGTAAACCTATCGTCAGCAGTCTCAAAAACCCTGTCAAGGCCGGTTACCTTAAAAATACCTTTGATTGAGGGGTCTACACTGCAGAGAACAAGCCGGCGGCCATTCTTGGTTACCGGCTTGTGTAACGCCAGCAGCTTTGAAAGATTCGAGGAAGTTACAATATCCACACCTGAAAAATCAATTACTACGTCATAGTCATTTCTATCACCTAACATTTCGATGACAGTATTGAGCTCATAGTTCATTTCCTGCTCTTGGGATAAATCCACAAGAATGATATTTTCTGACCAATGTTGGATCGTCATTTTGAATCTCCTTTTTTAAGCTCAGTACAGCTTTATAGTGAGCTTGTCGAACCTATCAAAAGGTTTCAAATGTCGTATCGACATAAGTTTGAATCAAGTTTAGCAAAACGCATTGGATATTGTTTACAACTCAATAGCATCAGTCAATAATTCCCGGATTTTCTCTTGTTTTCGCTTGACATTATTTGACCTCTATATATTATGCCGTTTTTTAGAGCTTGAAAATAAGCCTGTCCTGAGCGAAGTCGAAGGGTTAGGAATTTTTCCTGGAGAAAAAATTGTGAAGAAGAGATTTTTATTTGTTGCCTTAATCCGCCTTACGTGTGGCGGATTAATGTTGTTACCTGCAATTAAGACAAACGCTTAAGAAGAATCCTGCTGTCAGCCACCACACATCCTTGGCCTTCGGGATATGCAATAAGTGGATTGATATCCAGTTCGGCGATCTCTGGGTGGTCGGTGAGCATCTGAGAAAGTCTAAGAATACAATCTTTAATAGCATCAACGTCACAGGGTGGTGCGCCACGGACTCCCTTAAGAATGTCGTATGCCTTGATGGTTCTTATCATAATCTCTGCGCTTATCTCCCACATCGGGGCTAATCGAAAAGTCACATCCTTCATAGCCTCCACAAATGTCCCACCAAGGCCAAACATACAGATCGGACCAAACTGCGAGTCCCTAACAGCACCAAGGATAACCTCTACTCCGCCCTTGGCCATCCTCTCCATAATAACACCATCTATTTTTGCTGAGGGTTTGAACTTCTTTGCATTTGCAATGATATCTTCAAAGGCCTTTCGTGCCTCTTCTTTAGTCTTGATTTTCAACTGGACCCCTCCAGCATCAAATTTGTGGACTATGTCTGGTGAAGAAATCTTCATAGCCACAGGAAAAACAAACTCCTCTGCTACTGTATCCACCTGGGACACACTTTTCAGCAAAATACTTTTTAAAACAGGAAACCCGTAACATTGAAGGATTTCATTTGCCTCTCTTTCGCACATATAATATCTGTCCCTGTTGGCAAGCTTCCTTTTTATAACCGCGGCAGCAGTGTCTCGGTCCGCAGCTACTTTTCGTACCTGTCTTCTCTCAAGAGTCAGCAGGTTGCCATAAAACGCCATCGCCGCCATTGACCTGACTGCCGCTTCAGGAAAAGAGTAATTGGGGATACCGTTTTTTTCCAGATATTTGATACCCTCAGAAACATCGACAATTCCCATAAATGAGCACAATACCGGTTTATCAATATCTTTTGCCACGTGTGGGACTATCTCCGCCGTCTCAATGATATCGGTCATTGCTTGAGGGGTGAGTATGACAATGGCACCGTCCACGTTCTTGTCCTTCAGGACGTGACGGATGGCCGCCTCGTAACGCTCGTGAGTGGCATCTCCAATCACATCCACCGGATTCTCAATATTCGCTGTTGGGGGAAGCTCCTTTCTTAACTTCTGTTTTGTTTCTTCTGAGAAAGTAGCCATTTTTAGGTTGTGCCGAATCGCAGCATCGGTAGCCATAATGCCGGGACCGCCGGCGTTGGTGATAATAGCTATACGGTTGCCTTTTGGTATCGGCTGTTTGGAAAAAGCAATAGCACGATTAAAAAGTTCAGCTACACCCTCGACCCTTAAGATACCGCTTTGGTAAAAAATAGCGTCATAGGCATCGTTAGATCCAACCAAAGCACCAGTATGAGAGGCGGCAGCACGAGCGCCCTCAGCAGAACGGCCTGATTTTACAGCCAGTATAGGTTTGTGGGCCTGCCAAGTGATTTCCCTCGCCGTTTCAAGGAACTCCCGACCGTTGGTAATGTCTTCCAGATACATCAGAATCACATCCGTATCCGGGTCATCTCTGAGATAACGCAAAAGGTCTATCTCGTTTACATCGGCTTTATTACCAAAGCTGACGAATTTGGAGAACCCGATGTTCCTACCTTCTGCATAATCAAGCACCGCAGTACAAAGGGCTCCAGACTGCGAGATGAAGGCTATGTTTCCGGCTTTTGGCATCTTCGTTGCGAAACTTGCGTTCATCTGAATGTCTTCATTATTATTGATGACACCAAGGCAGTTAGGCCCCACCAGGCGGATACCGTATTTCGCAATCACTTCTTTCACGCGGTTCTCTAATTCTACGCCGTGGCCTCCTACTTCCTTAAATCCGGCACTGACGACAATTGCTCCTTTGACCTGCTTTTGACCGGCCTCTTCCAGTATAGAGCAAACCCTTTCAGCCGGAACAATGATAACAGTTAAGTCCACTTCATCAGGAATGTCCATCAATTTTGGATAGGCCTTGACACTTTGCACAGATTTCCGATTGGGATTGACCGGATAAAGAACCCCCTGAAAACCAGCGGTAAGGATATTTCGAAACACTGCCGACCCTACGCTATTAGGCCGGTTGGTAGCACCCACCACCGCAATTGAACGTGGGTTCATAATGAATTCTATATTATTCTTCGTCATAACAACCTCGTAGTAAGTACACCTGTGTTATCTAAAAGATGATAATCTTTAATAAATCAATGGTCAAGACTTTACTCAAAAGACGGCAAAGCAATATGCAATTTGGGAAATGGGTGAGCCGGATACGCGGAAATTTCGTCCATTTGGTCTTGTTTTATATATACATTTCAGAAAATCAGAGGCCGTGGATTGGAAATACCTTTAGTTTAATTGCATCTATTGTGGCCTCCACTGTGGGCATCACCGCATTTTGTTGTTGGTCGGTTATTACCAGAGTTCTGTCTCTTAATCCACCTTGCCGGTCTGTACTGTCTAAAAAGACGTTCTTGATGGCAGGACTGTCCGTATTAGCACCACACAAAACACTCCAGGCAAGCGCCCAGGCCCGTACGGTATTTTCAATGTTGTATCCGCCGCCACCGACCATAAGGATGGGCTTTTGAAAACTTAAAAGATGATTTATGACTTCGGCATAAACATTATTTGTCAGATGTAAATGTGCGAGCGGGTCGCCTGCGAGGGCATCGGTTCCTGATTGAAGGACGAATACATCAGGTTTGAATGAGCCGATTAATGGCAAAGCTATTGTCTCAAATGCCTTCATATACGCCTCATCGTAAGTTCCAATCGGAAGCGGTACATTTACGCAGTAGCCCTTTCCCTTGCCCTCACCAATTTCATTTGTAAATCCTGTCCCTGGAAATAGCACTCTCGGGTTTTCATGAAACGATATGGTCATCACATCGCAGCGGTCATAAAATGCGTATGCTACGCCGTCTCCGTGATGAACGTCCACATCGAGATATAAAACCCGTTTTCCTTGCTCAGCTAACACAGTACAGCCAAGGGCTACATCATTGATATAGCAAAAACCGGATGCCTGTTCAGGCCCCGCGTGATGAAGCCCACCGGATGGATTAAAAGCCACATCAGCTTCATTGGTTAAAATGAGTTTCGCCCCGACCAGTGTTCCGCCGGCTGCCAGAACCGAATATTCATACATCCCGGCAAAGATGGGGCAATCCGGTGTCCCTATTCCCATACTGAGTGCCTGTGGCACGGCCATCTTGGCCGTGTCTTCACGGGCTGGAAGCCCGTGCCGCCGCTCGGAAGCTGTTTTTAGTGCATGCAGATAACGAGCTGTGTGAAACTTTTTAAGTTCTACTCGTGTAGCAGGTTCCGGTGGTACTTCTCTTCTGCCATTACCCGATAGCAGGCCCAATTTATTGACAATCTCTCGCACTTTTTGTGCGCGAATTGTATTAAAAGGATGCTCCGGCGGATAACGGTACTTCTCAAGCTCCTTTGAATATATAAAAACAGCTTTTCTCATCGTTAAAGATGCCTATTCTTACTTCCTTATTAAATCGTATGTAATGCTATAGACTTCACCATCGAATACCTTAATAGCCGGAGTTATGAAATATTGCAAGCATAGGTTTATTATTGGCAGCGCTTTTGCATAGAACCGCTTGATGCCGCGTCGCCTGGCAATTTAAGTAATATATTTTGGCAGAAATGTCTCGGTGGCATAGCCAAATGTATAGCCCCTGCTGTGCAAGATAGTCTAACAGGGATTTTTGGGGCCAATACCATCTACCGTTCTCGCATCGGCATCCGGCAAATACGGTTGCCATTTAGCCGTTGTAACATATGGAGAAAACAAGCAGTTCGTAATCATTGACGGCCAGGCGAGGCCGGGGTCGGACGGGATTCGCGAAGGCAGGCCGACATTCCGGACGGGCGGAACGCTCAAGTATCTGGCCAAAAAAGGGCGTGACCCATACGGCTTCAAACACCTGCCTTACGTAGTTTGTTTATCCGGGCAAATCGCCTCAAATCAGTCTTTTTCTTTGTTAGAGGCCATTTGTACTGTATTTAATCAATTAACGCATTGTGCGAGTTTCTGTTCGTAAGATAATATTGTCATTTCGACCGAAGTGAAACCGCCGAAAGGCGGTTGAACGAAGCGGAGAAATCTATGAAACTCGCAACTTTTGTTAGATTTCTCGACTTCAGCCCTGCGGGCTTCCGCTCGAAATGACCATTTTTGAGATTTTCAGCAGCCTTTAGTAAAACTTACACAATGCGTTAGCTATTAATAACAAGGGCTGATTATGCAACCTACTCGTCTCTGCGAAGTGCTCCACCGAAGCAGGAAGCGAGCCGTAGCCGGACAGGCAAAGCAAGAATCTAACAGCCGGCTTGTGTTAATTGAGCCGTTTATGTTCTGTGACGACGCAGAAAATAAAATTTTTCAGGACCTGCGAGTCTACATTCGGATAGTTTATCAGTTGGTGGAAGAATTTGATGCTGTTTTAGTGCCGTTGCAAAATTGGATTGACGAACAAATTAAGCAGGTACCGCCTGAAAAATGGTCGGAAGATTCGGTGCATCCCTACATTTAGGCGCGCGTCTGGATTGCCTGGCGATGGCTTGAGGCCACGGGTCTTTAAAAATTTTATCTATCTAAAAAATTTTTTCTCACTATAGAGTCAGTAGCTACAAGGACTAATAAAAAGAATTACAAATTTATCAAAAAAAATCTGACTTTGGTCTTTACACATTATCAAATTGTCATTAATCTGCCGATATAGACTTTGCAGCGTGTGTTACTATATCTGGAGTAATTCCTGATTTTTCTTACTACATGTTGTGGTATCGATGACTTTCGTTGTTGAGCCGGGAGATACACAAATGTCTTATGAGTACAAGCCGGAAAACCCCTTTAAGAACCCAGAATCACAGTCCGAAACCTCTGTCAAAAACGGCCAATCAAAAGGTTTGGAAATAAAGCATTTCTTTTCAACTCCCGGCGTGCACCCATTCGAGCAGCTCGAATGGGAAATGCGTTCGGCCAAGATTATGAACGATAGTGGCCAGGCAATCTTTGAGCAAGACAACATAGAAGTTCCGGTATCCTGGAGCCATTTAGCAACGAAAGTTGTGGCGAGCAAATACTTTTATGGCGATATTGGCTCCGGGCAGCGGGAACATTCGGTAAAACAGCTTGTCCATCGGGTTTGTAAGGCCATCGCTGAACGCGGCAAAAGGGACGGTTACTTCGCTACCTGCGAAGATGCCGAGACCTTCTACAATGAGTTGACCTGGCTGTGTGTAAATCAATATGGAGCATTTAATTCGCCTGTGTGGTTTAACGTAGGCCTTTTTGATGTCTATGGTATAGCTGGCGGTAGACATAATTACCATTGGGACCCCTCCGCCGCAGGCGGACAAACCGTAGTTGCCTGTGAAAACAGCTACGAATACCCACAGGCAGCCGCCTGTTTTATCCAGTCGCTTAAAGATTCAATGGAAGATATAATGCGCTTGGCGACAAGTGAGGCGATGCTCTTTAAGCATGGTTCCGGTACCGGAACTGACCTTTCTACGCTGCGAAGCAGCAGAGAGAAGCTCTCCGGCGGAGGCAAACCATCCGGGCCTTTGAGCTTTATGAGGGTCTATGACCAGATAGCAGCGGTGATTAAATCGGGGGGAAAGACCCGCCGGGCAGCAAAAATGCAGTCACTAAAGGTTACCCATCCTGATATTAAGGAGTTCATTACCTGCAAGGCCGAGGAAGAAGAGAAGGCTTGGGCACTTATCGAGGCAGGTTACGACGGTGACCATAACAACGAAGCGTATAGCAGCGTGATGTTCCAGAATTCGAATCTGTCTGTACGCGTAACCGATGAGTTTATGCAGGCGGTCCAAAAGGATGCGAAATGGGCTACATATGCTGTAACAACAGGCGAAAAAATGCAGGAGCATTCGGCGCGTGAGCTGATGGAGCTAATTGCTGAGGGCACAAGAATTTGCGGTGACCCCGGCATACAGTATGACAGCACTATTAACCGCTGGCACACCTGCCCAAATTCCGGGCCAATTAATGCTTCGAATCCCTGCAGTGAGTATATGTTTATCGATAATTCGGCCTGCAATCTGGCTTCACTGAATCTTATGAAGTTTCGCAGGGATGACGGCTCATTTGACGTTGGGGCATTCAAAAAGGCGATTCGGTTGTTTATCATTGCCCAGGAGATTCTGGTTGATAACGGTAGCTATCCGGACAAATTGATTGCCATAAACAGCCATTTGTTCCGCCCCCTTGGCCTTGGTTACGCTAATCTTGGCTCGTTTATTATGAGCCAGGCCCTTGCTTATGATTCTGACCAGGCAAGGGCATTGGCCTCGGTGATTAGTGCCATAATGATAGGAGCTGCATACGTAGCAAGTGCTGAAATAGCGCAGATTATGGGGCCTTTTGAGCAATTCGATAAGAATCGCGATGCGATGCTCAAGGTCATAAATATGCACCGACAGCATGCTTATGATATTCCGGAATCTCATTGTCCGGACTATTTGCGCAATGCTGCCAAGGACACGTGGGACCACGCCCTTGACGCCGGCTCCAAAGTGGGTTTTCGTAACGCTCAGGCAACTGTTCTTGCCCCGACTGGGACTATCGGATTTATGATGGATTGCGATACTACAGGGATTGAGCCGGATATAGCACTGGTTAAATATAAATTACTGGCTGGCGGCGGGATACTCAAACTTGTTAACAGAACTGTGCCTATGGCTTTAGAGCGGCTTGGCTATAGCATCGACGATATCAAATCAATCTGCGACTACATAGATAAAAACGAAACTATCGAAGGGGCAGAAAAACTCAATCCGGACCATTTGCCAATCTTTGACTGTGCCTTTAAACCGCGCAACGGCAAAAGATATATCCATTATATGGCACATCTGAACATGATGGCTGCCGTCCAGCCGTTTATATCCGGCGCCATAAGCAAAACTATCAATATGCCAAAGGAGATTACCACCGAGGAAATAGCCGCAGCATATATGGAAGGATGGAAGCTTGGGCTAAAGGCCGTGGCAATCTATCGCGATGGTTCCAAGAAACTTCAGCCGGTTTCTACCAAGAAGCACAAGGCAGCTAAGGCCAAAGCCGCTGCTGAAGCACCCTCGCGGCCGTTCAGGCGTCGGCTGCCGGATACTCGCCAAAGTATAACGCATAAATTTTCTGTCGCAGGGCATGAAGGCTACCTGACGGTCGGACTTTATGAGGATGGTCAGCCTGGTGAGTTGTTTATCACTATGGCTAAGGAAGGCAGCACCGTCGGTGGCCTTATGGACGTATTCGGCACCTGCACTTCAATGGCGCTGCAATATGGCGTGCCTCTGATTACACTGGTGGACAAGTTCCGCCACGCCCGTTTTGAGCCGTCAGGAATGACCTCGAACAAGGATATTCCATTTGCAAAGAGCCTGATTGATTATATTTTCTGCTGGCTGGGCTGTCAGTTTATACCGGGTTATGCAGAGAAGAATACCCCCAGCAGGACGGCCACACCGACCACAATGAGCAAAAATTTAACAACCGCCAAACAATTGGTGGAAAAAACCAAAGACCTGGCACAAAAAATCGCTGAAGTAAAAGCCGGCTCAAAAACAAAGACAAAGCCTGTCCCGAGCAAACCTGTCCCGAGCACAGCCTGCGGTGAGCCTAGTCGAACCGTCGAGGGAGTCGAAGACCAGGATTTACAGGATTTAGTAGAGCCAAAGTATATCAAACCGCCTTCTTCTGCTCCGGCACACAGATTTGCCGGCCTGGCGAACCGAATAAAGACCCTGGTAGGTGCTTCCGTTCCCGATTCTTCCTTGTCCGCCGAAGCCTTGGCGAAGGCGGATGAGCAGTTGCAGTCTGAGATGGAGGCCTTGGAGCAATTTAATGCCCAGTTTTCGCATTTCGGCGATGATGCCCCTGCCTGTGACGTCTGCGGGGCGATTACGGTGCGTAATGGCACCTGCTACAAGTGCTACAATTGCGGAAATTCAATGGGCTGCTCATAAAAAATGATTATCGGGACTCCGGCTGGGCCTTCGCCCTGACGAGTTGATAATTGATTTTATGGATTCTCATATCAGGCCAAGTCTTTGGATTAGCCTTACTTAAGAGTGTAAATTTTCCGAAATTAGTTTGACAGACCTCCCAAATTTTCTACAATGTTGTTTTTCTTGTATAGAACGGTTTTTCTATGAAGAGTTTTATGGCGAAAAAAGGTGATGTTGAGCCGAAGTGGCTGCTTGTCGATGCCGAAGGGGCTGTTCTGGGCAGAATGGCTGCCAAGATAGCGCCTATACTTATGGGCAAAACCAAGCCCACATATACGCCGCACGTGGATGTTGGCGATTATGTGATTGTGGTAAATGCCGACAAAATAAGGGTTACCGGCAAAAAAGCCCAGATGAAAGAATACGATTATTATACGCACCATCCCGGCGGCCATAAATATGTCAGCTTCGCCGATATGATGGCCAGAAAACCGGAGAAGGTGATTGAATTAGCTGTAAGGCGGATGCTGCCGAAGAATCGGCTCGGCAGAGCGATGCTGAAAAAAATGAAGGTTTATCGTGGCCCGGAACACGACCATCAGGCCCAGAAACCAGAAAAAATAGAATTGTTTTAAGAGTGCAAAATTATGGCTGAGACCAAAACTGACAAGCCGGGTACCACTCGTCTGGGCGAAGCCCGCCGTAGCCCGAAAAGGGTGGGTAAGGCACCCGCGGAGCGGCCCAAGCCGAAATTAACAGCGACCGGTGAGCCCAAAGGTGGTTACTGGTGGGGCACCGGCAGAAGAAAAAGCTCTGTCGCCCGTGTGCGAATCAAGCCCGGCAGTGGCAAATTGCTAATCAACAAAAAAGAGCTCAGCGATTATTTCAAGCGTGAGCAGGACAGACGAGCTGTTATTGCTCCTCTGCAGGCAATTGAGAGCGAAAAATCATTTGACGTATTTGTAAATGTCGGAGGCGGTGGTTCTACCGGCCAATCCGGTGCCACACGACTCGGGCTTGCCAGGGCATTAAAGAATTATGATGAAAACCTGGTCCACGTGCTGCGGGATGGTGGCCATCTCACTCGCGACCCCAGGATGGTCGAGAGAAAAAAGCCGGGACAGGCAGGTGCGAGAAAGAAGTTCCAGTTCTCGAAGCGTTAGTTTGCAAACTTTATTCTGGATTGTTACAATAGCCGCGACCCCCGCCGTTTTGCTTTGCAAAAGCGAAGCTGCGGGGGAGCGGTTGTTTTTTTATCGTAAGGAGAAATTATGATACGAATTGCGATAATCGGAGCAAGCGGATATACCGGCGCTGAGTCGATACGGATTATCCTGCAGCACAGCGAGGCCGAACTGGCCTACCTGACGGCTCTGCCTGAAGAATGCGGAGCTGTAGAGGATGTCTTTCCGCAGTTCAGGGGCCGGTGCAATCTGAAAATCGAACCACTGGATATGGAAAAATTGTCCGGCCTGGCTGACGTAGCCCTTTGCTGTCTGCCTCATAAGGTTTCTATGGGATTTGTGCCGAAACTTCTGGATGCGGGATTGAAGGTCGTTGATTTCAGTGCGGACTATCGGCTGAAAGACGTGGCTGTTTACGAAAAATTCTATCAGGTTAAGCACACCGATACCGCCAATCTGGCCAAGGCGGTATTCGGCCTGCCGGAATTGTTCCGCGAACGGATAAAAGGTTCTGACTTGGTCGCCAATCCCGGCTGTTACCCTACAGGTGCATTACTGGCTGTAGCACCGCTGCTGAAAGAAGGTCTTATCGAGACCGGCTCGATTATTGTAAATGCAGTAACCGGCATATCCGGGGCAGGCCGGAATCCATCGAGCAAATTCCATTTTCCCAATATGAACGAAAATATGTTTGCTTATGGCATCGGCACACACCGGCATATGCCGGAGATGGAACAAATCGCAGGCGAAATTGCCGGCTCGCCCGTAAAGATACTGTTTCAGCCGCACGCGGGGCCGTTCGACAGGGGAATCCTCTCGACGATTTACTGCCAGCCGAAAAGCAAAGTGAGCGGAGAACAGTTAGCAAGACTATATAACGATTTCTACGCTAAAGAGCCTTTTGTGCAGCTCTGTAAAGAGCCGCCCTCTGTTAAGGATGTCGCAGGGACGAATTATTGCCATATCTTTGCAACCTGCGTGAAGGGCAAAGTCGTAGTTTTCTCGGCGATTGACAATCTGGTAAAAGGCGCATCCGGCCAGGCGATTCAGAATATGAATATCATCTTCGGCCTCGATGAAACCCTCGGCCTTGCTTAGGATTGAATATGGCTACCGGCGTGTTAAAAGTTGCTACCTGTCAATTCGCTGTGGGAAAATCGATAAAAAGAAATTCACAGCAGATTCAGGAATTTCTGCGAAAAGCGCAAAAATATAAGGCAGACATTGTACATTTTCCCGAATGTGCTCTTAGCGGCTATGTGGGATTCGACTTTCCAAATTTTGATGGCTTCGACTGGGAGCTTCTAAAAGAAGAAACCCTCGAGATAACAGCTTTGGCGGGTAAATTGAAGCTGTGGGTTGCGTTAGGCAGTGTCCATCCATTGACCCCTCCAAATAAGCCACATAATTGCCTTTACCTGATTGGCCCAGACGGCAAAATTCGCGACCGATATGACAAGCGTTTTTGCACGGCAGGGGAACTATGCCGATTTACGCCCGGTAATAGATTTGTGAACTTTACTATAAATGGCGTAAAATGCTCGCTGCTTATATGTTTTGATTTGCGGTTTCCGGAGATTTATCGAGCGCTTTATAAAAAGGGCGCAAGGTGTATATTGCAGTCGTTTTACAACGCCCGGCAAAAAGGCCCGAGCGTTCACACTCACATTATGCGGCAGACGATGCAGTGCTACGCAGCGACAAACCGTTTTTGGGTGAGTATGTCGAATGCCTCCGGTTATTACTCGCCGTATCCATCGTGTTTTATCCAGCCGGATGGTAAGATTGTAAAGCAGCTTAAGCAAAACCGTGCAGGCATAATGGTCAATAGCGTTGATTTGAGCAAAAAGTTTTATGACCCAATGGCCGATTTCAGAGCCTTGGCAATCGCCGGAATTCTCACCAACGGCCCAAAAATTATAAGAGACCCTCGGTCAAAGAATACTGCAATTATTTAACGAGGTTCAAATATGGCTAATAATACTGTTACATCACCGAAAGGTTTTTTGGCGGCAGGGGTACATTGCGGGATTAAAAAATCCGGCAATCTAGATCTGGGAATGATTGCCTGTCCAACTGATGCAAAGGCAGCGGCAGTATTTACAACCAACAAGATAGTATCTGCTGCAGTACAAATCTGTAAAAAGCACGTAAAAAGCGCCAATATTTCAGCCGTGATTGTCAATTCTGGCAACGCTAATACCTGCACAGGTCAGCAGGGCATCAAAAACGCAATCAAAATGTGCAGCGAGACAGCCAAGCAGACCGATGAAGACCCGCACAGCGTTCTTGTCGCTTCGACAGGTATTATCGGTGAGCAGTTGCCAATCAAGAAAATAGCTGCCGGTATTTCCAGGGCGACAGCGAAGCTGTCGGCCAACGCAGCAGCGGGTCTGGATTTTGCAAAGGCGATAATGACTACCGATACAAAGCCAAAACAAGCCATCAGAAAAATCAGTTTCGGGTCACGAGCCACGGGGCACGAGTCACGAATAACAATAGCCGGCGTAGTCAAAGGAGCTGGTATGATTGGCCCGAATATGGCAACAACGCTTTGTTTTATCACGACCGATGTGGCCATAACGAAACCCTTACTGGCAAAGGCGTTGAAGACAGCAATCGGCAATTCGTTAAATAAATTAACGGTTGATGGCCATCAGAGCACAAACGATACAGCGATAATACTTGCCTCCGGTCTGGCGGGAAATCGGCCTGTTACAAGCCAGTGTCCACGCTATAAAAAGTTCGCAAAAGCTCTGGCAGAATTATGCGACGATTTAGCAAAACAGATGGCGCTTGATGCCGAGGGAGCGACTCGGATGTTCAAGGTCGTTGTCAAAGGTGCAGCTA
>Ga0315551_10002037_pt1 | contig 15040 bp, 15 predicted proteins | sample SalMarSW160290MG_FD_203678 | JGI IMG/M metagenome (GOLD analysis project Ga0315551, IMG submission 203678) | Salt marsh sediment microbial communities from the Plum Island Ecosystem LTER, Massachusetts, United States - Salt Marsh Sediment SW1602-90 ... | reverse complement strand
AAAACTCCGGGGGGAGGGGCGGGGCTTTATAATGGGGGGAAAGGCCTTCAACCAGGCCAGCCACCAGCCAGGTGGTCCTGCTGGCTTCTATCTTCTTGCTTAAGCGTTCGGGGTCAAGGGACTTATCCTGGAGGACATCGAGGGCGTTTTGCAGGCGCTCTTGCCTCTCATCGCCGCCGGCTTTGAGCCTGGCGACCATAGTTCCCACCTGCGCCGCTACCTTGGTTAAATCCAAGGACATATCTTTTACTCAGCTACTTCAAGATACCTCTAACGATGACATCCACCGCCTCGTTCTCGTCCAGCCCCCGCGCCATCAGCGTCTCCACCTGTTTCCGGTCGATGCTGCCGATAGCCGCCTCGTGAGTAACTTTAGCCGTGTCATTGGTTACCGATACGATGGGTATCGCCACAGCGACCGCCTCGGTGCCGTTAACCAGCTCCATGCAGTCAACGTGGCCGCGGGAGTAGGGAGCGTTGCCGTAGGTTTCTCCCCTGACCTCGGCCTTAGCCTTATCGCTCAGCACTATGCGGCTCTTAGCCATGCCCCGGGCGCCTTTACCTTCGAGGTATATTTTCTCCAGTATCTTGATATCGTCGGAGCCTCTGCCGTAAGCCTTGACCACCAGTTCGGCCACCGCCTTCTCCTGGCAGTAGACCTCAAAATCGTAGTCCAGCTTGCCCACCATGCCCCGGCTCAGGGCAAAGGTGCTCTGCCAGACGCCCCCCTTCCCCACCCTGACCCTGGCTTTGGGGATAACCTCAATGCCGCCGCTCTCACCGTGATAGTGCGTCTCTTTATAGTCAAATTTGGCGTTAGCGCCGATATTTATATCGGCGTCCATCTTGTGGATAACCTTGACGGCGTTGGGGAAAATGCAGTGGGCAACGACGCTTACTTCGCTGTTGTCCTGAGCATCCACCTTCATCAGGATTTCCTGCAGGCCTTCCTTGGGGAGGAGGCCAAAGCAGAGGTGGACGGGGCGGTCTATTTTGGTGCCCTTTTCCACGGTGAAGCTGACCCTGACCCCGCGAGCGGTCTGCTCGGTGTCTATCTTTAGCCCTTTGATGCCGTCGTTAGCCAGCACCCTATTTTCGTGGACGACCAGCTTGGCGGTATCCTTGCTCTTTAGAACGCTCTCGTCCCCACCCGCCTTCTGGTAGGCGTCAATCATCCCCTTGTATTCTTCTTCCACTGAGTAGCGAATCATATTACCTCTAGTGCGTCGGCTCATTGATATGGGGGCAGGTCAGGCAGTTATTCTTGAACCACTGGCTGGTTTCCAGCGGGGCGCCGGTGCTTATTATCTTGCCGGCGCACAGTATGGACACGCGGTGGGCTACTGCGGTTACCCTTTCGCTGTGGGTGATGAGCAGCACCGAAGAGCCCTGCTTATTCATCTCCATGATGCCGTTAAGCAAAAGCGGCAGGGCGACGATATCTATGCCCGAGTCGGGCTCGTCCAGTATAGCCAGCCTGGGGTGCATCGCCAGCACCGAAGCCATTTCAATCCTCTTTCTTTCACCGCCGCTCAAAGTAGCATCGATGTCCCTGTCCATATACTGCGCCGGCTCCATGCCCACCATCAGTAGATACTGCTCAATCTGGCCGGCGCTGCCGTTTTTAGCGCTTAAAGAGAGGTAGTCCCGCACCGTCAGCCCCTCCACCCGGGCCGGCTCCTGCCAGGCTAAGGTTATCCCCTTCTTGGCCCGCTGGGAAACGGAGAACTGAGAGATATCTTCGCCGTCAAAGAGAATTCTGCCGCCGGTGGGGCGGTAGCTGTTGGTGCCCATGATGAGGTTGGCGATGGTGGTCTTGCCGGTGCCGTTCTCCCCCAGGATGCCGTGTATTTCGCCCTTATCGACATGGAGGTCAAGGCCGTTGATTATTGAGTTGCCGTTTAATTTTAGCTGGAGATTTTCCACGACCAGCATGGTATCACCGCCTTAGCACCAGTATAATCCATAAGGGGTATAAACTCAAACGGCTTTAGCCGTTTTTGTGACCGATATCCCCTCTTTTAAAGCTTTGTTTTACTTCCCACCCTCCCACCCTTACAAGCTGCGCTTCTGAAACTTTCTTCCCCACCACCCCCATTTTTAGTGGTCGTATTACTTCCCACCCTAACCCACCCTACAAAGGTCAAACCTCTTTAACACACCCCAAATAAAGGGGGTGGAGAAAGAGAGAGACCCCACCCCAATGGGGGAGTGGGGATAAAAAGGGCTTTAGCCCTTCCATAAGGGCGGCGGGCGGGTAAAGATATAAATGGGGTGGGGGAAGAAGATGGTAAAGAGGTGAAACCTCTTTGGGCGGGTGGGTATGGGAAGAAAGAGAACTGATAAAATGGTGGCGGGGACGCCACCTTGTTGATAAATCAGCTATCTGTTATCATCAAAAAGCTTATGTCAGCAGGCTATGTCTATGACCCTGTATACCTGAAGCACGACACCGGACAGCACGTAGAGGTTGCCGCCCGGCTGGAGGCGATTATCTCCTATCTGGAGAAAACGGGGCTTAAAAAACAGCTAACCTTTATAAAGCCCCGCCCCGCCACCGTGGATGAAATAGCCCTGGTGCACGCGCGGGAATATATTAAAGAGATTGAGGAGAAAGCCCAAAAGGGCGGCGGCTGGCTCGACCCCGATACCGTAATGTCGGCTGGCTCCTATGAGGCGGCCATCTATGCCGCCGGCGGCTTTATCCGGGCGGTGGAGGCGGTGATGGGCGGGGAGGTAAACAGCGCCTTTGCCCTGGTCAGGCCCCCGGGCCACCACGCTACCTCCCAAAAGTCCATGGGCTTCTGCCTGTTTAATAATATCGCCATCGCTGCTCACTATGCTCTGGACAAATATAACCTGGAACGCATCCTCATCATCGACTTTGACGTGCACCACGGCAACGGCACGCAGGATGCCTTTTATGATAATCCTCAGGTGATGTATATCTCCACCCACGAGTATCCCTTCTACCCGGGTACCGGGGACATCAAGGAAACCGGCAGCGGAGCCGCCAAAGGTACCAACATCAACATACCGCTGCCGGCGGGCTGCGGCGATACCGAATATTTAAAGGTCTTTGAGCAGATTATCGCCCCCGCCGCCCGGCGGTTTAACCCCCGGCTTATCCTGGTCTCGGCCGGATACGACTGCCACCGGGCCGACCCGTTAGCCATGATGGAGGTTAGCACCAGCGGCTTTAGCCGGATGGCGGGGATTATCAAGGGGCTGGCCGATGAGCTCTGCGGCGGCCGCCTGGCAATCACCCTGGAGGGGGGCTACGACCTCAACGCTCTGGCGGCCTCGGTCAAAGCCACCTTCGACGTTCTGCTGGGCAACAGCGTTGACGACCCGCTGGGGGAAAGTCCGCGCCACACCGGCGTAGCCGATATAGACCATCTCATTGGGGCGGTAAAGGAGATACATAAACTGCCCTAATCGGGCTGGCAGAGGTCGGGGGAGGTGGAGCACTCTTCGCAGTTGCCGTCACAGGGCTCAACGTGAATGGTGATGCTGGCATCGGAAAGCCTCTTCTCTATCTCCTGCTCCAGCTCATCGCACAGCCGGTGCGCCCTCTCCACACTGAGCTGCCGGGACACCACCAGGTGAAAGTCAATCTGCCGCTGGCTGCCCGCCTGGCGGGTGCGTACCCGGTGGAAGCCGGCAATCAGGTCAGCATGCTCCTTTATGCAGGCGACTATCTCGTCCTCCTCAGCCTGGGGCAGCTTTATATCCATCAGCCCGCCGAAAGCCTTTCTCATGGTGAGGAAGGCGGTGCGCCCGATGAGCACCGATACCAGCAGGGCGACGATGGAGTCCAGTATGGCAATTCCGGTGAACTGAACCAGGATTAAACCCACCAGCACCGCCGCCGAGCTGAGCACATCGGCGAACAGGTCGCGGGCGGTGGCTTCCAGGGCAATGGATTCGCTGGCGCGGGCTACCCGCAAAGTGTACCAGGAAACAAGCAGGTTTATAACTACTGCCGCCGCCGTCACGTAGATGCCCAGGGGCACCAGCTCCACCGCTCCACCGACAATAAGCCTGGTAACCGCCTGGTAGGCGATGATAATAGCGCCGATAAAAATCATGGCGGCGATGATTACGCCGGCGATATTCTCCGCCTTGCCGTGGCCGTAGGGATGGCTCTTATCGGGGGGGCGGCTGGCAATCTTGATAGCGGTGTAGCCAATGATTACCCCGAAGAGGTCGATAACACTGTGGACGGCGTCAGCCCTGATGGCGATACTGCCGGTAACTATGCTGGCGGCTATCTTAATCGCTATCAGCACGCTGACGGCAAAGATAGCCAGCTTGGCGGCACCCGTTTTAGTGGCCAGCATGATTTACGCCTCTTCGGTTTTACCCCGGCGCAGGAAAATCAATTTACCCCACTCCCCCCTCTCCCAGACGATGAGCAGGGTGGGGGCAACGAACAGTGAGCTATAGGTGCCGACGATGATGCCGATGAGCATGACCAGGGCGAAGTTTTGAATGGAGGCACCGACGAAGAGCAGCAGGGCTAATACCACCAACAGGGTGGTAAGGCTGGTATTCAGGGAGCGGCTTAGGGTATCCACCAGGCTGTTATTGACTACCATCTCGAAATCGGGGTGTACCCCCCGCCGCAGGTTCTCCCGGATGCGGTCGAAAACAACCACGGTGTTATTGATGCTGTAACCGATAACGGCCAGGACACCGGTGATGAACATCAGGTTAATCTCCCAGCCCATGATAGCGCCCAGTATGGCGAAGATACCGGTCACCAGCACCACATCATGCACCAGGGCGATGATGGCACAGACGCCGTAGTGGAAGGGCTTGGGCATGCGGCGGAAAGCCCAGGTAATATAGAGCAGTATGCCTACGGCGGCTACCGCCACGGCGATAATGGCATTATTGACGGTCTCGGCGGCCACCATCGAGGATACTGAGTAAAATTCCCTCTCGGTCAGAGAGCCGAAGCGGGCGCCCAAGTCTTCCTCCAGGGCTAATCTTTCCGCCGCCGTCAGCTCCTGGGTGCGGATAAAGAAATCGCCGGCGCCGGTGCGCTGAATGATAACGTTGTCATAGCCCAGGTTGACCAGCTCTTCTTTAAGTTCACTCTGCGCTACCTCCTGCTCAAAGCCAATGGTGAGCATGGAGCCGCTGCTGAACTCAATCCCCGGTTTAAGTCCGAAGACCACCAGGGCGACAATGCCAATCAGGATGATAATCTCCGATATAATCAGGAACATTGACCTTTTACCGGTAATATTAAGCATTATTTCTTCTCCCGATGAGCGCTGAACAGCCAGGTCTTCTTACCCAGTTTGGTGCCCACGAACAGCCGCAGCAGGGTGCGGGTGACGATGATAGCGCTGAACATGCTGGCCAGTACGCCTATGAGCAGGGTCACGGCAAAGCCGGTTACCGGGGCGCTCTCCACGATGCTGCTGCCCAGCCAGATGAGAATAACACAGACGATAATAGTAGTTACATTGCTGTCCCGGATAGCCATCCAGGCGCGGTTGAAGCCGGCCTCAATGGCCGCCCCCAGCGTCCGGCCGGTGGCAAACTCCTCTTTCATACGCTCGAAGATGAGCACATTGGCGTCCACCGCCATGCCGATAGAAAGGACAAAACCGCCGATACCGGCCAGGGTGAGGGTTACCGGAATCAGCTTGAATACCGCCAGCACCACCGCCCCATAGAAAATAAGCGCCAGGCTGGCTAAAGCCCCGGGCAGGCGGTAGTAGATAATCATAAAGAGCATGACCAGTATTATGCCAATCAGCCCCGCCAAGAGGCTCATATCGATAAAGTCAGCGCCCAGTGTGGGGGATACCGTCTGCTCATAGACGGGGTTTAGCGGCACCGGGATGCGGCCGGCATTGAGCAGCTGCGATAATTCCGTCGCCTCTTGCAGGCTTAAACCATCAATCTGACCGCGGTCGGTAATCTGGCTCTGAACAATGGGGGCGATGGGCAGTCCGTCATCGCCCAACAGGGGCTCACCGCTTAAGAAAATAGCCATCGGCTGGCCGATAAGCCGGCCGGTTACCTCGCCGGATATCGCACTCCCCTCCTCATTCCATTCAAAATAGAGCAATATCTGGCTCAGACTACCCTGGCCGACATAGGTATTCTCCTTAAAATAGCCGCTGGTGAGCGTTTTCACCTCGCCGTCAATGGTGGCGGTAGCCGGAACCCAGGCTGCGTTACCCTCCTCATCTACACCCTGCTCCCGGAACTCAAGCAGGGCGGTGGCGCCGATAAGCTCCCTGGCTTTCTCCGCCTCACCTACCCCGGGCAGTTCCACCAGTATGCGGTCGCTGCCCTGTTTCTGGATAAGCGGCTCGGTCACCCCCAGGACGTTAATCCGCCGTTCGATAACGGCTATGGCACCGTTAATGGCTTCAGCTTCGGTGCCCGGCTCCAAATCAGAAAAATCGGCCTGGTAGACCATGTGAATGCCGCCCTGTAAATCCAGCCCCAGCCGCAGCTCCTCCCGGTCAAACAGGGGGTAGACCAGGGCACAGACGGCAAAGGCGAAGATAGCCAGTATCACCAGGGAAACCACTATATTTTTTCTAGCCATAATTATTCACTGCCTCGGTTTCTAGCTTTTCCCGGACGTAAGCCAGCGCTTCCTCCTTAGTAGCCAGCTCGCCGGCAGCCTGCGCCTCGCGCACTGCTTCCAAAAGCTCACCCATCCGGGGGCCCGGCTTCATGCCAAAGGTGTTAGCTAAATCATGCCCGCTGACCAGTTGAGCCGGGGTAACCAGCTTCTCCTGCTCGGCGTGCTGGTTCAGAACATACTCTACCAGATGGGCGTGTTCCTGCCAACCGCTTAGATTTAAGTTGGGTCCCCGGGCGGCCAGATGGTCGGCCAGGCTAAAGTAAAGGATATCGATGCCCGCCTCCCCACAGTCCCGAAAGTAACGGTAGATAGCCCGGCGGGTGGGCATCTCTTCCCGGCTCATCTGCCCCGGTCTCATGTGGTACTTTATCACAATCTCCACTAATTTAACCTCTTTGCCGCTAAAGCGCAACCTTTCCAGAATATCGACGGCTATGGCCGCCCCCTCTTTAGGGTGGCCCAGGAAGCGCGTCCGCCCCTCCTCGGTAAGGGTCTTAGTCTGGGGTTTAGCCACGTCGTGGAGCAGCCCCGCTAATTTTAATAAAGAACGACGGGTGCTGCCGCCGCTCACCGGACGGGCAAAGTGCCGGGCTAAAGCCTTTGACCAGGGAACCGCCGCTAGTGCCTTATCGCTGGCATGCTCCCAGCCACCCTGGTGGAGGATGAAATCGACTGCCGCCACCGTCTTAAGGGAGTGCTCAAAGACATCCCAGAAGTGTTCTTTAGGCTGCTCGGCCCCTTTAGTTACCGCCATCTCAGGGAAAATAGCGGTAAGCAGTCCCAGTTTATCCAGGTAGAACCAAGATTGCGCGGAATCAGCAACGGACAGCAGCCGCAGCAGATCCTCTCTCAGCCTCTCACCGGCGACAGCGGTAATAAGCTGAGAGTGGCGCTTCATTAAAGCTTCAGTCTTTCCATCAATAGTAAAATCAAGCTCGGCAGCCAGGCGCACCGCCCGCAGCAGGCGGGCGGCATCCGATGAGAAAGCCGTATCGGAGACAACCCGTATTATTCTATCTTTAAGGTCAGCCTTACCGTTAAAGGGGTCTATCAGAGAAATATCGCCTTTAGCCAGCTCATCCAGGTTAACGGCCATGGCGTCTATGGTGAAATCGCGCCGGCCTAAGTCCTGCTCAATGCTGCCCTCAAAAGCGGCAAAGTCGAGCTGCCAGCGGTCTCCCGACGGCGCCTTTTTATCCTTCAACACCACCCGACCCACCTTGTTGGCTTCGTCCAGGCGGATAAATTTACCGCCGAGGGCATCAGCCAGGCGGGGGGCAATCTCCAGGGCATCGCCGGCCAGGGCGATATCAATATCAGCCGTACCCCGCTTGAGCAAAATATCACGGATAAAGCCGCCGACCAGGTATGATTTTATACCCTGCTCAGCCAGAAGATTGTTTACCGTGGCCAGTAACGACGAAGTTTCGGTTTCAATAGCTAGCTTCAAGTCTTCTTCCCCAATAACGCTCTAAAGCTACACTATACTACCACTACGTCTTCTTATCAAGTGGGGGAGGCTTTTAAGGGCGTGTTTTAGCGGAGGCTGATTGGTCCTGTCCGGAATGACGGTTTAAAGTGGCGGTTTTAGGGCTTCTTTCCTCTACCCGCGGTCTTGGCGATGCTGTTCAAAATACTGAGGATGCCGATGACGGCGCGCTGAACATCAACCGGCTCCTGAGCCAGCACTCTGGCTACATAGGGGTCCAGGTCTCCCCGGCTGCCATATTCAACACGACTTTCCGCCACGCCGGCCTGCTGTGGGGACAGGTAGCCGGCCAGGGTGAACAGCTCATCCTCCTCAAAGCCTAAAGGCCCGGCAATCTTCCGCAACACTGAACCCGAAGGGAAACGCTCGCCCCTCTCAATGCGCCCCAGGTGTGACGCAGACACACCTGCCATAGTACTGAGATCACGCAGCGTCAACGGCAGTGAGACTCTCTGCTGCTTTAGAATTCTACCGAGATTGGCTCTTGCCTCTTCCATAGTTCATGAATTATAGTTCGCCAAATGGCAAATGTCAATAAGGAATGACCTTTTAACTTAACCACAATTTACCAGATTTCAAGACCATATTAAACCATAATAATTGACAAAAGGCAAATTTGGTGGTATACTATGTGCCTATTGGCATATATTTAAGGTGGTAGGCATGATACTTAAAACGCGGGTCTTTACATTATGCGTCAGAAACTATAAAAACCTCTCCGAGCTGGCTCGGGCCATGGAAATATCGGTGAGCCAAGTCTACCGCGTGCTCGAAGGCAAGCGCAACATCAACCGCAAATTCATCATCGGCGCCATGAAAGCCTTCCCCGGCTACAAGTTCGACGACCTCTTCTACTTCGTCCCCGAAACGACAGTTGACCAAAAATCGGCAGTCCAGCAGCTAGCCGAGAGGCCAAAAAGGCAATCCGTCAGTATGGGCAAGAAGTCCTAAAGCGCCAAAACCCTTTAGAGCGGCGTTACATCCGGTCCCACCTTATGCAGCTGCTCCTGGCTTTCCAAGTGGTCGATGTAAAGCACCCCGTTCAGGTGGTCAATCTCGTGCTCCAGCGCCTGCGCCAGCAGCTCTTCAGCTTTAATTCTTACCTCTTTACCGCTTAAGTCCTTACCCTTGACGGTCACCCGCTGGGCGCGTTTGATTTCGCCGAAGTAGCCGGGAACACTCAAGCAGCCCTCGGTTACCATTCTTTCCCCGTTTTTACGCACCACCTCCGGGTTTACCAGGGCAAATTCCTCTTCTCCCGGCATGCCGATAACGATTACCCGCAGGGGAACGCCCACCTGCGGAGCCGCCAGCCCCACCCCGGAGGCGGCGTGCATGGTTTCAACCATATCGGCGGCCAGCTTCTGGATAGAGCCGTCAATATTTTTTACCCGCTTGGATTTCTGCTTCAATACAGGGTCGGGAATGGTGCGAACGGTAAGAATAGCCATAACTGTCCTCTGGTTACAGTTTACCTAACTGAGCCCCACCGGGTCAACATCGACCACCCAGCCCTGGGGTAAGGGCACCGGGGACAAGAACTCGGAAAGCTCCCAGCCGCGCAGTATAAGCTGCCAGCGGAACCTGCCCCGCCGGCGGTGGATAAAAGCCGGGGCCGGCCCGATAATCTCGATATCAGCGACGCCCTCTGCGTCTATCTTCTGGCTCAAGCTCCGTTTCATTCTCTCCGCCTCCCGCTGGCAGAGGAGGTCGTTGGTGTGGCTATAGGTCAGGCAGGCAAGGTGAGTGAAAGGCGGGTTGCGCAGCTCAAGCCGGTATTCGACTTCCTTATTATAGAAGGCGGCGTAGTCGTGTTTAGCCGCCGCCTGGATGGCGTAGTGCTCCGGGGTGTAGGTCTGGATAATTACTTTGCCCCCCTTCACCCCCCGCCCGGCTCTCCCCGCCACCTGGGACAAAAGCTGAAATGTCCTCTCCCCGGCACGGAAGTCGGGCAAATTTAAAGCGGTATCGGCGCTGACCACCCCCACCAGGGTGACCAGGGGTAAATCCAGCCCCTTGGCTACCATCTGGGTACCGATGAGAATATCAGCCTGGTGGCGGCGGAACTTGCCTAATATTTCGTCGTGGGAGTGCCTGCCCCGGGTGACATCGGTATCCCAGCGCAGCAAGCGGGCGGTGGGAAAATTATAGCCCGCCTCCTGCTCCAGCTTCTGGGTGCCCAGTCCCAGGAATTTCAGGCTGCGGCGGCCGCAGCGGGGGCAGCTCTGCGGCACCGGCATATGGTAGTTGCACTGGTGGCAGACCAATTTGTCTTCAGTGAGGTGATAGGTGAGGGGAACATCGCAGCGCTTACAGCGGAGGACAAAGCCGCAGCTGCGGCACTGGATAAAGGTTGCCGCCCCCCGCCGGTTGAGAAAGAGGATAACCTGCTCATTGCTGGTCACCGCCTGGCTTATCGCCTCGGCTAAAGAGCGGCTGAAGAGGCTCCTGATGCCGGCTTTAAGCTCCTCCCTCATGTCCACCACCTCCACCTGCGGCAGGGCGGTGCCTTCGCGGGGGGTAACCCGCCCCGGCAGTTGAAGTAATTTATAGTCCCCTTTTTGGGCGCGGTAGTAGCTTTCCACATCGGGGGTGGCGCTGCCCAGAACGACCACCGCCCCGGCAAGCTCCGCCAGCTTGAGGGCGACATGGCGGGTATGATAGCGGGGCGACTTATCGGGCTGCTTGTAGGTCCACTCGTGCTCTTCGTCAATGACGATTAAGCCCAAATTGGGCTGGGGGGCAAAGACGGCGCTGCGGGGGCCGATAACGACATCGAATTTCCCATCCCTGATGCGCTGCCACTCGTCGAACTGTTCGCCCAGGGAAAGCTGGCTGTGCAGGACGGCAACCCGGCCCGGGAAACGGGCGGCAAACCTCTCTATGGTCTGCGGGGTGAGGGCGATTTCGGGGACTAAAACAATGCCCCTCTTACCCATCTTTACCGTCTCCGCCAGCGCCTGAAGATAGACCTCGGTCTTGCCGCTGCCGGTAACCCCGTGCAAAAGAAAGACCCCGCCTTTACCCCCCACTAAGCCGGAATTAATCGCCGCCAAAGCGGTCTTCTGGGCATCGGTGGGGGTCAGCGGTTGACTGGGTGTTATAGTCTGCAGGGCAAGCGGGTCGCGCCTTACCTCAACATCCTCAAAGGCAGCCAGACCTTTATTAACCAGGGCGTCAGCCACCGCTTTAGTGCTGTTGATATTCTTTCTTGCCTCCGCCCAGGGCACGGGCTGGTTTTGCTTTAGCAGATACTCCAGCAGGTCAGCCTGTTTTTTAGCCCTCTTAGCCAGTCCGGCGGCTTCATTACGGGCTTCATCGGCGGTCACAGCCAGACGCAGGTAAGGCACTTTCTTTGGTTTAGCCTTAATCGGCTCCAGCTCATAGCTCCTTATCGCCAGCCCCCGCCTCACCAGCTGGGCAACAACGCTTTGAGCCTTTTTCTTGCCCAGGGCTTTTTCAATCCTTTTCAGGCTTACCCTCTCCTGCCCCCCGAGCAATTGCATAACCTCTCTCTGCTCCGGGGTGAGAGATGATAAATCAAAGCCGGCGGGGGCGGTACTGGCACTGATAAAAGTAAGCGGACGGCGCTCAAAACCGGGCGGCAGCATCAGAGCCACGGCGTCAAAGAGGGGGGATAGATAATAGCGGCTTATCCAGCGGGCAAGCTGGACATGGGCCGGGGATAAAATGGGGCGGGGCTCGATAACCCCGGTAATTTCTCTGGTTTCTTCCACCGCAGGCTGGTCGGCCAGATCCAGAACGACGCCCTGGAGCAGCTTATCGCCAAAGGGGACCCACACCGCCTGCCCGATATCAACGCCCAGGCCGGGGGGTAGGCTATAGCTGAATGTCTGGCGCTGGGCTATCGGCGAATTAACGCTAACCTCAGCATACCGCATCCCTCACCCTATTCTTTCACCTGCTTTTCCTTGATCCGGGCCGCCTTGCTGCTCAGCCCGCGCATGTAATAGAGCTTGGCCCGGCGCACCTTGCCGTGCCGGGTCACCTCAACCTTTTCCACCCGCGGTGAAGCAAAGGGGAAAGTATGCTCAACGCCTATGCCCCGGGTAACCCGCCGGATGGTGAAGCGGCCGCCGTCGGCGCCGCGGGTGACCTTGATGACCACTCCCTGGAACACCTGGGTGCGCTCCTTGCCCCGCTCGGCAATCTTGGCGCTAACCTTTACCGTGTCGCCGGGGGCAAGGGTGGGGATATTGGGGTTTGCCTTGTTTTCGAATATTGCACTTGTATCCATAGTATTACCTCAATTTCTCTACTAATCTTTTTTCCTCCGGGCTGAGCTCGACTTTATCGAGCAGCTCGGGGCGGCGCTCACAGGTGCGCCGTATAGACTGCTCCCGCCGCCAGCTGGCAATCTGGGCGTGGTTACCCGAAAGTAAAATTTCGGGCACCGTCCAGCCCCGGTAGCCGGGTGGGCGGGTGTACTGGGGGTACTCTAAAAGCCCGGCGACGTGGGAATCCTCCAGCGGCGACAGCTCCGAACCCAGCACCCCGGGCAGCAGCCTGACCACGGCATCGATAACCACCGCCGCCGCCGACTCACCGCCGGTAAGGACATAATCGCCGATGCTGATTTCGTCGGTGGCTAAATGCTCACCTACCCGCTCGTCAACCCCCTCATAGCGCCCGCAGATGATAATCATTCGGTCATAGCCGGAAAACTCCTTAGCCACTTTCTGGGTAAAAAGCCGTCCGGCGGGGTTGAGCAGGATAACCGGTATATCGGACTCCCCTTTTATCGCCTCCACGGTTTCGAAGATGGGCTCGGGCTTGAGCACCATGCCGGCGCCGCCGCCGTAGGGGTAGTCATCCACGGTGTGGTGCTTATCGTGAGCCTGGTCACGGAAATTATGCAGGCTGATGCCGACCAGTTCCTGGCCTATAGCCCGCTTGATGACGCCGGCGTCAAAAACTCCCTGGAACATCTCGGGGAACAGGGTCAAAATATCAATCTGCACTTATCTAATCCTTACCCGCGCCGGGGGCGGGGTGTTCGGTCACCCTTCCTTTAATAACATCCACCGCGTGGGGCAGTACCGGCAGTATCACCTCCAGGCATTCGGCAACCGCCTTGGGGCTGCCCGGCAGGTTGACGATAAGGCACCCCTTCCTCATCCCAGCCACCGCCCGGCTCAGCATGGCGTTAGGGGTGGCCGCAAAAGACCGGACCCTCATCATCTCGGCCAGGCCCGGCACCTCCTTATCTATTACGGAAAGGGTGGCTTCCGGGGTAACATCGCGCGGCGCCAGGCCGGTGCCGCCGGTGGTCAGGATAATATCCATATTGCCGGCGTCAGCCCATTGCTTAAGCTTGCCGGCAATGACATCGGCCTCGTCGGGAATAACTTCATAGTTGACCAACTCACAGTCCACGGAGGCGAAGCTGTCCCGAATCAGCGGCCCGCTCTTGTCGGCTCGCTCACCCCTTGATGCCTTATCGCTTATGGTGATAATACCCAGCTTAAACATAAACACCGCCTTAAAGTTAAGACAAAGTCTATTTTATCACATAAGGATTATATAGCAAAATAGACCAATTTTTTAAAATTGGCCCAAAAGGGTATTGACAAATGGGGGTAGCTATGCTGTAGAATGGTAAAAAGTGGTAAATGGTGGGGGGTTGTGGTATAATCGGGGTTAAATATATGTTTTTCGGCGAATTTGAATACAAGATTGACGAAAAGGGCAGAGTACCCATCCCGCCCCGTTTCCGCCGGCTGCTCAAAGACGGAGTGGTGCTGGCGCCGGGGGCGGAGAGGTGCATCACCATTTACCCCCTGGACGAATGGAAGAAACTGGCGGCCAGCCTTACCAGCAGTGCCGTCAGCCGCAGTAAACTGAGAAGGCTAAAGAGAGCCCTTTTCGCCACCGCCTTTAACCTCCGCATGGACCCGCAGGGCAGAGTAGCCCTGCCTGTTTCATTGAGGGAATACGCCGAGATTGTAGACGAGGTAGTCGTCGCCGGAGAGAATAACTATCTAGAGATATGGAATACAGTGCTTTGGGAGGAAGAGAAGGCGATCAGTCAAGAGCAGGCCTGGCAGATCATAGAAAGCCTTGAGGAGCCACAATGAACCTGACCATGTCGGCGGCACCCAGTCACACCCCGGTGCTACCGGAAGAGACTATTGAGGCGCTGGCAGTTCAGCCAGGCGGCCGCTACATCGACTGCACCCTGGGGACGGGCGGCCATGCCGCCGCCATCCTGGAACACAGTTCACCCGGCGGGCAGCTGCTGGGCATTGATGCTGACCCCGGGGCCATGAAAGCGGCCAAATCAAGACTGGAAGCCTACAGCGGCTCAACGGTACTGGTCAACCAGAATTTCATAAATCTAAAGGCAATCTGCCATAAACATCATTTCTTCCCCGTGCACGGTATCCTCTTCGACCTGGGGCTCTCCTCGCTACAGCTCAACGGCAACGGCCGCGGTTTCAGCTTCCGCCATGACGCCCCGCTGGACATGCGTTTAAATCCCCACCAGCAGGTCACCGCCGCCGATATCGTCAACACCCTGACCGAAACGGAACTGGCCCGGGTGATAAAGACCTTCGGCGAGGAAAGCCGCAGCAACAGGATAGCCCAGTATATTGTACGGCAGCGCCCGGTAAAGACCACCTTTGAGCTGGCCGAAATAGTAGAGCAGGCTACCGGCGGCCGCCGGGGCCGTATTCACCCCGCCACCAGGACCTTCCTGGCGCTGAGAATAGCCGTCAACCAGGAGCTTGAAAACCTGAGAGCGACCCTGGAGCAGGCGGTTGAACTCCTCGGTCTGGGGGGCAGACTGGTGGTCATCAGCTATCATTCCCTGGAAGACCGCATCGTAAAGCAATTCACCCACCAGGAGGCCAGCGGAGACAACCCCCGTTTGAAGCTGGTCAATAAAAAGGTTATCACCCCTTCCC
>Ga0315551_10002036_pt1 | contig 15045 bp, 5 predicted proteins | sample SalMarSW160290MG_FD_203678 | JGI IMG/M metagenome (GOLD analysis project Ga0315551, IMG submission 203678) | Salt marsh sediment microbial communities from the Plum Island Ecosystem LTER, Massachusetts, United States - Salt Marsh Sediment SW1602-90 ... | reverse complement strand
TGCGGTTACCTCAAACACATGGTCACCTGGATTTGTTGCGTTCACGATTGTATCGGCGGGATTTCCCGAGGTCGAGCAAATGGTTAATTGCTTATAGACATCTACATTTTCATTATATGTTCCGGGGTCAACGGTAATTATGTCCCCACTTGTAGTATTAGAATCATCTATGGCAGCCTGAATGGTAGAGAAGTCTTCTGTTGTATTTAGGTTATGGACTGGTGGCGTACCAAGAATAGAAATTACCACATCAGGTTCACCAGGTGCCTCTTCAAGGTTTCCAACATTATCTCTGGCAAGGCTATAGAAAGAATAGATATGTCCAAGCTCTCCAATGAATACAGCACAAGTATTTGTTGTATAGCTCAGCCAAGGTCCATATGGTATGTCATCTTCTGAAACATAAATTGTGAAATCCTTTATTCCAGATCCCTCGTCGTTACCTATCCAATTCAACTCAATTTCATTTCCCTCTAATGATGCATTAGTTATGCTACTTACTGGAGGTGTAGCATCAATTGTGTTAACAAAAGGTCCCTCCTTGGGGGCGGGATGATCGAGAAGGTCACCTGCAAAATCGAACTCGACGAAGGCTTGATTTTCTATCTGAGTTCCACTTGGCAAACCTGCTTCGGGTTCAACCGAAAAACACACCCATCCTATTTCGCGGCCACTTTCGGTGATTGGAGGCAGAAAGCCAGCCATCGGATCTTCTGGCGTCTCCATAGTATTTGGGTCGAGGGAACGGAAAGTCCAGTTCATTTCACCGGTGTCTAGATCGAAGGTTCCTTCCACATTCACGATCAAGTCCATTTCCGGACGTGTATCCACGTTCACATTGAAATATTGGCAGGATTCAAGCTCAACGCTCCAGTTGAGGAAGCCGATTTCCTCAAATCTGAAGGTGCTCCAGTTGAGATTTGCTTCCAGCTGGTCTTCGACGAAAACATCACACGCCGGTGCCGTGGCGTTCTCAGCATTCCAGAAATCAACTTTGTAGTAGAAGTTCTGGTCGGGCGGGACAAACTGCTGGCGTTCTTCATATGGTGTGTCAGGCAGGTCAAAGCCTGTTGGACCGTATTTGTCTTCCGGGGTGCTTGAAAAGATCGCATGTAGTTTCAGTATCAGCCACATCTCGAATAGGTCAATACCCATTCTGACCAGGCTCGCTGCACCGGCCACAATGTCACGGCCCAATTGCACCCAACCTATACCAGGATATGCGTATTTCACTGTTTCCCAAATAGCCCAACTCAAAACATTCTTCCCAGCATGTTCCTTGAGCCTTTCCTTTAGGTATTCAAGAAGCTCTGCATCAGAAATCGGTCGTCCGTAAGGTCCTCCATTCTCACGAATGTAATGAATGGTGTCTTCAAGAAGTGCAGGAAGAACTGCCACTATCCCAGTGCCAAGATTCGAAAGGGAACCATCACCTGCAGATAAAGTGATACATTCCTTACCTTTGCTTGCTCCAGGCTCGGCGTATAACACGAAAGGCATGGAAACCGTTTCGCCTGCACCTAAATTCGCGACCCAAATCAAGATAGGAATATCAGGAGCTTTCCCATTACTCACCTCTACAAGCGGCATACCGTTCACCGAGGTGCATACGACTCCATCAGGTGCCTCAATCTGCACTAGCACAGGGCCAGAATCCACGTTCCCCGAGTTTCCATAACGAACAATATACGTTTGATCTCTCCCCACCCTTATCTTCTCTCGTCCTACAATCTCGACCCATAGCTCAGGCTCTCCACCTTCTTCGATGATGAACGGACCTGGTGCGGTCGCGCTTTGCCCATCCGGATTGGTGACAACAAGAGCCCATTCACCAGGCTCTTTATTAGCTAGGTTGAATGTAGCCGTAAGAGTGGTTCCGTCCGAGCTGCCATAAACATCTTCGCCGACGACATCTTCATAACCTGAACGGATAAGAGAAACAGTAGCATTTTGATCCAACCATCCTCCGTTTATTTCGATAGTAACAAAACCTGTGTTTCCACCCCTGTCCGTTGAAATGCTGGTAATCGTGGGCAGATAGCCAGGCGGAGGCTCGACAGTGAACGCTGTATCTGCCTTGATGAGGTCATCTCGTGTTTGGTCTTCGCTATATCCACCATCGCCACGGAGCATGGCAGAATCAAGGAACTCAACGATATATGTGCCAGGGTCAGGATCGGGTATCTCCAAAGATGTTTGTGTCCCCTGCGGGCTTACCCAGTGCTCAGAGCTCCCATATTCCTCATAATAAATATCGAAATGGCTCCACAGACCCATTGCTTCAGCTTCAAAACATAATGTATCCTGACCAGGCGGCACCTCAACTTGATACCAGACGGAGCCATAGCTGCAATAAATCGTGCCTACCACCCACTCCCCCAGAGGCAGCTCGGGCAGCGATGTCCACACGGTGAGTATCCCGCTTCCTGCTTTAGATGCAGTTATATTAACTATGTAAGAGCCGGGCTCCGGGTCGACAATGTGCAAAATAAGGTCATGGGAACCACTCTTGCTGGCAATTTCTGTTCCACTGTGCGAGAGGGACAATTCGCTTTGCCAACTGCTGCCATAACTTACGAGCGTAGTCTTCTGAAGCGTTATGAAGAGGTTGGGTGTATCTGGGACCTCTATGGGGTATGTTTGAGTAGCCCCCGCATTTATGTTGATGTCCGGGAATGAATAGAGCGCTCCTTCTTGCAGCTCAGCAACTTCAACAGCCGATTCGATTACCTCTTCGTAGGCATCTTGCCATCGTATGGCTAAGTCATAGACACCTAAAGCAGCACTGCTGAGATCGAAGTGGGCAATTATCATTGTGGGGGATGAATACACGACGGTATGAGCCTGGACGTTCGAAACGTTCGCGCCTCGCAGCTCAACCTGCATTCCAGTGGTAAAACCCAGCCCCCGTATGTGAATTATGGCTGCTGTGGAGTTAGTCACGATGCTGGGGTAAATATCGGAAACATGCCTGCTGACAAGGGACGCTGTGATCGTATAGTTCATGCTGTCTTCAACATCTTTTCCGTATACACCCAAATAATAGGTACCCTCCTCAGTTGGAGAAATCAACAGCTCATGGTTTCCCCAAACATTCTTTTTCTTGCTAAGGTAATCATAATCAGATTGTGTAGGAGCCTGAGCATACCTACCATATAATTCCAAAACGCCGGTTGGAGATGCAGGTTCTAGAGTTATGAGAAGATTTTCATCCGCTGGGACATTGACAAAAAACAAGTGCCACTCACCTATGGAGATATTCCCAGCATAAGGCTCACCAAGAGTCAACTCCTCACAAATCCTGGCGTCGAGCGATAGAGTATAATTGTCGGTGTATCCTATATAGTGGGCGCAGACCAGGATAGTGTATTCTCCGGTATCAGGAAGGGTATGCTGCATTTCAAGGTCGCCAAAACTCCAGTTGCTCCCTAGCATGGTTCCGTCAGGAGCATACAGCCTGACCTCGGGGTCCAAGTATACCGAAGTACTGTACAACCTGATGATAACCGTATCACTGGCCTCGGCCGAGAAGACGTAGGCATCCATCTCCGCAGAAGAGTTAATAGAGCCAGAGATGGTCTCACCAAATTCGATTGGAGTCGCATTTCCAGGGTTGTTAAGCCGCTGGAGGAAGATGCAGTAATCCCCTGTGTCATCTCCCTCATGATCACAAGCCAGGATGTTGTATTCTCCGCCCTCAGCCAAAGTATAAGAGACTTCAGCAGTGGCCGAGCCCCAATCTGTCTCAAGCTCAGTCCCATTAAGTGCATACAGTGTCACCTCGGGCTCTAGGTTCCACGAAGTCTCGCTCAACCTGATGATAACCGTATCATTGGCCTCGGCCGAGAAGACGTAGGCATCCATCTCCGCAGAAGAGTTAATAGAGCCTGAGATGGTCTCACCAAACCCGATAGGTGTTGTGCCAACATCAGCAGCTCCCGAAACCATCGTGAGTGTACTTCTTTCGCACCCTTCTGCAGCTACTACTCCACTTGATGCAAGCCTGCTTCCACCATCCACAACCGGCTTCCCGCCACTTGCACCCACGCCTGTAGGGCGAGTGCCTCGTCCACACACAGTCTCCGTATCGATGCCAGGGTAAACGGTAATGGTATCCCCAGGCCTGGTGGCATCTAGAGGACCATCGGTGTTGCTAAGGTCGGGATGAGGATCATCAGGAAGATGATTATCTGCATAGCAAGTCTTTTCCTCCTGCGCCAGTGCCTGGCTCTGGGAAACAAAGCCATTCGAGGGAAGCATTGACACGATCATCACAAAGACAAGCACAGTCCCAAAGATTTTGCCCATCAATTTGTCTTTACCCATTGTTTAGCTTCTCATAATGTTAAGTCAGCGGATTTTATATTTAACCAGCATATTTACTTCGCTGCTGGTATGAACATCAACCAAGGGAGAGGCGCTTCCGCAAACCTGGAAGACAAGGGTATTCGGTTGGATTTCAAAACTCGACTCAGGCGATGATTGAGCCACAGGTACCTTCCCTAGGACCGCCACGGGCACCAGCACCAGAGCCAAGATCACCGCTAACAACAAACCTGTAGTTACAGACTTATTCCGCATCTGTCTACCTATTAATCTTTAAGACATTCCAAACTCTATAATAACTGCAATATCAGTCTCCATGCTGACCCCAGTAGGTGTACATTAGATTCCTGTCCGCACCAGTAAGCCAACCATCGGCGTTCAAATCACAATCAGGATTCCATCCGGTACCACCTTTATGGCTGCCCCAGCCTGTATAGAGCAGATTCCGGTCTGCACCAGTAATCCAATTGTCACCATTACAATCCCCTTCACGTATGGTGCCAAAATCTACCACCACGGTCTCACCGGCAACAAACGTTACGTTACTCTCCAGCTTGCTCACAGATGTCAAGCCCTTAATCCTAATATCATACGTGCCAGGGGCGATGCCGCTGATATTGAAATAGCCACTGCTGTTAGTGGTAACATTGTCACTCCTTACTTCGCTGCTACCCTGGAAAAACCTGACCACAAAGTCCTCTATCCACCTATCATCAGGAGGAATACCCCTTCCTGGAAAAGTAACATTTCCCTGCAACGTAGCACCAGGAACAACTTCCACCGTGCCATTAACCACATGGGCCCAGTTGAGGACATCAGTTGAAGCTGGGTCTAAAATGTCGGTCTGATGTGCTGGATCAACGACGGTAAAGTTCAGATTCGTGGTCCCATTAACGCTCTTACTGTGGAAGTGTATGGTACAATACACAAAGCCCGTATTGACCTCGGGGCCAGCAACTGATCTGCTATATCCATGCTGAGCCCAACCTCGCGTATTGTTCCAAACCGGCATACCAGGCTCGACATCCGGTGTATCCCCGGTAGGCAAGGTGTTCGGCGTATCTATGCCAGTCACTTCAAGGTAAGTAGTGTTGAACAACAGGTACATATGCCAGGCAGTCGAGTTACCCGAACAACGAGTCACTGTGGCATTTATGCTGAAGTCCCCACCGTATCCTACCGTGGTCACATCAGGCTGGATTTCAAAGCCCCACCCCTCTCCCACGGCGAAGTTCGCCATGATGGAGTAGTTTGCAGTCATGGTTATGTTTGTCGTCGTCGCGTTCACATCATCTATCGTTCCGGTATCTCCGGTCCAGTTCACAAAGGTATAGTTGGCATCTGGTGTGGCTACCAGTTCTACCACTTCGCTGGCATTACAGGTGAATGTTCCTTCTCCAGGTGTGGTCACATTACCACCAGATGTGCTACTAATAGTTAAGTTATAATACTTAGGCTCTCCAGCAACAGTGAAGCTGCGCGCTTCAGACCACGGACTGTGAATTATCTCACCAGTCTCAGCATCAGCAGACCTTACCCTCCAGTAGAACGTGGTGCCACAGCTACCAGGTCCCAATGCTCCCTCCGCAACTAGGTAGCTGGGGCTGGAGCCACTGGGTGGCTCGTAGTCTATCTCCTGGCAATCACTATTCTTGCCGCTGATGTCGAGCACCAGCCCGGTGAAGTCCTCATCATAAGCTATCTGGATGTTGTAGGAGGAGGCATCACACTGCCTATCCCATTCCAAGGCGAAGGCATCGTTCCACCAGTAGTACGGGTCACAAGAAACTCCAGCACCGTCCGCAGGTGCCACAAGCACCGGAGCAGACTTAGCATAGCAGTCCTCGTAGGTCCACAGACGCCCAACGTCGCTGTCCTCACGATCGGTGGCAAACCAGTGGTAGTACCAGTTGTCGTCAACGGCCCACAGCTTGCTATTGGTGTCTAGAGTTAAGCAGCCACAGATCTTCAAGCTGGAAGGCTCAAGCGTGAATGCCCCATGATACTCGTTTACATCCTCAATCAGGTAATCCCAGATTGCTTCGCCGCAGGCTACCTCCTCAGCGGGATTGAGACAGCGAGCCACACCGGTGATATTGCCTGCGGCATCGTAGAAGGCAGCATAAAGAACGCCGCCGGTGGTGGCATCAGTCTCAGGATTGCCGTCAGCATTGCTGAGAACTATGCCGTAGTAGCCAACTTCGACCGTATCGCACGAAGGACCTAAGCAAAGTTGAGTCTCCGTTGGTGTTGCAGTGCCGGCACATTCACCAAGGTCTTTCCAGTTGCTGCTTTCACCAATGACCCAGCGGTAAATGCCGTTGTCAGCGTCATTAGCGGGGCTTTCCTGGCCCACCGCAGCGTAAATCACGCTGTTGCTATCAAAGTAGCTATCGAAGGCAACATGGACGTCGCCATCGCCGATGTCCTCCAGCTCGGTGAAGCTAGCATCACCATCAAGGAAGGTGGAGAGGTTATCGTCGGAGTAAGCCACCTTGCCCTCTTCACTGCCAACGAGGACATTTCCCTCGCCAAGCACGGCGATGGTATGACCCACGTCAACCTTGCTGTCCATCGTGCTGCTCCACGAAGCAGCAGAGCCGTGGTCATCGGACACCGCTACATCGGCATCCCAGCCCACAGCATAGATGGTAGCCTCGTCCTGAACAGCTAAATCGGATATCTGGTCAACGGTCGAGCTTCCTGTTTCCCAGCAGCCCAGACCTTTGTTGCTGTCATAGTAAACTTCGTAGGTGCCCCGGTCAACCAGGTAAACGGTTAACGCTTCCTCGGTTTCCTCGGGAGCCAGCCTCAACAGACCCGTCTCCATATAACCATTATCATCGCCCTCGAGCTCTTCGCACCACTCCCTTATCCAGGCACCGCTGTATTCCGAAGCATCAGGCAGGGGGTCGGCCTTCAGCCACACGCTGTCGCATTCGCAACCGCCATCTCCTTGCTCAGCGTTAACGCTAACCACCCAGGTCTTGTTGCAATCGGCAGACTTGGCAACGTCGGACAAATAATTCACATAGGTGTCCACCAGTCCCAGCTGGTTCCAGGTATCGCCGTCATCCAGACTGAAGGACATGGCGCCCTCCTCGAACTCGTAGCCTAAACCACCGACAAAGGCATAAGCCTTGTTGGGCGTTGCGTAGCCAACCATAGCCGTCCAAGTCCCCGTGGGTGGCTTGCAGGCATCGCTCCATCGCTCACAGCAGATGTCCATATCCACGATGCCATCGTTGAAGTAAACCTGGACGCCCTCACAGCACTCGGTGGGATATCCCGTGCCATCTCCAAGCAACCCGGCTATCGCTTCACCTTCATCAATCGTTCCCAGGTAGGAGACGCTCGCCAGCCAGGGCTTGCCGCTGATCTGCATGTTAACCTCGATAACGGCACCGTTCGTCACTCTGTAGATGATGCCTTCATAGGGACTATTAACATTGTTCACATAGACCCAGACGTAGCGACTGCTGGCATGCCTGCCCTCGTAGTCCGTGGGCTGGGCAAGTCCTGCCGCCGTGCCTTTGGCCATAGGCCAGTTGCTCGGGTCATTCACCACCAGAACAGCGGGTTCAAAGCCAGCGGGCTCATTCCAGCATTTGCTGTTTCCCCACGTTCCTGACTGAAGGTAGGTCTCATCAGCAGTGTGGCTTACCACCAGTACCGTGTTATCGGCAAGCCAGCTTTTGGCGAACTGCGCCGTGGTGACCGCATCGCTGTCAATGACGGCAGCAGTATCGTTAATATTGTCCCAGCCATCATAGGCCGAGGCATCTACCCAGCGACCGCCGGTTAGACCACCTGTCTCATAGCGGAACACCAGACCGTCTGGGTAGCTCCCCGCATCTCCAGTACCACCGAGGATGATGTTGCGCTTGTCGTTATCCTCATCTGAGATCTTCATGTCGAAAGCGCGAGTGAGAGTAGCAGCGCCGTCGATTATGTCGCCGGTCCATGCGAACTCATCGCCGCCGTCATCCGAGATGACCACTGCCTGCTCGTCATCACTGTAATCGGAAGCAGTGCCATTATCATCAACCAGCGCCACAGCGACGAAGTCGGAGTCATCCTGACCACAGGCAACGTAGTTGAACGACACGTCAGAATTGCCCGAATTGAAGTTAGCCGGCAGACCGTCGGCATCCCAGACATTGTCGGCCAGGTCGTCCCAGATAACGCCGCTGTCATCAGACTTCCACAGCCGTTGACCCCAGTCCTCATCCATGTTGTTGTCCTCGTAACCCTTCCCAACCACGTAGATGACCTCACCACCGCCAATCGTGGCAGGCACAAGAATGTCGGAGTTCGGGGCAATGGTCCAGTCCTCACGATACGGCGTGTCTACCTTACCCCACTCGCTATCCACCTCAACGGCCCCTTCGGCAAAGTTGGCGGTTATCGAATAATCTCCGTTCATTGTTATCGTTGTTATGCGAGAGTTCGCATCGGCAATCGTGTCTATGTGTCCCGTCCAGTTCACAAAGTGATAGCCCGAATCGGGCGTGGCTACAAGGTTAACCACTTCACTAGCATTGTAGGTGAATTTTCCTTCTCCAGGTATGGTCACATTACCACCATCAGTGCTGGAGATGGTCAGATTGTACTGCTCCGGAGGTGTTCCCCCAGAGTACGATGTAAGCTCCCTGGTCTCCTCGCCAGCCCAGAGGAATCGGTCTATCTCCTTTACAACTGATTTCACCGCAGTTGCGTTGAACCAGTGCTCAAAGGTATAGTTGTCGGGACTTGTGGGCTCGTATGTCGCTACGTGATAGCACTCGAATGTTCCCGCGGGCACGGTAATATTTTCCACACCAAGTACTTTATTCTCCAACTCAGTAACTTCATCCAGGACACCAGCTACAACGTGCACTGAAGCGTTCCAGGTCTTCCCGACTTCGTAGGGCCAACCATAGTCCCCGGTATAATTCCAGGTGACGGTGGACGGCAACCCGGGAAGCTCTGCGATTGCTGAACTCATTTTCACGTACTCCAGATGGTCTTTGCTGGTCCATATATCAGCCGTCTCGACATGTAACGTCAGCGGCATATCAGCGGCATCACGGGTCGCCGGAGGTTCAAAGACACCACTGCATTTGTAACAAGCTTCGTCTCCCACCGCCTCTTCACCTACCACGGTGACCTCTAATTCACAAGTATCTTGTGAGGTGTTGCCCCCTGGATTTTCATAAGAGCAGTTATATACCCAGTTGTCACCGACAGACCAGACTGGGGCCGGAGCCCCTTCAGCAAAGTTCGCCATGATGGTGTAGTTCCCGTTCATGGTGATGTTTGTCGTCACTAAGTTCTCATTCGCTATCATGTCAGTATCCCCAGTCCAGTTCACAAAGGTATAGTTGGCATCGGGCGTGGCTACAAGGTCAACTACTTCGCTTGCATTATAGGTGAATGTCCCCTCTCCAGGCGTGGTCACACTGCCTCCAGCGGTGCTCGATATCGTTAGGTTATAGGTTTCCGGCGGCAGCTCTTCAAAATTGGCCACAATGGAGTAGTTTCCAGTCATGGTTATGGTTGTATTTGCCAAATTGACATTGGCTACCGTGCCCACATCCCCGGTCCAGTTGACAAAGTGATAGTTGGCATCAGGCGTGGCATCAAGACCTACCACCGTGCCATGGTCATAGGGACCAAATACACCCTCTCCAGGCGTGGTCACATTGCCTCCACTGCTGCTGGATGTCGTCAGGTTATATCGGTTTATGGCAAAGTTGGCCACAATGGAATAGTTTCCGGTCATGGTTATGGTTGTATTTGCCAAATTGACATTGGCTACCGTGCCCACATTTCCTGTCCAGTTCACAAAGGTATAGTTGGTGTCTGGCGTCGCTAACAGGCCCACTACCTCACTGGCATTATAGGTGAATGTCCCCTCTCCAGGCGTGGTCACACTGCCACCAGAGGTGCTCGAGATGGTGAGGTTATAAGTCACTGCTGGTCCCTGTTGGGTAACATGCAGGGTTACTGGCACAATGGTCGGGTTCTCATCAGGGTCGTTATTGGCGATAACTATCTCAGCAGTGTAATCGCCCTCCGCAAGCCCCGTGGTATTTATGGTGACAGTTATGTTATCCGAACCGCCCGGCTCCACCGTGCCAGATGTAGGATTTTCATCCAACCACAGGCAATCTTCGGCTGCTTCCATCTTGCTCAGCACCACATCATCAATGGCGAACTTCCAGCAGTAGCCATCACCTTCAGTCGTATAATAGAATTCTATGTACACATTGCTCGGGTCAGCGTAGCCAGATGGGTCGAAATACAGTGTTGTATTGACACCACCAGATGGGTCAGAGAGAGTTTGATTCCAAAGGCTCTCCTCCAAGTCGTCTGGGAAATCCGTTCCGCCCGAATAGGTGACCACCTCTGCATAGCCGCACCCTAACCAATCCTGGAAGTTCCTGGCAAATGCAAGACTCACATTAGCGCTTTCAGAGCAGTCAATGGATGGTGTGAACAGGCCAGTATCAAAAATATATGAAGCATGTTCATCGCTATCTGCTTCCGCATAGTAACTTCCTGTTCCAGGGGGTTCATAGCCATCAACTCCGTAAGCCTCCTGTTCCCAAGTACCGTTTCCGCTGTACTGAATGATTGTCCATCCAGATGGCGGGAAAGCTCCCTCAAAGTCCTCGGTCATTATGTCCTGCCAGCCACTCTCAAGCTCTCCAGTATTTTCCGCCCTCATCGGACTGCCTTCCAGCGGAACTTCCAGCACCATGCTAGCTGGCTCTAACACCTCGTGTTCAACGCTCCTTACCGCGCTGCCTTCGCCTGTCGTTTCCCTATCGCTTATGCTGTAGTCAAGACTGCCTTCGCCGACATTGCCGATAGTTAGCGTCGCGTCCTGGGTTGTGTTTGGAGGCAGCGTTACATCGAAGCTGGTGGGGTCAACTGTAATATCAGCACCCGCACCAGCGACTACATCAATGTCTGTTTGATACGGGCGATAGTTATGTGATGTTATCGTTAGCTCTGCGGTACCTATGGTTGAGGGCGAAGGAGAAAGGGGAATAGTGCATGCCCCTGACACCAGTGTTCCCTTCCCGATAATTTCTCCATCATAATATATTGTGACGATACCCGTTTGACAGCTTGCATTGGAAATGTCGAAGCTCGGTTGCCCTACCGTTATCTGATTACTATGGCTTGCTGTTATCGTCTGAGGAACGGCTGTCCAGATTCTCATAGTAGGGTCACCGAAATAATGGAACAGCTCAAAGGTGTATTGCTGGGAATTCTCGCTCTCCCCCTCGCCCCATGTCTCGGTCATTCTGATTTTACCCTGATTCAACACAAAGCCCATGGTATACATCGGAGGATGAGGGTCAACGGTAGGACTGGGATTATGCGGAAACGACGGCACGAGTCCCGGCCAGATAGCATCAATAAAGCCTTCGGCTAGACCATCATTCCAACCGCTATAGCTGTAATACGATGCGGCAAATACACCAGCAGCGCCGCTGCCGCAGTAGCGTAAGAACTTTTCAGCAAAACATTCCGCCAAGTTGAACTCACCGGTATGGCAGTTTATGCTGAAAACAACCGGCAGTTTATCACCATTAGCTAAGCCGGCCATGCTAAAGGTAGTAAAGGAAGGGGAAGCCCAGCCACTTCCGCCAACGTAGCCATGGTCCCGGTGAAAGAGGATAAAACGCCCGTCATTGACACTATTTATGATATCGATAGTATGGCCATCCCAGGCAAAACCAGGCTTTAATAATTCGGCAGGAATAGGCTCACCATTGGCATAGTATCCATTGTTCCAATGTTCAGGAACTACATCATCATTTTCCAAATCATATATCCGGTCAATGGTATAACCATTTGATATTAAGTGGTTGTGTATTTCTTCACTGGTCTGCGCAAACCGCCTGTCAGCATAGCCATCGCCAGGAAGGTAGTAGCTGCCAGTCCAATCACCGCGGTCTTGAAACAGAGCGCAAGTTGTTCCATGGGTGTAGAAGCTTGCAGTCGTGGTCGGGTTGCGTTCATAATCAATGATTTTGTTGATGACAGCGTTGGCTTCGCTGACACTGGAAACCGAAATCCGCCCGTGCGCCATTTCGGGAAAGTAATCGGTTGGACCATCCATACAGGCATAATACAAATCGGTAACATACTCCTCAGGCGGGTCATCCGATGTTAATTTCTCCTCACCCGGAACATCCTCGTGGTCTCCAATGATAATGAAGTAATCGGGTTTTGGGCTCCAGGAACTGTATCGACTATGAATGGCATCCTTGACCTGGGTAGTCGTCCAACTGGCCTGGGAGACAACGTCGACGGTGTACCCCATTTTTTCTTTCCACTCTGCTAGGGTGTTGGCAGCATCCACATAACTGGAATGGGTGATAATGATGATATCACTCCGACCGTCAGATTCGCTCTCTACATCTATTTGTGCTCCGGGAATGCTCTTATTGTTGATCACGACGTTTTTGAGCAGTTGTATGAAGTGCGGAGAGTGAGCATAAGTATCAAGAAATACCCCCTCCCCACCCACAAATTCAACCCGAAACTTGAGGTGGGAGAAGACGGTTAGCTCTCTGCGCCCGGGGTTGTATTGAATGGGGCATATTTGCACCTGTGCCAGCGGTATCCCCCGCAGTTGGTTAATCGCTACCACCCGAACCGGGCTTTCAGGGTAGTTTTCATCCCTCTCGTAAAACTCTTCATCAATCACGAACTCTGGTTCGGGCGCCCCTACCTCATCTCGTGCTGGCTCCAAAGCAGGATGGATAAGATAGCCAGCATGCACCTCTGATTTGCTCTCCATCATCTCAATTCGTACCTCTGCCCCTTGGGGAACAGCCACGATATAATTGCGCATGGGCAACGCTGGCTTGCCTACCTCACCGAGCTTGCCAAACCCATCAATATAGAGATATTGATAGGTTGTTCCATCCACTTCTTTGGTGCTTAGCTCAGCCGCGGTAAAGGTATAGTCGATTTCAACTCCTGCCAGACCCATATCATTGAATTCCATAGATGGCTTCGCTTTCGTGTCGGTAGCTGAATCAGTGAATTGAAGCCATTCATTTTGAGCAAACACAGGGATAGAAATAACTAAGAAGGTAACGAGGGTAAAAGCCACGGTAGCAGAGGCAAGTTTTCGAAAATTCATAATCCCTCCTTTTTGCTGCTCAGCCTGCTTCTAGCATGCCTCACTCCATTGATGTAAAGCCTCCATGGTTACCGCAACATAACCATCGGTAGGCAGTGATCGCCTCTCTATTGTTGCTGATGGAACAGAAAAATCAGCTTTCCCCATCCGACTGTCCCACTTTTTCTCAATCCTCGGCTATAGGAAAGTCATAGACAATGCTGAGTGTTTCGCCCAATGTGCCATCGACCGCTGCACTGACAGTCAACGCTTCCCCCGGTTGCGGTGGTCCTGCACCCTCAGCCGATGGTGAGTTTCCAATGCTTGGCAACACGCCAAGCATCGACCCAACCATCACAAATACAAGAATAATCCCAATGATTTTGCCCAATATCTCGTGTCTTCTCATTGCTCAGCTCTCCTTCTTAGTTTTCTATTATCACAAGCCAAATTGCTTTTCCCTTTCAGGTATATTCCCGTTCACTTCAGCGGATTGTATATTTAACGACCATATTGACCTCGCTGCTGGTATGAACACTAACTCGAGGAGAGGCGCTTCCGCAGACCTGGAAGACAAGGGTATAATCGCCAGGCGGGTATAACTTCCCCCCAGTAGTCGCCCCATAAGTGCTGCTGCAACGGAAGCCCAGCTCCCCAGTGCTGCCAGGGTCAGCATCAAATCCCCAACGCCGTGGATTACAGGGATATGACTCGATAGGACCGCCGCCAGGATGAATTTGCCGTCCCGTGCACCTTGTCCCATCAGGCATGATCAAAGTTGCGTAAACTTCCCGGGTATCGCCATAGGCATACCACCACAGCTCCAGCCGCTGGTCTTCCTCCAAATGAATGGTTACCCGCTGCGAGTCGTAGCAAAAATCGGACAGACAAAGCTTAAATGGGTCTAAAGAAAATGATACTTCGTGATAAGGGGAATCAGCTGGCGGCGGCGATTCATTGGTAGCATTGCCCGCTTCCAGTGAACTGTAGCAGCCGCAGCTCAGGGCAATCGCCAGCAATAACAACAAGTAACCTACTGTCTTCACTCCCGCCTCTGTTTAGTTTTTACAAACTGGAATTATCGGTATGTTCTCAAGCAAAGAGCCGCCAGTAGCCGCTATGAGACAACGACGCCAGTGCTCCTCTTTCACCGTTAACTCCCAAACTTATGCACTTGTGTGAAAGCCTCCACGAATCACGAGCTAGCGATACGTATGCAATACTCCAATGCATTGTCTACCTTACAAGGCAGCCAGGTCAATGCCTATTTGGTGGAAAAAAGGTCTTTTTTTGGTGGAAATTATTGATACTCTGTCAATATCCTGTGCCTGTTCATATGATTGATGAGACATTACCCTCCTCTTTCTGTCATTGTGAGGCACAGGATTCCTCGTTTTACTCAAAACAGGCTCCGCAATACCAAGTTAATAGTTATCAGTTATCAGTTTTCAGCTATCAGCCTTCAGCTTTATACTGTCTTTTTTTCATTTTTGCGTTTTGATTTTTGAGTTTTTACATTGTTTAGTATTAGTGAAAAACCAATACCCAAAAATTTGATGATGAAATGCATGATAGAATTAGCTAAAATT